>SXGQ01454418.1_pt1 | contig 37332 bp, 34 predicted proteins | sample 3178371 | NCBI WGS metagenome assembly SXGQ01 (sample SAMN11356859, study PRJNA531348) | freshwater metagenome | isolation source: freshwater sample F1-20 | place: China: Fuxian Lake, Yuxi | collected 2017-12-25 | reverse complement strand
GCCAATGGCCTGGCCGGCGGCATCGTCCTTGGCAGAGTTGATGCGGCTGCCAGTCGAGAGCTGTTGCATGGCCGCCGACATTTCTCGGGCGTTTTTAGTTTGTGCCTGCTGAGCTAGTAATGCGCTGACGTTGGTGTTGATGACTGGCATGATCTTCTCCTAAAATTTAATCGGGTGTAGTGAGAGAGTATGTTGTGCGTAAATGATGCTGGGCCACTAGGTTTTTTTTTGCCTGTTATTTAAAGAATCGACAGCTAAAAATTTTTCTTTAATTGATTCAAGTTTTTTAAGTAACTTTGTTGTACAAAATACCCTTGAGCTCATCAATTTTTTGCGCCATTTTGATGACCTCTTCAGAAGGTATTTGCCGTACGACCTCGCCAGTGTTGATGTTGCTTACCTTGATGACCGGACTGGCTTTTGATTCATCATAAGAAAAGCCCAGGCCACGCCCAGTGTCTTGCATTTGCTTATTCAGCAGGCTGATGGCCTCTTGCAGATTTTTTGAAGCCTTCGCCTGGTCATACTTGATTTCAATAGGCTCGGGTGCTGCCACTTTGGGGGCAACATCGGCCTTGATTTCGGGGCGTTTGAGCACGATGTCTGTTGGGGCAGGGCGCATCTGCCCAGGCACAGACTGGCTGGACTCAGCTGGAGAAATAGCAAGTTCAAAGACCATGTTTGTCCATCCTTTCAATGCTCGAAATGAACCGCGACATGCGGCAATCCACAGTATTTAGCTGCAGAATTTCTTTTAGTGCACGGTGAATCGGCGCAAGTCTTTAAAACTTGAGCGCTTGATGGCGAAAAGGCTTTAATTGGGGTCAGATTCCAATTAAATTTCCGGTTTTTCCGGAGGATGCGCCTGCGCTCATGCCCGTGCAACCCGGGCTGTCGGTTTGCGGGGATAAGCGCTTTCGAGCAGGAGGTTACTTGTTGGTGTACATCGCCATCAGGCCTGCAAAGGAGCTGGTTAGGCCAGTTTGGGTGCTCTTGGTTCTACCGACCATGCTGTCCATGCTGGCAAATTGTTTGTTGTAGCGCACCAGCAGTTTGGCCATACGGTCTTCAAGTTTGGTGAGATCCTCTTTGTATTTGGCTATGCGCGCTGTTGCGTTGGTGCTTTCAGTCGCTGGGGTCCCCGAGGTCGCCAGAAGAGTTGTGAGGGCTTTGCTGGCATCACCAGCCAGGCCGGAAGCGGTCAGATCGTAGGCGCTTTGGTTCTCTTGGTTACCCGAAAGCAGGGTCACGGTATTTGTAAATTTGGTCGCTAGGGCCGAGTCCAGGGTTGCTGCCGTGACAGCCAACTTGCCGGTTTTGTCAAATTCGACGCCTATGTCGCGTAAGGCTGACAAGGTGCCAGATGACGACGCTGTGGAAGAGGTAGCAGATATGAGCGATCTGAGTTGCCCACGCATTGCAGACAGGCTGGAGTTGGCAACCATAGTCCCCCCATAAGTTTCAAGGGTGGATTTTGGGTTGGCCAATTCAGTGAACATGTCCATCGCATTGTTGTAGGCGGTTACCAGCGCCGCTATTTTCGTTTTGGCGCCACTCGTGTCGTTGTTAAGGTTCAGGGTGGCGGCGCCAGCAACCGTGTTGGTTGCTAATAAATTCAGTGTGACACCTGTGATGACTTCGGTCAAGGAGTTGCTGCTGCTGCTGATGGAAATGCCATTAACGGTCAAGGCTGCGTTAGCAGAACTCTGAAGGGATGTACTGAAATTTAGTCCTGCAGCACTGCTGCTGATCGAAAATGCGTTGCTGGTTCCGGTGGTCCCGGTCACCACAACTTTGTAGGGTTCCGTGGCGTCACCAGTATTGACAAGTTGTGCTGCCAAACCTTTTCCTGCACTGTTGATTGCCGCCACGATGCCTGTGGGCGTATCGCTGCCAGCGTCAACAGAAATAGTTTCACCGTTGGGAAAGCCGGTCCCGCTTAAAGTCAGCGTAATGGCGCTGCCACTGTTAATTACGGTGCTCGATGCCGCATAACCGATGGTGCCGGTGGTTCGCTGAGCAGCTGCCAAAGCACTTACTAAAACTGTATGGCTTCCCGCGTCAGCGCTGCTGCTGGCGGTTGCCGAAAAGGCGCTAGTTTGGGAGTTGCTGACGGTGATTTTTTTAAAGTCGCTTTTGTCTTTAAGGTCGTCGAGTGCGGTTTGTATCGCTTTCAAGGAGTACTTGATCGCAGCGTAACCCGACACAATTCCTTCGTTCTTCTTTATGTTTTTATCAATCGCTGCCTTGCGGGGCGCTTTCTCAGCCTCTACCAGACTAGTCGCAAGAGATTTGATGTCAATTCCAGAACCCGCGCCAAGCTTGCTGGTGATGCTGCTGTTGGTAGTAGCGGAAGTAGAAGAAGTGGCAGCGGTAACCATGGTTTGCCTTGTTTGATGCCTGATGGAAATCTAATTCGGGTTAAAAGTCTGGAGCCGAGCTGAATAAGTCTTGAAAGGCCTTCAGCGGCTCAGCGTATATAAGTGAATAGCGACAACTGCGAGATTTTGGCGAAGCTGTTTTGTGCCGCCTCGAGTGACAAAATCTGTTTTTGCATGTCGGTCATGGCGGTGGCCATGTCAAGGTCTTCAACCTTGGAGAGCACGTTCTTCAGGCTGAGTTTGGTGTCACCTAGCACGATGGCCTGCTGCTCGAGCACCTTCATGTCGGTGCCAGAGGCGGCCTGGGCCAAGATGATGCCTTCGTGCAGTGCGTCCATTTCGGTCAAGCCGCGTTGCATGGCTTGGTTGCTGGTGGTGCTGGGTGTTTTGACGCCGGTAATCAGGTCGTCAATCGCCTGAAAGAAGCCTTTGCCCGATACCGTGCCATCGCTGTCAGTTCGCACCACCCGAATAAACACATTGTTGCCCGGCCGGTTGATGGCCACCTTGCGTTTTTCGCCCACGTCTACCCGCATACGGGTTTGGTCGCCTTTGTAGGCGACAGCGCCGGTGGCGTCTTCAACAAAAGCGGGGGTGCGCACCTGGCTGCCAGAAAAAATATAGTTGCCGGTGGTGTCGGTGCTGTTGGCCAGGCTGAGCAACTGGTCGCGCAGGCCTTTCATCTCGGTGCCAATGATGCGGCGACTTGTGAGACCCTGGGTGCCATTGTTGGCCTGTACCGCCAGCTCTTTGATACGTATCAAAATTTCGCTGGCACTGGTCAGGGTGGCGCTCTCGTTGTCTAAGCGGGCCTGCAGCATCTCGATGGTTCTGCCATAGGTTGTTTGGCGGTCGATCACAGAGTTCAGGCGCAGGATGGTGGCGGTTTGGTCGGGCTTGTCACTTGGGTTAAGAATCTGTTTTTGTACCGAGACCTTGGCTTGGCTGGTGCCCAGGTCGTTTTGCAGTTTGTTCATGATCGTGCTGGCACGATCAAACTGGACAGTGGTGGAGACGCGCATGGTTCAAACTCCGGTCTAGCGTACTTGCAAGATACTGTCAAACAGGCTGATGGCGGTTTGCAGTGATTTGGCAGCAGCTTGGTAAGCCTGTTGGTAGCGGATTAAATCGACCGCCTCTTTGTCCAGGCTGACACCGGCGAGGTCGTCGCGGGTGCTGACGGCCTGGTCGTGAACCACAGTGAGGGCGGTTTGTGCTATCTGGGCGGCAATGGCGACGTTGCCCATGTTGTTGATGTGGTCGATGTAGGAGTTAGCCAGTGTTTTATTACCCACCAGGCTGGCCTTTTCGAGCGCCACCAAAGCCAGCATGTTGTCGTTGTTGCCGATACCGTCTTTGTTGCCATCGAGGTCGAACACATCACCGGCCCCAGGTGGCGCGGTGAAAGAGAGTTGCAGGCCCTGAAAAGTGATGCCCGGGTTGAGTGTTTTGTCGTCGAAATAGCGCTTGGCCACCACGGTACTCAGCCCAGTGGCCGGGTCTTTGCTGCTGATGGTGTACGACAGCGTGGTGCTGGGGTCTTTTGGGTTGGTGTCTTTTTGGAACACCACTTGCAATTGTTGCGCGCGCAGCGTCTGTTTGGCATCCACCGTTTTGCCGGCGTAGCTGGCCGTGACGCGGGCGATACCCGCCCCGGTGGCAAACACCAGCAGGTCGTCCTTGGCGGCACCCGAGATAAAGGCGCCCGTCCTGAAGCCCAGCGCGGTCAGATCGGCTGGTGAGCCAGCAGGGCCAAAGCCGAGTTGAATCGGGCTTAAATTGGTGGTTTGGTTGAGGCTGGCCTTGATTGGGCCGACGACGGTTGCGCCGCCTACGGTCGACCTCGGGTTTAACAGGCCCAGGGCGTTGGCGTCGGTTGATTCGTTGTCCCGAGTGGCCGAAACCCAAAGATCGGCATCTTCGTAGCCGGCCTGATTGGACAAAATCAGCTGGCCGCTGGTCGACACATGGGATGAGATGCCATGTGCATAAGAGGTTTCATTGATTAACTGTGCCAGCTGCAGAGCGCTGGTTGTGCCCGTGGTGAGGGTAAAGTTGCCGTCGGGATCGAGAACGGTACTGTTAACGCTGGAACTGCTCGTAATGGGTACGCCATTAATGAAGAGTGGCTTGTTGTAATCGAGCTTGCCTGGCTCAATGATGGCGATGTGGGCGGAGGGTTGAGTCAGGCTGATTTGGCCCCGGTAGGTGCCAGAGCTGATACCCAGCGCATTGACGAATGCAGAGCTTCCGCTGGGGCTTGCAGTAATTGTCAAGTCTCCGCCCCATTTACCTTCTATCTCGAGTTGCCTGTCGTTTGTGATGCGGGCAGTCACCAGTGAGTCGTAATAGCTTGTTCCGTCGATATTCGTGTATTTTCTGGTGAACGCGTTGTTGATGGCAGCTGCAACACCATCCAAATTCAAAGCGCCGGCGGTTTCTACCAGGGTGTTGTTGATGTACAGCGGCAGGGTGTACTTAATTTGATCTTGGTTGACCAAAACCTTGTTCGTCGCCAGTGCGGTCACACCGGTCTGGGCGGTTTGCTTGTTCAATGAATCCGCCAGCCAGTACACGTCATAACCAGGGTCGGAGGTATTGACTTGCAGGGCACCCAAGGCGGCACCATTGAGAACCAAGTGGCCAGCTGGAATTCCTGTTGTGCTTAAGGGTACTCTGCCCCCATCCAGTTTGGCGGCAAAAACTTTGTTGCCAGCGATCTGGTCTTTGTCGTCGTAAATGGGTTGGAGTTTCACGGTGGCCTGGGCACCGTAAAAAACATTCATGTCCTTGTATTTCAGGGTGAGTCCTGCGCCAAAGCTGATGCCTGCGCTTGCGGCTGCCGGTAATGCGTTACGGGCCGGCGAGGTCTGGTTGGTCACCAGGATGAGCTTGGTGTTGTCATTTTGGTCAATTTGGATGTCTATCAGGCCAGCAGCTATTGCCTGCGAGCCGGCCAAGATGGCGGTTTTGTTGGTTACGATTTTTGCAGCTGATTGGGCTGCGGTGTTGCCACTGGCAGAGCCAGCTACCGCCACACCTAAAAAGCTTTGTGTGCCAGTGGCCACGCCGCTCAGGGCGACGGATTGCCTGGCGCCGTTCAGGTAGGCGTCGCTGTAGCTCGCGCCGGCGGCAAAGCCGTTGCTGGTGGTCATCAATTGGCCGCGCAGGGCAGAGGCCTCGGCCATGGAGGCGCCGATCAGCTGACGGCCGTCTCTGGTGATGACTGCCAATTGCTGCCCTGGCTGGTTGGAATCCAGGTAAATTTCGACATCGCTCATGCCGTTGGCGATCGAGGCGATGCTGGCAATTGGAACACTGACCGTGGGGCTAATGACCAGCGGGCTGCTGCTGTAAGCCCCATTGGCAAGGGCCTTGGTGATATCGGTGGGGCCACTTGGGCTGGCCATTGCTTTGACGGAGTTGTCGAGGTAGGCGATGCTGGCGCTGGTTCCGCTGGGGTTGTTGCCACCATCAACCACCCGAAACTGGGCGGCAGACGAAATACGCATCGGGTCGTCAAAGGCCACCCGCATGCCGGCGGCGGCGTTGAATTTTGCGGGGTCGAAACTAAACAGTTCCTTACCCACATTGCCATAGCCGTCAATGCCTTGCTGGTGCACAGCGTTGATTTCTTTGGCAAATGTTTGAGCCAGCCCATTCAAGGCCTCCCGGGTGCTGCCCATCACCTCTTCGCGAAAAGAAATCAGCCCGGCCATGCTGCCGCTGGTGATGCCGGAGAGGGATCTTGAGTTTCCGTAGGGGTCTAAGATCAGGGCGACCTTGTCGGACTTGGGGTCTGAGATGGCTTTGATTTCATGGGCAAAATTACCATCCACCACCACATCGAGGTTGATGGTCGAGCCCAGGCTCACCTTGACCGTGCCATTGGGTGTGAACTGGGTGTTGACCCGGGCAAACTGCGAGAGTTTTTTGAGCAGCAGGTCGCGCTGGTCGAGCAGGTCGGCAGGTTGTAAGCTCTCGCTCTTTTGCTTGGTGAGTTGTTTGTTGACCAGGGCCAGGTCAGCCGTAAACCCATTGATTTGGCCCACTGCGCTCTCCAAGGATTGCAGGGTTTCAACGTCGACCAGGTCGAGCTGCGCCGAGAGTTGGCTGAAACGCTCGGTGATGCCCTCTGCCTCTCGCATGAATGCTCCGCGCATGACCGTGGATGATGCATCGCCAGACAGGGCACGGCCAGCCAGAAAAAACTGGTCCAAAGCCGAGCTCAGGCCCATAGACTGACCGCCCATGATGTCAACCACGCGGTTGGTGTAATTGACCATAGGCTCTTGCGCAGCCAGATCGCTCACGGTGTTGCGCAGATTACGCTCAACAAACTCGTCGTACTGGCGCTGAACGCGTTCAACCTGTACGCCCGAGCCCAAAAAGATATTGCCGACCAACGTGACTGGCAGCGCATTGAGCTTGACGTCTTGCCGTGAATAACCCTCGGTCGAGACGTTGGCAATGTTGTTGCTGACCGTGGTCAGGGCCTGCTGGTAAACCGATACCGCATTACCGGCAATGCCGGCCATGTCACTCATGGCGCTGCTCCTTCAGGGGCATGGGGCCGCCAGGGCGCAGTAGAGGTGCCAGTTGGACTGGGCTCACCTGCAGTGACAGGGCTTTGTCGGGGGCAGGGCGCAAAGACATGGCCTGGGTGCCGCGAGACTTGAGCATGTCTGCCGTGCTGGCCTGGGCCGCCGGGTCTGGCATGTGCTTGAGCAGCATGTCGGCCAGGCCGATGCTGTTGCGCCGTGACATGGCCAGGGACACCTCTTTGTCAAACATGGCCTCGAAGGTCTCTTTGCCACCCGATTCAACCAGATCGCTTTTGAAACTGGCATCGCGCATGGACTTCATCATCATCTGCAGGAACAGAGCTTCAAACTGCTGCGCGGTTTCACGCATGGCAGATTTGGAGTCGGTTCGGGCCTGACCTTTGAGCCTGCCCAGACCATTGAAGTCGTGGTAGCTGCTGGTCAGGTTGGCCGCGCTGGCGGCCGGCGGCAGGGCGTTGAGTAGGGGGTCCATGGGTTCGGGCTGTGGGTATCAAATCACCAGCAGTTCAGCGCGCAGGCTGCCCGAGCTCTTGAGGGCTTCGAGGATGGCGATTAAAGCTGATGTGGTTGCTCCCACCTGGTTGACTGCGTCCACAATTTGCCGCAAATCAACCCCGGGCTGAAACAGGAACATGGGTTTGTTGGGCTCGCTGACCGTGACCTCGGCATTGGTGACCGGCACACCGGGAGCGACGGCGGCGGTCGCGCCGGCAACCACGACCTGGGCCGGGGCTTGCACCACCTCGTTGGTGGCCGCAACAGACACCGTGATGGTGCCGTGGCTGACCGCCGCGGCGGTGACCCGCACATTGCGGCTGATCACCACGGTGCCGGTGCGGGCGTTGATAACCACCCGGGCTGGTGGCTCGCCGGGCTGCACATCGATGTTTTCGATCATGCCCATGAAGGCTACCCGCTGGCTGATGTCCATGGGTGCGCGGATGACGATGGACACCCCGTCCAGGGCGGTGGCGATATTGTTGCCAAACTTGGCGTTGATGGCTTGCACCATGCTGGATGCGGTGGTGAAGTCGCTCTCGCGCAGGTTGAGGACCACGTTGTCTGATTTTGCAAAGGGGTTGTTGACGACTTTCTCGACCGTGGCGCCACCGGGTAGGCGGGCCGAGGTGCCCACGCCAATGCTCACGCTGGAGCCGGCCGCGCCGCCACTGGCGGCGGTGTCGGTCAGCGGGCCCTGTGCCAGGGCATAAATTTCGCCGTCCACGCCGCGCAGGCTGGTGAGCAGCAGGTTGCCGCCACGCAGGCTGGTGGTTTTGCCAATGGCAGATACGTTGATGTCAATGCGCTGGCCGGGCTTGGCCATGCCGGGGAGGTCGGCGGTGATCATCACGGCGGCCACGTTTTTGAGGTCAGTCTTGGCGGTGGCGGTGGCGGTCTCAAAGTCTTTGAGCTGGTTTTCCTGGTTCACACCCAAGCGGTTGAGCAGGGTTTTCATGCTTTGGTTGGTATAGGACAGGTCGCCGTCACCCGTGCCGGCCAGGCCCACAACCAGCCCAAAACCGATCAGCTGGTTGCTGCGCATGGCAGCCATGCTGGCCAGGTCTTTGATGCGGTCTGCATGCACCCAGGTGGGTGAGAGCAGCCAAAGCAGCAGCAGCAGGGGCAGGGCGCGGAGTTTGGTTTTCATGATGGCGGTTCTTGCGGCTTAAAAGGGCCAGAGCTTGAGCAGAGCGCTGGTGCCCCAGCCGGCCCGGGTGGCAGCAGCCATGTCGCCCTTGCCGCGGTAGGTGATTTGTGCATTGGCCAGGCGCCTTGAGAGCACGGTGTTGTTGGGGGCGATGTCGTCTGGGCGAATCACGCCGGCCACCTGGATGATCTCGCTGCCCTCGGTGAGGGCGAGTTGTTTTTCACCGCGCAAAATCAGGTTGCCGTTGGCCATGATGTCCACCACAGCCACGGTCACCGAGCCGGTCAGGGAGCCGTCTTGCACCGCAGCCCCGTTGCCTTTATTTGAAGTTGTCGCACCCAATTTGGCGCCCGAGGCCAGGCCCATGTCACCCATCAGGCCTTTGAGGCCGGGCGGCACGATGTCGGTGCTTGAGGTTCGGCTGAGCTCCCCGGTTTGAGAGCGGGTGGCCCGGCTTTCTTCGGCCAAAATCACGGTGATCAGGTCACCGACTTGAAAGCTGCGCCCACCGCTGAAAAAACCCTCGCTCATGCGGCCGTTGAAAATCGAGCCGGTGGCAACTGGGGGCTGAGCGGCCAGCACCGGGTAGACCGGCGTGAAATCTTGTGAGTGGGCAATTGGCTCTGGTGGCATGACGCTGCAAGCGCCCAGGGCGCTGGCCAAGGCAAAGGTGGCGAGGTGTTTCATGCTGTTAGCTCCTTACATGTTTTGGTTCATGTACTTGAGCATGCCGTCGACCGCAGAGATGGCCTTGGAGTTGATCTCGTAGGCCCGCTGGGTTTCGATCATGTTGACCCTCTCTTCCACCACGGTCACGTTGGAAGCCTCCAACGTGCCCTGCACCAGGGTGCCGGCTCCGTTGAGGCCGGGGGTGAGCACCTGCGGTGTACCACTAGCCGGGCTTTCTTTTAATAGATTTTGCCCAAGCGACTGCAGTCCAGCGGGGTTCATGAAGCGGGCGATCTGGATTTTTCCTAAGACCTGTTGGCCGCCCGTGGCAAGCTCGACCGACACCGTGCCGTCGCGGCCAAAGGTGACGCTCGATGCGGCTGTGGGTATGGTGATGGCTGGCTGCAGGGGCGCTCCGGCAGAGGTCACAAGGGCGCCGGTTGAAGAGACCTTGAAGTTGCCATCGCGGGTGTAAGCCAGCGTGCCGTTGGCCTGAAGCACCTGAAAATGGCCCTCGCCGGAAATCGCCAGGTCAAGCGGGTTTTGGCTGTTGACCATATTCCCTTGCGCATGCAGTTTTTCAGTGGCGACCACCCGCACCCCGGTGCCGAGCATCAGACCGGTGGGGGCCTGGGTGGTGGTGCCGGTTTGGCCACCGGCCTGGCGTACGTTTTGGTAGAGCAGGTCTTCAAAAACTGCGCGGTCGCGCTTGAAGCCGGTGTTGTTGACGTTGGCGAGGTTATTTGAAATCACGTTCATGCGTGTCTGCTGTGCGTCTAGGCCGGTTTTGGCTACCCACATTGATGCGTCCATGGTCTATTCCTTGGTGATTTGATTGGTCAGTGGTTTGCTGCGTGGCGTGCAAAAAATCAATGCTGTCAGCCAGGCTTCATCATGGCTTGGCCTGATTCGCTGTTTTGCTTGGCTTCCTTGATGATGTTGACTTGTTGTTCAAAGGCACGGCTCTGGTCAATGAGCTTGACCATCATGATCAGCGCATTGACATTACTGCCCTCCAGTGCGCCGGGGGTGAGCTTGGGTAATTCGGGGCCGGTGGGAAAGTCTTGCCCCACTGGCAGGCCGACCGCTTCAAACAAGCCGTCGGTACGCCGCTGCAACTTGATTTCGCTGGCGTCGCGCAGCATCAGTGTGCCCAACTGCACCGGCGCGCTGGCGTTGTTTTGAGCCGGATCCTGCCCAAACACTGAGCCGTCTGCCTGCACCGTGATATTGAGCCCCGGGGGGGCGGTGAGGGGCGCGCCGCCTTGACCGCGTACCACCTGTCCAGCGCCGTTTTCTAAAACCCCTTTGGCATTGAGCCGCAAGTCACCACGCCGGGTGAAGGCCAACTCGCCATTCGCGGCGGTAACGCCCAGCACGGTGGAGCCACTCAAAGCAACGTCCATGGGGTTTCCGGTGGCCATTAATGGCCCGGCTTTCATTTGGATGTAGTCTTCAGTGAAAGACTGGGGTTGGTAACGGGGCAAGCCGGCGCCCTCGATTTTGATCGCGCGGGTGGAGGATTCAAAACTGCGCTTGAAACCAACGGTTGCCACATTGGCCATTTCGTTGGTTGCCATTTGTCGTGCAACGCGCTGCTCGTTGATGGCGACAACGGCCGTAAAAGCTAAACGATCCATGGCTTGGGCTCCTTACCGGTTGCGCCGAGGTGGGTTGGGAGCCTAGTGTCAATTAGCGGACATCAGGCTCCTAGGTCATCTACATGCAATCAGCGTGCCAGGCAAAAAATCACCAGTTTTAAGAGCGCAGGTTAATGATGGCTGAGGTCATGGTGGAGCTGGTCTCAATCGCCTTGGCATTGGCCTGGAAATTACGTTGAGCGGTAATCAGGTCAACCAGCTCTTGGGTCAAGTCCACGTTGGCCCGCTCGGTAGCACCTGCGCGCAGGGTACCGAAGCCGGCACTACCGGCAGCGCCCAGAATGGGCTTACCAGACGAGGCCGAGGCCAGGAAGCTGGAGTCACCAATCTGGCGTAGGCCTGCTGGGCTGGAGAAGTTGGTGATCAAAATCTTGGCCAGAGACTTTTGCGTGCCGTTCGAGAAAGATGCGCTCACCAGCCCGTCATTGCCAATCGTCACGCCCACCAAAGAGCCTTCAGGGGCGCCGTCTTGCGACTGCGACAGCACGGCAAAAGGTGACGTGAACTGGGTGGAGGCCGCATAGTCGACGTTAATCGTCAAAGCGCCCTTACCGCCTTCAAGGTAAACGGTTTCGAGCTGTGTGCCCTTGAGCGGTGAGAACAGCTTACCGGCCGTGTTGAAGGTGAGCTCGCCCTTGTCCAGAAAGATGGGTGACCAAGCCGGCAGGGTGGTGAAGCCGTCGCCGTTGGTAGTTTCTTTGCCGTCTTTGTCAATGAACTTCGCGGCCAGCGCGCCGCCCACCATATCTTTGTGTTGCGAAGGCTTGATCCAGCTCGACGTGGTGCCGCGGGCTGCCTCTACTTGGTCCAGGCCCCAGGCGCTGCTGCCCGAGATTTTGATGAAGGAGTCAGAGCCTTGGGTGCCTGTGGTGAAAGTAAACACATTTTTTGTGTAGTCGTAACCGACCGTGGCACCATTGACCGTGGTTGGCGAGTCGCCATCGGCGCTGGCCAGGGCGTTGATGCCTTTTTGGAGTTCTCGGGTGAAAGAGGCGAGGGAGTAGGTGGCGCTTACCGGAATCACCACATCGCCCTTGATGCCGTCCACAGTAACCACAAACTTGTTGTTGGTGTTGTCGACTGCAAAATTGTTGCCCACGTTGACGGTTGGGGATTTACCCACTGCTATCGCTGGGCTGGAGTTGATACCGCGCAGCGCTGTGGCGGATTTATAGATAGTTTCCCCTAGGGTTGGCAGGCCCAAGAGCGACAGGCCCGACGCGCTCACATCGGAAATGCTGATCGAAGACTTGTCACCGGTGGTACCTGAACTCACCGTGAAGGATTTGCTGACGGCGTCAAAATTAACCTTGATGCCGTAGCGTTGGTCGGTCAGCGAGCGCAGCGGGTTCCTGTTGTTGGCCAGCATCTTGATTCCAGACAGGCCGTTGCTGTCCAGGGTAACAGGGCCTGTGCCTAGCCCCAGAATGGCGTTGGGCTTGGTTATGCTGACAGCTGGGGCTCCAGAGATTGATGAGTTAGTGACGATACCGCCGCTCAAGGTGATGATGTTGGCACCGGCATTGGTGCTGTCTGTGAACTTGAAACTCTGGGAATTGAAGTCGTAACTGACTGTCATGGGCGACTTGGGCAGGCCCACGCTTTGTACGGCGCCATTGCTGAAAGAGACGCCACTGTTGGTCTGCGCAACGATCTGGGTTGGGCGCACGCCTGAACTGGTAACCAGGCCTGGGTTGATGCTGTTCAACACCACGCTGGCAGATGCTGCCGGACCACCGGTTAGGGTTGGCGTGAAGCTGGCCCTTGTCGACGCGGCTTGGTTGTACACAAAGATCAGTTTACTGCTGTTGGCTGGATCAATTTGAATATCGATGATCCCGGCTGCGGCGGCGCTGCCAGCGGTTGTCGCTGGAACCGCAAGTATGTCGGCTTTTTTGGCAACAATTGCCGAGCAGGTGGCGCTGGCCGTGTTGCCGGTCACCCCAGCGACTGGTGCAGGAGCCACGGTGACACCCATGAAAACCGTGGCTGCGGTAGCCGTGCCGGTGATAGCGACCGACTGCCTGGGGTTTTGATGGTAAGTTAACACTACAAATGTTTTGTCATTGCCAAGCTCGATGTTTTCTACGCCAAACAACTCGGGGCTAGTGCTACTGAGGGTGTCGGTGAGCGCTACCCAAGGGTTTGCACCGACAGCAGGTTTACCAACCGTCCAAGCTGAGTTTGCGGTGTTGGCAGTGAACTTTCCTGCCTGTGCCGTCATTTGTTCGTAGCTCAGGGCGGCCATTGCCGCAGAGTTAGTTACACCGGCGGAAACCTGAGCTGCGGTTCTGACACCGGAAAGCGTGAAACCAACTGTTCCCGCCGATACCGTGAAGGTAGAAGGACTGCTCGAATTTACACTGGCAGTGCCTGGTGTTGTACCTGCAGTTAGTGCACTGAATGCAGTTACCAGCGCAGCAGCGTCAGTCGCAGGTGTTCCGGTTGCCAAGATGCTGATTGAGCCAGCCGCCTTGGCAGTACCGGTAACTTCAAAGGTGTAGGTGCTGCCAGCCGTTAGTGCGCCTACGGTGATTTGCAAGGGCGTTGTGCTTGATCCAGCTGGGACGGCGCTGACAGCGGCTAAGTTCCAAGTCCCGGCCTTTGATTTGGACCAATCTTCGGCAATTTTTGTGGCTGTTGCAGACTGAAGATCGCCGGATGCGGAGTCGACAATGGCCTTGCCGTAAAAATTAACGATACCACTTGCGGTATTGTTGATGGTGATGGCTTCCCTAGCGTGGCCCCCGAGAACAGAGTTGTCTACCTGTGTTTGGATGATGCTGGTGAGCTCGGCAATAGACACATCGGCCTTGTTGGCAAAACCAGACAATTTAATGGGTATATTGACTGGCGATCCATTTTGAATGCGCGAGTTGGTGATGGTGAACGCTTCGTCAGGGTTGTCCCCGGTTAAGCTACTGGTGAAATTGAAGGTGGTTTCGTCACCAAACTTTCGGTTCAGGTACTTGGTGGCCTCTGCCGCCAGCGTAGCGCCGGTGAGTACGGTGCTTGAGTTCTTCAGGTAACTTAGGTCGACTGTGATGGGCTCTGTTGAATTGTCCACGTTCACTTTAAAAAGGTTATCAAGTTCAATCGGTGTCGGTAGAGTTTTAAGCTGGGCAAATGTGTTGGTTCCGCCGGACAGGTCGACAGTTGACGCTGCTCCAGTGATAGAGGCGGGCAAGGAGATTTTCTTGTCGGTGAGTTCGTCAAGCGAAATCAGCTGGGTTTTTGCCGTCGTGAGCTCGTCTTTGACCTCGTGGTAAGACTTGATTTGACCGTATTGGTTGACATACTGCAATTCGCCCATCGCGTCAGTGGATTGGGTGATGGCAGCCTGCACCTGGTCTTCGCCCACAAACACATAAGTTTGCCATTTGTTGAACGGGCTGTTTTGGTTGGCGTTTTGGGTTTTGACGTAGTAGATGGTCGCCAGGTAGCCGTTGCCGCCGTTGTCATACACGGTGAAGGCGGTAGATTTGTTGAACGAGGTCGGGTCGTTGCGGCTAAAGTTCGTGTTGATGACCGTAGCGTCTGCCGGAAAGTTCAGGCCCAAAGACACCTTGGAGGTTTGCTTGGCCTCGCCGGAGGTCTTTTGCGGTATGGTTAACACCACCCGGTCGTTCACGTTGGCGCTGCCGGTTGAGTCAACCGTTGCAGCCATGAGTCGCTGGCCGGCGGAGTTGACCACGTTGAACTGTTCGTTGAGTGAGAACGAGCCGTTGCGGGTGTAGGTGTCAGTCAGGCCGTCAGCCGAGCGCAGCGGAAAAAAGCCGTCGCCGGTGATGGCCAGGTCCAGCGCGTTGGACGAAAACGAAATATTGCCCTGGCTGAACTCCTGGCTCACCTGCTTGAGCGACACGCCCTGGCCCACCGTGCTGGATGCTTTTTGCAGCGGTGAGGTGGCAAAAATGTCGCCGAAGTCAGCGCGCGAGCGCTTGAAACCAGTAGTACCCACGTTGGAGATGTTGTTGGCTGTGACGCCCAGCATGGCGGTGGCAGCGTTCAAGCCGGTAAGCGAGGTATAAAAAGACATGGTTTGTTCTCCGGGGTGCTGGTTGGTATGGGGTTAGAGGTACGAAGCTGTAAAAATTTTGCAATCAGCCGTCAATGCGTTTGACATCTGAGAGCTTGAGTGTTTTGCCGCCCTGTACTTGTAAGAGCATCGATTTGTCGGGCTGCTGGCTGATGCCGACCACAGTAGCGAGGGTGCTTACTGTTGGCGTGATGGTTTTACCTTGGCTCACGGCGGTGACCGCAAAGCGGTAGTTGCCATCGGGCAGGGTGTTGTCGGCTTCGTCTTTGCCGTCCCAGGCAAAGCTGAGATCACCCGCAACCTGCGCACCCGACATGGTGGTGCGGACCAAAACGCCTTTGGCATCAAAAACTTCAAGTTTGATGCCCTCAGCGCCAGTAGGCAGGCTGACAACGCCCTGCACCAGTTTGCCGTCAACCAGCTGTGCCGGGCCGTTTGGCACAGACACTTTTTTGCCAATCAGGTTGGCGCTGGCGGTGATCTGGTTGCCCGACATGCTGTCTACAAAGCTGGTCAGCGTGCTCGACATATTGGTGGTGGCCTCGAGCTGCGAGAACTGGGCCAACTGGGCCACAAAAGCCTCGTTTTTGACCGGGTCGAGCGGATCCTGGTTCTTAAGCTGGGTGGTGAACAGGGTCAAAAATTCTTTCTGGCCCATGGTCGGTGGGCCCTTGGTGGGCTCAGAAGCCGCCGCCGCCGTGCTGGCAGTGGTTCTGATGCTCGAGGGCACTGCAGACGCCCAGGCGCCGTCAGACTGTCTGTTTGAGGGCAAAAGGTTCAGGTTTGGCATGGTGTTCTCTAGCTTTGTGGCTTAGCTTTTGATCATCTCAAGGGTTTTGAGCATGAGTGCTCGGGCCGTGTTGACCACCTCGACATTGTTTTGGTAAGACCGTGCGGAGGCCATTATTTCAACCATTTCGGTCATCTCGTTGACGTTGGATAGGTACACAAAACCGTCTTTGTCTGCGCTGGGGTTGCCCGGGTCGGACATGCGTGCAATGGGCTTGGTGCTGTCTGCCACGCGATTGACCATGACGCCGCCGGCCAGGTCGTTGTTGCCAGCGTTGGTGTGTTTTTCAAGGATGGTTTTGAACTCCACCCGCTTGGCCCGATAGGCGTCTTTGTCAGAACCTGCCGACGAACCGGCGTTGGCCAGGTTGGATGCAGCGGCGTTCATGCGGGCGGTTTGCGCGTTGAGCGCAGAACCCGCAATACCAAACATGTGTTCGAGTGCCATGGCTTAATCTCCGCGTAGTGCTTTGCGAATACCGCTGATGCGGTTTTCAAGAATGCTTAGAGTGGCTTGGTAGTCGGCCGCGTACTGGCCAAACTTGGCCTGCTCTACTGGCAACTCCACGGTGTTGCCGTCCATGGCAGTGTTAAACGGAATGCGGTACTTCAGGCCCTTGCCAGCACTGGTTTCCGGGACCTCAATATGCTTTGAGTGGGTGGCGGTCATGACGCTGTCTTGGGTGTCTTTGAACAGTTGCTTGAAATCAAGGTCTTGGGCTTTGAAGTTGGGCGTATCGGCATTGGCAATATTGCGCGAGAGCACTTCCAAGCGTTGGTTGCGCAAACCGATTGCTTTTTCGTGCACGCTAAATGCCTTGTCAATGAAGTTCATGTTCTGTTCCGCCGTATTCGGTTGATTCAAGTTTTCTGCTGCTTTGCCGATGCTTTATTAATGGCTGCTGGTTTTACGCAGCAAGATGCACCAGACTTGCAGCAAATTACGTGCCAGTGACATTTGCCGCTTTGCTTGGCAGCTTCTGTGGGGGAGGCGGGCGTGCTGCCAAAGGGCCTGGCCGGGTTGCGGCAGGCTCGGGCGGCAAAGATTTGCCGCTTTTGTTGCCGTTGTGGCATCAGGGTTGCTCATTGACGGCCACCTGGTTGTTGCGTGGTGTGGGCTGCCGCATAGAGGCTGGCAACCACTGACCCAAGCGGGCAGCAGCGTTTTGCAGCAAGCCTTGGCGTATGGATTGGCGGGTGATGGGCGCCTCGGTGTCGCTGTCGGTGTAGAGCATGCGGGCCTGTTTGCCACCAATATCGAGGGCTGCTGTGCTTTGGCGTTCGCTGCGCGATGCCGGGTTGAGCACCGAGAGGTACAGGTCTTCCAAGCCAGCAGGGCCCTGGTTTTTGAGGCCCACATCGTCAAAATACCTGTCAACCAGGCTGAGCTGTTTGTGCACGCTGAGGTTGAGAATGCCACGCGGGTTGTTGGCGAAGCCGACTGAGGCGGCGCCGCGGGCCGGCCCGTCGCAAAACTGGATGATGCCGTGACAGCGCTGGTTGCTGGCGCGGGGGTTCATGCCATCGCTCTCCATCAGGGTCATGCGGGCAAAGTCATCGGGCGCGAAGCGGTGATCTCTGGCCATTTGCAAAATCTTGTCATAAACCGGCGCTTTGTCCGCCGCGGGTATAAAGCCCTTGGCAACCGCCCGCTCCAATGTTTGTACCAGCACCGGGTGGCTGGGCTGTAGCTTGGCTTTAGGTGCCATGACAAGGGGTGCGTTGGCTATGGGCGCCCTGCGGGCCAGGGACTCGGCCGCTGGAACCACCCGCCGCGCCTCGCCCACCACCGCTGGCGCCAATCGCCGCCCGGCTGAGGCCGGCAGGACCTGGAGTTCACTTTGCAGGGCGGTGGTGTCTAGGCGTTGACCAACATGAATCAGGTCAGCGTTACTTATCAGGTTGGCACTGGCGAGCTGCTGCGCCAGGCGGTGTTGTTCCGGGCCGCTTAGCTTGATGCCCCTGGCCTCGGCCTGGGCTCGCACAATGCCCGTGAGCGTGTTGCCGTTGCCCACGGTGACTTGAGTCTCGGTATTGGTATTGGTATTGGTATTGGTATCGGGCTGGGCTTGTTGCAGTGCCTTGGCAAAACTGCCGGGCTGGGGCCGGGGTGCTGTTGAGTGCGCGCGTGCCAGTGCATCAGTGCGAAAGCTGATTTGCTGGGTGCTCAGAAGGTTGAGGTCTTTGGTCACCGGTTTGCTCCAGTTTGAAATATCAGGGGCGTATTCATATCGTGTGGCTTGCTGTGGCATGCTCAGGTTTTGCATCAGCCCCGCCGCGCATCGGTGGCACTCTTCTTGCACTAACCTGACTTGTGTCAAACCAAACTGTCATTTTTTTCACACCAACGGGTTTATTTCAGCAATTGCTGTGCCACGCTTGGCGCTGGTCTTTGCCGGTCATGCTGCTGGCTTTGTGGCTGCCACTTGCCGCTCAGCCGGTGGCCAACCAGGCACGCTTGTTGACCGAGGTTGGTGCCTGGGTGCAGCAGACCCAGGGGGTGACCGCCAGCCAGTACAGCTTTGCCCCGATGGACAGCCGGGTACAAACCCAAAGCTGCGACCGTGCCCTGGTGATGGACCTGCCCTTTGCCTCGCGGGAAACCGTGCGGGTGCGCTGCCTGGGACAACCCAATTGGCAGCTCTATTTGCGGGTTATTTTTGACCCCAGTGCAAAACCCCCGAGCAAGCCCGCCACCGAGGCAGCTGCTGCGCCAGCCGGGCCAGCCGCGACCCTGGCTGCCTCAACCCCGGCGCCGGCCATGCGCCGGGTGGTGGTAGCGCGCCAGCTGCTGCGTGCCGGCACCCTGGTGACGGCTGATTTGCTGGCCGAGGTAGACCAGCCGAGTGCTGGCCTGGATGCGCAGGTGCTGCGCTCGATCAAGGAGGCCGAAAACGGCGAAATGGTGCGAGAACTACCCGCCGGCGTGCCGCTGCGCAGCTATGACTTGCGGCGTGCGGTGCTGATAAAAATGGGCCAAACTGTGTTGTTAAGCGTGGGCCAAGGGGGCGGTTTTTCAATCACCGCCCGGGTCGAGGCGCTGCAAGAAGGCAGAATGGGAGACCAGGTGCGCTTAAAAAACCCCGAGTCGGGCCGAATACTGATTGGCGTAGTGACTGGGCCCAATACGGCGCGCGGGCTGTAAAAAAATATTTTTACTAATTTGGTAAAACATTCAAGTTTTTTGGGCTGGCGCCGACTCCCATAACGAGACTGCTTTATTTGCCTCAAGTTTTATAAGCGAGAACACCATGACCGACGCTATCACCCCTCCGCCTCGTCCGGCTCAAAGTGACAGTTTGTTGCGCAAGGCCCTTGACAAGGCGGCCAAATCGGCCGACGCCACCGGGATGCCGGTGCTTCAGGGGGGTGGCGCGCCGCCCCGGATGCCGGTCGAGGAAGACAGCAGGGCCGATTTGGCGGGGTTTGGTGATCTGCGTGGGCGCATCAACCAAGAGCCTGAGTTTGATCGCGCCAAGGTTGACGCCATACGGCATGCGATACACAATGGGCAATACCCGCTCGACCCCCGGCGCATCGCCGAGAGCTTTGTAGCGATTGAGCAAATGATCAGTGACTGAGAACTTCTTGAGCGAAGCACTTCACCAAGCCAAAGAACTTGCCACGCAGCTGGCGCACATCCTCGAGCTGGAGTTTCAGGCTCTGCGGGAGCAGGAGCTTGACCAGTTTGAGCAGCTGCAACCAGTTAAAAACGATCTCCTGAGTGCAATCACCGCCTTAGCACCCGGGGCGCAGGAGCTGCAGCAGCAGCCCGAATGGCAGGATTTCCGCGAAACCATGGTCATCTGCCGGGATTTTCATCGACGCAACACCCTGCTGATGAACCGCAAACTCGAGGCCATCCGGGGCACGCTCGATAGCCTGCGTCTGCAAGATACGGCCAGTCCGGTTGAGGTGTATGACCGCCTGGGCCTGATATCGCGTTTTTCTCGCAACAACGGCTATAGCGACGCCTGATCGCCGCGTGCCGCAGGCACTGCGCTGACTTTTTCGTCGCCCGGGCGCATGTCTTTGAGCCAATAAACCCACGACAGAATGACCGAGACCACGGTGTAGAGCTCGGGTGGAATTTCATCGTCCACCTTGATGCGGCTCAGCAGGGCCAGTAGTTCTGGGTCTTGGGTGATGTAGACGCCGTGCCGGCGCGCCTGTGCCATCATGTCCAGGGCCAGCTCGCCTTCGCCCTTGGCGGTGACCACCGGGGCGCTGTTGAGGCCATATTCAAGGGCAATGGCTTGGGGCTTGGGGCTCATACCAAAATATCTAAAACAACGCCGGGGTCAGCCGGCGGCAGCGCCACTGGCGCGGGCCGCGGCCGCGCGCCGTGGTGGACCTGAAAAGAGCGCATCACCAACCCGCTGTCTTGCAGGCTTTGTCCCAGCGCTTGTGAGCCGGCCTGGGCCAGCGCGATCACCGGTTCGCGCAGGGCCCACATGGTGAGGTCAATCTGGTTTTCGCCGCGCAGCTGGGCCTTGAGCCAGAGCTCGCCAAAATCGCTGCTGTTGGAGTGCACGCTGACCGTCAGTGCCGGCTCGCGCCCCTGCATGGCGGCTTCCCGCTCAAAGCTCAGCGCCACCGGGTTGGCATCGCCAAAGGGCAGCAGCACTTTGACTGCCATTTCGCCGGCGCGTTGGGCCTGCAGCGCATTGAGCTGGCTGGATTCAAGATCATCAATCGCCCGCCTGACTTGTTGCAGCTCGGCGTTATCGACCAGGGTTTCGGTCTGCTCGCCCAAAGCTGCCAGTAGCTGGTAGAGCAGTTGTTTGGTGTCAACCGGGGAGGGCCGGCCGGTGCGCAGGATGTTGGCCTCACTGCCCATGGCGGTGACCACAGCCAGGCGGATCGCGTCTGGCGCGATAGTCTGGCTTTGGGTCAGGCGCATGGCGCGCCAGCGGGCCTGCAATTCGGGGTGCTCGGCGCCAACCTTGGCCAGCAACGCGTCCAGCGCGCCAGGTACCAGCAACTGCTGCAGCTCATGCAGGCCGGGCTGGCGATACAGCAGGCTGGCCAGTCGGGAAAAACCGCCATCCGAGCCAGGCGAGCGGGCCAGGGCAAAGCCTGGTGTGTTGGGGTTGTCCACAATTCGCACATCAGCCAGGTTTGGGCTGATCGCCGCTTTGGGTGCGGGTGTCGGGTTGGGCGGGGTGGTGTCAGACAGCGCGTAGAGGGTGATGCTGCCGTCCGGGTTGAGTTGGGTGACAAAGCTCATGCGCCGGCCGACCTCCCAGTCGGACCGGTTGGGCACGCCTATGAGCCGGCCGCGCAGCATGAGTGCGAGTTGTTCGCCTTGCGACTGCACTGTGCCCTGGATGACCTGACCGTCTTTGAGGTTGAGTGCCCGGGCAGTTAATGCCTCAACCAGCGGCAGGGAAAGGGGCCCTTGGGGAAACAGAGGTGCAAAGCGGGTTGGCGAAGCACTCTCTGTGACTGGTATCACGGGTATTTGACCCAGCGCTTGCGGTCGTCGTCTGGCGATGGCGCGGCTTGGCTCCCCATGGCAGCTACTGGGACAGGGACTGGCGGCATCAGGCTGAGCAGCAGAGCATTATGGTCTGGCACCATGAGTACCGCACCCTTGCGCAGCAGAGGCGCTTTTCCCTCCACAAACGCAGCCGGGTTTTGCTGAATAAAGGCCGCGCGCAGCACTGCAAGCTTGAGCGGGCTGTCGCCCAGGGTTTTGGTGATCACCGCGTCTAGTGATTCGCCTGGCTTGGGCTTATAGCTGCCCGGAGGCAGCGCGGGCGCGGCCGGTGCTGAATGCGCCGTCGAAGCCGCAGCAGGTGCAGCCGGTGCAGGTGCCGGTGCCGGTGCCGGTTGAGCGCCGTGTGCGTGGACAGCGGCAAGCAGGCAAATCAGGGTTGTGGCTCGGCCAAATGCCCGGGCAGGGGTGTCAATTTGCGTCATGGCGAAGCTCCTGGTGTGTCATGGTGAAGCCTCTGCGCTCCAGGCCAGCCAATGCTGGCGAACTGCCGCCTTGCTGCCGGCCACCGGGGTGAGTTGCGCATGGTGTTCATTCAGGGCCGTGACCCGGGCCAACACGGTGTGCGCGGACAGGCTGGCCTCGAGCACCCGTTCGGGTATTTTTTGGCCGTCAGCCAGCAGCCATTCATCGCCCAGGCGCAGGCCAGCGGCAGCGCCAGCGTTGATGCGGATTTGGCTGCCCATGGCCTGGGTCACTTTAGCCACCACCGGCTGGCAGCTCAGGGCCGCCTCAAGCTGGCGGGCCCAGCCTTGGGCCTGCTGGGAAATTTGTGCCTGGGAAGCCTCAGTCAGGCCAGCAGGCTGCCATTTGCTGTCATTGATGTCCAGGCCAATCGGGGCGCTGAGCTGGAGCAGGGCTTTGCCCAGGCCATTGGCGCTCAGGGTGATGGAAAGCAGGGCTTTCAAGGGGGAGGGCGCTTGGGCCGTGCCGCCAAATGGCAGCACTGGTGCGATGACCGGGATCGGTTGTACGGCGAAGCTGATTTGCCAGGGAATGTCGTCGTCCGAGCGGGCGAGCAGGGCCTGGGCGTAGGCTGTGCGCTCGGTACTGGCATCGGTTTGGGTCAGGCGCCACACGGTGGACCCGGCGCTGGCCTGGCTGAGCTCAGTGAACAGCAGGCCGCGCAAATTGCGCAGCAGTGGGCGGGCCTCGGCAGCCCAGCCCCTGCCCTCTAACCAATGGATTGAAGCCACATGTTGCAGCCGTGCGGCGCCGCTCAATTTACAGGCCCGGGCGGGTTCACGGCCGGCCGGCAGCCCGCTTTTGATATCACTCGCCTGCACAGATTGCCACTGCAGGGTGGCATTGGGCTGGCCTTGGCTGTCTTGGCTATAAGCGGTCACCCGCACACCACGCACCTGCATGCCGCTGCGAAATGCGCTGCTTTCGCGCAACACGCCCTGAGCGTCTATCCACTGGGTGGCTTGAACCTCGGTGGGGCCTTCCAGCGCAGCCTGCACCAGACCCTGCCGGATGGCGGTGAGTTTGTCCTCTGGGGACAGGGCTCGACCCGGGTCTGCCAGCGCGCAGCCGCTGGCACACAGGCCCGCCAGGCTGACAGCCCAAATAAGAGCGGGCAGGCGGCGCAGCTGTTTCATGGATTGCACCCGAGCCACCCAGCTCACCTGATTTTGGCCACCAGCTGGCCCAAATACAGCGCCCGGAGGTCTTGCACCACCGCGCGGTCCAGCGAGAGGGTGGTTTCGTAGGTGTCATCGCCGGTTGGGGTGATGCTGACCAGGGTGGCGCCGTGAATCACGCCTTCAACTCGGCTGCGAAAGGTGTCGTTTTGCACCACCATGTCGGCCACGGTGGCGGTGGCGTCAACTTTCAGGCCATAGACCTGCTCGGTGAGCGAGCGGTAGGCGTCGAGCTTGGCGGCGCGGATGGCCAGCAAACGCTGCTGCGCCGGCAAGCGGTGGTTTTGTATGCTGATCACTGCATAGCCGGTGGCGGTCAGGCTTTCGCGCCGCTCGACCAGGGTGACCGTGGTGGCGGGTTTTTCGACCGCTCCCGGAATGCTCAGGCTGGCAGCGTCTTTGGGCGTGGTTTTGCTGGGTGAGAACACCTCTGCCAAAGACACGGCTGAGCTGGAATTCAGGGGCGTCAGGCTACAGCCGGACAACAGCGCCATGCTGCTTGCAGCCAAGATGAGTAGAGTTTTCATGGGGGGGAATCCTTACAGAGTCTCCTTAGGATTCGTCACGAGGGGCCCAAACTTGAGTGTTGTATCCCGCCCAGCGGTGCGGTGACCACGGGGCAAAGGGGGTCAGGCCGCCTGACGCAGGTCTTGGTTCGAGTTTGGGTTTGGGTTTGGGTTGTTTGAGCGCAGCCCCGCTGCTCTGGGTGGGCCCAGGCCCAGGCCCAGGCTGGTGGTTTCCTGGCCGGCGGCGGCTCGGTACCACTGCAGTGCCACCGCGTAGTTTTGTACCGTGCCTTGGGCATGGGCATGCATATAGCCCAGGTTGAAGCGGGCGGCCGGGTCGCCCAGGGCGGCGGCCCGGGCGTAAAAGGCCAGAGCCTGGACCTCGTCTTGGGCGACCCACTCGCCGACCACATGCAGACGCCCCAGGGTGTACAGGGCGGCAGCGTCGTCTTGCTGCTCTGCCTGTTGCAGCAGGCTGAGCGCTTGTTGGGGGTCTGGCGCGCCGCCTTGGGTTTCAAACAGCAGGCAGGCAAGGTTGAATTGGGCCCGGGCATGGCCCAGGGCGGCAGCATTGCCCAGATACAGGCGGGCTTGTGCCGGGTCAGCGGCCTGCCCCCGGCCCTGGCTGGCCAGCAGGCCCAGGCCGTACCAGGAAGCGGCCTGGTTTTGCGCGGCAGACTGCTGGTACCAGTGCAGCGCCTCTTCGGGCTCCAAGCCCGGCAGTTGGCGGTTGGCGCACAGCACAGCGAGGTTGTGCTGCGCTGCGCAAACCCCTGCCGTGGCCGCGCGGCGGTACCACTGCTCGGCCAGCGCAGCGTCCGGGGCGGTACCCTGGCCCAGGGCGTACATCAGGCCGAGGTTGAACTCGGCCTCATGGTCTTGTTGTTCTGCGGCGCGCTGGTAGGCGGTCAGCCGTTGGGCGTAATCAGGTGCTGCATCGGTGGTTTTGGTTTGCAATAAAGAGAGCCGGTATTGGGCGCCAGCATGGCCCTGTGCGGCGGCGCGCTCAAACAGACGCAGTGCCATCACCGGGTCTGCTGGTGTGCCCTGGCCAGCGCTGAGCATGGTCGCAAAAGCATATTGAGCGGCGGCGTCGCCTAGGTCGGCGGCCATTCGGTAGCACTGGGCTGCTTGGGCCATGTCCTGCACCATGCCCTGGCCTAGCGCATGCATGACGCCCAGGTTGTGCAAAGCTGACGGGTTGCCCAAGTCAGCACTGGCTTGGTACAGCTTCTGCGCCGCTGGCAGGGCGTCACCGCCCAAGCTGGCCTGGTTGAGCGCCAAATTGAAGAGGGCGTCGCTGTGGTGCTGGTCAGCGGCAGCCTGGAGCCAGTGTTGCGCCAAGGCTGGATCAGCCGCCAAGCCCTGGCCCAGGGTTACGGCAAGGTTGAACTGGCCCAATGGCAGGCCTTGCCGGGCAGACTGCTCAAACCACTGGGCGGCCTGTGACGAATCTGCTGGCCCGCCCTGGCCTTGCAGACACATTAGCCCGAGGTTGAACTGGGCCAGCGCGTCGCCTTGCGCGGCGGCTTGTTGGTAATACTGCCTGGCCTGCGCAAAGTCCGGCTCCAAGCCTTCGCCGGCCTGGTACAGGCCACCTAAATTGCACTGGGCCATGGCATGGCCCTGGGCGGCGGCAAGCGCAAACCACTGGCCGGCCTGCGCAGCGGATTGCGCCACGCCCTGGCCGGCCTGGTACATGGCGCCGAGCTGAAACTGTGCGGCTGCCAGACCCTGGTCGGCGGCCAACTGGTACCACTGCAGGGCTTCGGCGTAATCCTGGGGCGTGCCCCAGCCCTTGGCGCTCATGCTGCCCAGGTTGTACTGGGCCTGGGCATGGCCCAGAGCCGCAGCCGAGCGGTAATGCCCCAGCGCTTTGGCAAAGTCTGCCGGCAAGGCCTCGGGTACGAGGCCGTCATGGGCATGCAGCACGCCCAGGTTGTAGTGGGCAGCGCTATGGCCTTGAGCGGCTGCGAGTTCATAGTATTGAAGGGCTCCTGAGAGGTCTGGCGGCAGACCCTGGCCCTGGGCAAGCATGAGCCCGAGGTTGTACTGCGCCGGCGCGTCGCCCTGGTCTGCGGCCATTTTGTACCACTTGGCGGCTAGCGTGGCATCTGCCGCCAGGCCGCGGCCGCCAGCAAGCATCAGCCCGAGGTTGAACTGGGCATAGCAATGCCCCTGGGTGGCAGCAGATTCATACCATTGGCGCGCCTGCTGGCTATTTTGTGGCAGGCCTTCGCCTTCGGCGTACATGCTCGCCAGGTGAAACTGGGCGTTTGCATCGCCCTGGATGGCGGCCCGTTCAAACCACTTGGCGGCCTCGGCGGCGTCCTGTGCCACACCCTGCCCATTGGCATACATGAAGCCCAGGTTGGTTTGCACATCGGGCAGACCCTGTTCGCCGGCCGTGAGGTACCAGACCAGGGCTTGCACATCGTCCTGCGGAACGCCCTGGCCGTTGGTGTACATGAAACCCAGGTTGTACTGGGCTGGTGCGTAATCTTGCGCGGCTGCCAGGCGGTACCACTTCAGGGCTTCGGCATAGTCTTGCGCTACACCCTGCCCATTGGCATACATGAAGCCCAGGTTGTTTTGTGCGGCAGCATAGTCCAGCGAGGCGAGTGGCCGTGAGATGCGCAGGGCGTTGACATAGTCGCCCCGGCTGTAGGCGGCGTCCGCATCGGCGAGCAGGCTTTTCATGGCGCAGCGTCCGCCCTGGGGTCTGTGGCCGTGCTCGGACTCACTCTTGATGGTCCTTGAGTTGGGGCAGGCTTTGGTGCAGGATGGGGTGGGCCTGATGGGTCAGGGCATAGCCTTTTTGCCCCTGGGGCACATGGGCTTTTTCTGAAATGATGGGCGCGCTGATGGCCACATGGGCCTGGTAGGGCGCGCGCGGCGGATGGGCCGTGGCCTCCATGTGCTGGGCCTCGGTTTGGCGGTGTTTGACTTGGGCCATGGGCATCCTTTGGGGGTATCGCTAGCTGGTCTGAACTGGCCCTGTCGGTTAGTGGCTCGGGCGCAGCGCTGTTTTGGGTGACGGTATTCTGACAAGCAGGCTTGAATTCGAGAGTTTTTAAGCAAATTTTATGCCCGTGAAACGTTGCCTGACCCTTCGGCTCAAGCTGGCGTTCTGTTGGGCTGGGCTTGCAGCAGGGCCTCGATGTCGGCGCTCTGCAGGGTCTGAATGTCGAAACTTTGGTGCACGCTCACCAGTGGGGCGAACCAGTGCAAATGAAAGGCCCGGTAAAAGTCGGTGCTCCAGGGCAGTTGTGCCTGGCTGCTCAGGGTGGCCCAGTTCCAGCTGTCGAGGTAGGTTTGTATCAAACCCTGGCCCCAGGGCAGTGCCGGGTTGGCGCTCAGGCGTTCCCAGTCCCAATCTGCTGCATGGTCAGCGATCAGGCCCTCGGTCCAGGGCAGCAGCGCATTGCTGCTCAGACCGGCCCAGTCCCAGTGATTGGCAAAGCGGGCGATCAGGGTGTCGGACCAGGGCAGGCCGGCATTCCAGCTCAGGTCGTCCCAGTCCCAGCGCTCCAGGTAGCGGTTCAACAACTCGACCGACCAGGGCAGGGCAGGATTTTGGCTCAGGCCGCGCCAGTCCCACCGGTCGGAATAGGTGTCAAGCAGTGACTCGTTCCAGCACAGGCCGGGGTTTTTGCTTAGCGCCGGCCAATCCCAGCGCTCTGACCAGGTGGCTATCAGCGTTGGCTCCCAGGGCAGGCTCGGGTTGCTGCTGAGTGCCGGCCACTGCCAGCGCTTGCTGTTGAGGGCAATCAGGTCTGGGCTCCAGGGCAGCTTTGGCTGGGCACTCAGGGCCGGCCAGTCCCAGCGCTGGGCATGCTCGGCAATCAGAGCCTCGCTCCACCTCAGGCTGGGGTTGCTGCTCAGCCAGCTCCAGTGCCAGTAGGCAGCGAATTGTCCAATCAGTTGCTGGTCTGCATGCAGCGCCAGGTTGGCGCTCAGGCCGGTCCAGTCCCAGCGGTCGCCGTGCCGCTCGAGCAGGCTGGCGTTCAGGGGCAGGTCGTGGTTCCAGCTCAGGCCGGTCCAGTCCCAGCGCTCGGCATTGGCAGCAATAAAGCTGGCAGTCCAGGGCAAATTCGGGCTGCGGCTCAAAGACGCCCAGTGCCAGCGGTAGGCGTTGGCCCGCAGCAAATCGCTGCTCCAGGGCAGGCCCGGGTTGTCACTGAGCAGGGACCAGTGCCAGCGCTCAGCATGGCGCTCTATCAGCGCCGCAGTCCAGGGCAGGGCCGGATTCTGGCTCAGGGCCACCCAGTCCAGTTGGTCGGCCTGCTCGCCAAGCAGCTGTGCTGTCCAAGCCAGGGCCCGGCTGCTGCTCAGGCGCCGCCAATCCCACAGGTCCGGCTGGTGTCCGAGCATGGCCGGTGTCAAGGGGTAGTGCTGGTGCAGGCAGTGGTCCAGCAGGGTTGCAAACTCTTGGAAAAATTGCCGGGTCTGGCGGGTTTCGAGTTCGGCCAGGGTGCTGGCAACGATGTCCAGGCGCTGCTGCAGCGGGCCTTGCAGTTGTCGCGCCCCGGGCTGGACCACCAGCCCGCTCATGCGGGGGTCTGCGCCGCCATGGCCTGCAGCTCTTGCTGGTAGCGCGCGATTTCGTCTTCAAGGTAAGTCGATTGCTGGACAAACCAAAGTGCCCAATTGCTTTGTGTGCTCAGGGTGCGCCAGGTTGGGCTGCGCAATATGCTGGCGCGGGCAAGCAGGCCGGCAGCCATTCGGTCCTGCATCTTGGCCAGTCGCCAGTCGGGGCCAGCCGCCGGGGTGTGGTCGGCTGGGCCGCTGAGGGCCTGGGTTTGCAGGGCCGCCTCGAGTTTTTTGAGCGCTTGCAGGTTGCTGTTGCGGTAGCCCAGCTGGAGCTGCTGAAAAATCGTTTGGGCCTGGCTTTTGTCGCCGTCCTCAACCCGGTCTGGGTGGCAGAGCATGGCCAATTTGCGGTACAGCTGCTTGATGTCAGCTTGCTCTTGCTCGTCGAGCGGGGGCGCAGGGCTTTGCTGCATGGCTTGGTGGCTATGCTCGAATTCTTCAAACGCCGACTGCGCGGCCTGTGCTTCTTGTTGCCTGTGCTGCCCACCGAGTTGGGCATGGCGTTGTGCGAGGCAGCGCTGTTTGGTGTCAAGCAATTGGCGCAGAAGCTGGCCAATCGCATGGTCTTGTTGTTGGTCAAAGGCCTGCATTTTTCGCTGCATTTCGGCGGTGTCGGCCTCCAGCGCCAAGACCTGATGCTCTAGCAGTTGGACCTGCCACAGGGCAACACCCTGGGCGGGATCTTTTTGCTCGACGAGTTGGCCGCCTGCCGGGTCTGCTGTGCTGGCCAGCGCTGCAACCGGGTTTTGCGCCGGCTGGCCTGGTCGGTCTGGGTCCAGGGGGTCATGGTCAAGGGTTGGCAGCCCGGCCATGGCGGTCTCGCAGCGCGCTGCAAGGCCAGGGCTGTGTTGCACCAGAACGCCACCGAAATCTAGGCCGCTCAGGCTGCTTGCCTGAGCAAAGTTGCCGCTGATGACGGCCTGCGAATCAAGCACGCACACCGAGGTGTGCAGGGCCACGCTGTCGGGTGCCAGCCAGGACAGACGGCCACCCAACGCCGTGAGCCGCTCCCAAGACAGGCTGGCGTTGAGGTTGCCGGCAACCGCCTGCACGCTCAGGCTGACCCGCAGCCCCCGGCGCAGGCCAGTCAGCATCAGCTCAAACCAGGCGCGTGAGCAGGGCCCGGCAATGCAGGCTTGCAGGCTATGGCGGGCGAGTGCGAGCTGGCTGCCCAATGCCTGCTGGGGGTCGGCAAAAAAAGCCTGGCTGGCCTGCTCTGGCGTGGGCCTGGTGGGTGGCGGCTCGTGCATGGCGGGCTGTATCAGTCAAATCCCTTGAAGTTGGCTTGCTGGCAGGCGCGAGCCATGTCCTGGGCCGCCGCTATTTGCGGGGCAATCATTTGCTGCGCGACGAAGTCCCGGCCATTGATCGCCTCGGGGTGGCCACTGATTGCGCCCAGGTTGAACCACATGTGGGCGCGCACAAAGTCTTGCAACACGCCCAGTCCTTTGGCATACAACCAGCCCAGCGCTACCTTGGCATCATCATGGGCCGCTGCGGCCTGCCGGTAGCAGGCCAGCGCCTGGGGGTAGTTGGGCTGGTGGCTGGCGTCCCCCTGGTGCAAGACACCCAAGTTGTACAGGGCCTGAGCGTCGCCCTGGTCGGCGGCCAGTTGCAGCCACTGCTTGGCCATGGTCTGGCTGGCTGCCGTGCCCCGGCCTTTGGCGATCATCACCCCCAGGTTGAATTGGGCCTGCGCATCGCCCTGATCAGCTGCGAGCTGGTACCAGGCCAGGGCCACCGTGTCGTCCTGCGCGGTGTCCTGGCCGGTGGCGTAGATCAGGCCCAGGTTGAACTGGGCGGCAGCGTCGCCCTGGCGTGCTGCAGCCAGGTAGTACTGCAGGGCTTTTTCGGTGTTTTTCTCGAGGCCCTGACCGGTGCTGTACAGCACCCCTAGGTTGTAGTTTGCTGCTGGCTCGCCCTGCGCTGCTGCCCGCTCGTACCAGACCACCGCCTGGTCGTAGTCGGCCGCAATATCCTGCCCGAGCGAATAGAAAAAACCCAGGTTGAATTGGGCCTGTGCATGCTCGCGCTCGGCGGCCAGCGTGAACCAGTGGCAGGCGGTTTGCATGTCGTGCGGCACACCATGGCCATTGGCATACATGACGCCCAAGCCAAACTGGGCCACCGGGTCATCGAGTTCGGCGCCGCCCTTGTAATAGGAGAGGGCTTTTTGGTAGTCTTGCGCGACACCCTGACCGTTGGCGTACATCACGCCGAGGTTGATTTTTGCCAGGCTATCGCCCTGCGCAGCGGCCGCTTCGTACCATTTGAGGGCTTCTTGGTAATCGGGCTCAACCCCTTGGCCGTTGGCATACATCACCGCGAGGTTGGATTGGGCATAGGGCAGGCCCTGCTCGGCCGCTGCCCGGTACCATTTCAGCGCCTGCTGCTCGTCTTTGGCAACACCTTGACCATGGGCATACATCACCGCCAGGTTCGACTGCGCATGGGCCACACCCTGTTCTGCGGCCAGTGCGTAGCACTGCATGGCCTGAGCAAAGTCTTGCTCCACACCCTGGCCGTTGGCGTACATCAGGCCCAAATTGTTGAGCGCGGCGAGTTGGAGATTCAGGGGCTTGTCTTTCACGGTTTGGGTCACGCAGCGGTGAAGACTTAAGACAGAAAGAACAGTTTACACGAAGCCTCTTGGGCCTTGCGCAACAAAAGTGGCTGTTATGATGCCGCAAAATTTGACCGGCTGCAGCAGACACTTTTCGTGCTGCTGTGCGTTGGTCACGATGTTGGGGTGCTGCCGGCTATGCGATGTTTTTTTTGTTAGCCAATGTCCAGAAATACACCACAATTTATCGGTGAGAGCGATGCCGTGCGCGCCATTCGGGGGCTGCTGCCGGTGGTTGCGGCTTCAAGCTCGAGCGTACTGATTACCGGCGAAAGTGGCACTGGCAAGGAAATCGTCGCACGCTCGCTGCATGACCTCTCCACGCGCTCGTCGGCTAATTTTGTGCCCATCAACTGTGCGGCAATACCCAAAGACTTGATCGAGAGCGAGTTGTTCGGGCACAGCAAAGGGGCTTTCACCGGCGCTGCCACAGACCGCAAGGGGCGCTTCGAGTTGGCCCACAATGGCTCGATTTTTCTGGATGAAATTGGTGACCTCTCGCTGGAGTTGCAGGTCAAGTTGCTGCGGGTGTTGCAAGAGCGGGTGGTGGATCCGGTGGGCGGTTCCAAGGCGATACAAATCAATGTGCGGGTGATTGCTGCCACCCACCGCGACCTTGAGGCGGAGATTGTTGCCGGCCGGTTTCGGGAAGACTTGTACTACCGGCTCAATGTGCTGCCTATCAGCACGCCGCCGCTGCGCGAGCGTTCGGTTGATGTACCGCTGTTGCTGGATTTTTTTGCCAAGAAATTTACCATTGAGGGCGACAAAAATGTGAGTTTTGCGCCCGATCTCGCTCAGGCGCTGCGCGCCTACCAGTGGCCTGGCAATGTGCGGGAGCTGTCGAACCTGGTGGACCGCTTCAGCACCCTGTTTGCCGGTCAGCGCTTGACCCTGCGCTCTTTGCCTGCGGCCCTGCTGCCCAAGGGCTTGGCTGCTTTGCAAGCACTGGCCGCTCAGGGGGAGCCCGAGGCAGCCATGCTGGCCCCTAGCTCTGGGGTGTGGGAAAACCCGCCCATTGCAGACTCGGCTCTGGGGGACGCCCTGGAGGGCGTGGTCGGCGAGGTGTCGGCATCAGCCTACGAACACCAGGACAGCAGCGCGGTGGAGCAGATCACTTTTTTATCCGAAGGCCTGGCGGTCTTGCCGCCTGAGGGCTTGTCACTGAAGAACCGCTTGGCCGAGATTGAGCGGGATTTGATCTCGCAGGCGCTCAGCCGCACCAAAGGCAATGTGTCTCAAACCGCCCGCATCTTGAACCTGCAGCGAACCACCTTGATCGAAAAAATCCAGAAGTTTGGGCTGCGCGCCAATTAGTTTTGGTGCATTGGATGCTTGAGATTTATGGCGCTGCGGCTGCTGGTACCTTGGGGTATTGCACCAGGCTCTCAGGGGCTTTGGCTGGCGGCTTGACGGCTACGGGTGCAGCCGGCGGGGCGGCGTCTTTGATGGCTTTTTGCTGACGCTGCAAGCTCGCCTCTACCTCGGCCTTGACCTTTGACTCTACTTCTGCCTTGACTTCACGCCGGATCACAGCCGGGTCTGGGCGGGGCGCCGGAGGCGGCGCGGCCTGTGCCTTGGCGGCCATGGCTTTCACGGCGGCCGCATTGCTTTGCAGGCTGGTCTCTACTGCTTCTACGCGTTTGGCAATTTCTTTGGTTTTGCTGTCTATGGTCTGCGCGTTGGTCGAAATAGCGCTTTGCGCGGTTTTCATGAGCTCTTCCACCTTGGCCTCAAGCCTGGTCTGCTGGCGCGAAATAGCGTCCTGCTGTTCAGACATGGTTTGAAAAATCTCGCCCGAGTTGCTGATGAGTTTGATCGATTCGTCCATGGCGATAACCCGCTTGCCCACCGCCAGCAGCATCTCGTCGGCTTTGGTGATGCGTTGCTGCAAGCGAATTGACATCAGGCCGGCCATGGCCACAGCGATAACCACCAGCAGACCAAACACGGCCAGCACGATGAGGCCATGTTTGCGTTGGGTGGCATGGCCTGCCATCAAGTCTTTGGCGGCGGTCTGCAAGTTTGCGCCGGCATTGGCCGCATGCACGCCGGCCCGGCTGGCCAGCTCGGCGGCATCAAGCAGGGTGTGCTTGACATCCTTGACCTGAGGATCCTGCTCCATGTGCTGCAGCTCGGGAGACTGCGCTTGAGGGTGTTCGTGTTCGCCATGTGATGCATCGGTCGGCACCGCCTCATCTGGTCCATGTTCCGGCTCGGGGCTGGCATGGGGGTCCTGGTCATGCTCTGGGTTGGGTACTTCGGTGGCTTGGTTCATGGGTTTACCTGTCTTGGTTTACCTGCGTTTGTTTAGCGACGGTGTTCAGGCCCGGCCAGCGCCCTGAGATTCCAGGTTGCCGAGTCTGGCCCTAAGTGCCAGATTTTGTGCCTCTAGCGCATGCAGACGCCCAGCGAATTCCGGGTCGTCCGACGTGTTCATTGACGGGGCAATGGGTGGCTCGGCAACAGCCTCTTGGACCAACTCGGTTTGCACAAGTGCTGGGGCTTCGGGCTCGGGTTCTGACTCTGGCTCGGGCTCAGGCTCGGGCTCAGAATCAGCTAAGGCGGGCGCCTGCACTGGCTCAGGCGACTCGAGCGCGTCGGCTTGCACCAGTGGTTCTGGGGCAGCTTCAGCTTCGACGCTGGCTTGCAGGAGCGGGTCAGCCTCGGGGCCAAAGAACGCAGCACGGCGTTTTTCGGCATCAATGGCATTGGCCACTTCATCGGAATCGATGGCCAGCTGGCGGGTTTCCGTGCCCAATTGAGCGCTTCGGATTTTGGCGTCATGGCTGCCCTCGCGCACCTCGATTTTGTGAGGCGCACTGCTGGGGATAAATTCAGGCTGACTCATCGGTTCACTTTGGGCTCGGCTGAGCTCGCGTCGGCAGACTCTCGCGACAAGCGCTCGGTCATGCTCTTGAGGGGCAGGGCCCAGGCCCCCTTGGGCATGTCAACACCCCGGGCGAAGCGCATGGCTTCCAGCCTGGAGCCAAATGGGCCAGAGGCAATTGAAAACTTCAGGTCGGCGTCTTTGGAGGCGTAATTGGCCACGACATGAAGGTTTTTGATTTCAGGCCGGCTTTTCATCCAGGATGAGGCCTCTGCGTAGGAAGGTTCGGTGGCATAAATGACTAAAAAGCTGGCGCTGGGCATGGCCTTGACCCAGGCATGACCAACTCGGGCCTGGCCCGGCGAGACGATGATTTCTTCTGCTTTTTGCGGACTGGGCTGGGGTTTTGGCGGGGCAGCTTTGATGGCTGGTGCTTCTGCGGCGGTCGCCGGCGCTGTTGCTGGGGCGGATGGCGCCGGGGCGGATGGTGCTGGTGTCGGGGTCGGTGCTGCGGCCGGTGTCACGGCCAGTGATGGCGCTGAGGCGCTGGGTTCTGCCGGCGAGGCTGCTGCTGGCGCCGCCGAGGCAGCCGAGGTAGCCGCACTTAGCGCTGCTGAGGCTGCTTGCGCTGCGGCTTGGGCTTCGGCGGCCGCTGCCATTGCAGCTGCTGCGCTGGCTGCGGCGGCGGGCGTTGGAGCGGCTTGCCGATCCCAGAGGCTTTTGATTGGATCCGGCAGCAGATTTTGGATGGAAAAACCGCCATAGAGCTGGCCCAGCGCCAGACCAGAGAGGCCCAGCAGCAAGGCTGCAGTGAGCAGCCAGGGCCACCAGGAGCGTGCTGCTGGTGCGGGCTCTGGCGGCTGTTTGCGCTCGAGCTCTTCGGTGTCCATCTCAATAGGTTCCGGCTCGGGCGGGACCTCAGGCGGGGGTGGTGTTTCATCAATAACCAATTGCTTGAGCAGCCCATTTACCAGTGTCTCGCGGCCCTGCGCCCGGGCTTGTTCAAGCAGGGCATTTTTTTGCGCCAAAGTGGGCGGCTCGATATCCCAGTGCAAAAACCGGCGGCCAAAGGCGTTGAGCAATTCATGTTTGCCGCTGGCCGCGGTCAAGAGCATCACCACCCGGATATTGGCGCCAGGAAAATTTTGCACCAAGCGGGCGAGCAACTGAATTTCGTGGTCTGGCAGGGCGGCGGCGTCGTGCACGATCCATATTTTGGGTGGCGCGTTTTGCACCTTGTTGCCCATGGCGTCCTGGATCGAGTAGGTTTGCAGCACTTCATTGAAGCGCGAGATCAGGGCGTCGGCACTGGCCGGGAAGCACACCTCGAGTTCAATTTCGGGTGCCGCTTCACGCAGCCTGGCTACCAGCAATTTGCCGTAATGGTCGAGGATGGCGTCCTGAGCGCTGACCATGGACAGGCTCATGCCGCTTTGAATCAGGCCAGCGACATAACCCTCTAGCCGGAGCCGGTCCGAGACCCTGAAGAAAATCGCCTGATTGATGGTCAGGTCGTCGTCCCGGTGGTGCATGGGCAGGCTCATACGCTGGCCGCCTCAGGCTCAAGTTGGCGGCCGTTGGCGTCGAACAACATCGACTTTGGAATGGCCGGGGAGGGCCGCAACATGGGCTCCACACCGGGCTCGACATTGGCCAGGCTGAACACATAGGCAATCACCTGGGCCACTGCGAAATACAGGGCCTCGGGAATCGGTTGATCCAACTCGGTGGTGAAGTACAAGGCGCGGGCCAATTGGGGTGCCTCAAAGATCTCAATACTGTGGGTTTTTGCCTCTGCGCGAATTTTGGCCGCCATGTGATCTGCGCCCTTGGCCAGCAGTATCGGCGCGCCGTCGGCGGTGGGGTCGTAACTCAGCGCGATCGCAAAATGCTCCGGGTTGGTGATGATAACGTCTGCATCCTTGACCTTCTTCATCATCCGCACGTTGGCAATCTCCCGCTGGCGCCGTCTGATCTGCGCCTTGATTTCAGGGCGCCCTTCCATGTCTTTGTGCTCGTCGCGAATTTCTTGTTTGGTCATACGCATGCGCTTCATGAAAGAGAAGCGCTGGTAGGGCGCGTCAATCAAAGCAATCAAAACCAGGCCCAGTGTTAGCCATATCAAGGCCTCAAGAATCAGGGAGCCGGCCAATGCGAAGGCTGGCTCCAAACCCATGTTGCCCATGCTCATGAGCTTAGAAAAATGCTTGTCCAGCAGTATCAGGAGCACGGTGGCGACCAGACCAAACTTCAAAACAGCCTTGATCAGCTCGATGATGGCGTGGCTGCCGAGCATGCGTTTGAGGCCGGCCAAGGGGCTGAGCTTAGAGAATTTTGGTGCGATTGACTTGATTGAAAACAAGAACCCCCCGATGGCGCCCGAGGCCAGCACAGCCAGCGTGACTGCCACCAGCATCATGGGTAATATCAACAGCAGACCGTCTAAGACTTGGCTGGCAAAAGTGGCGGGTAGCAGCGAGGGGCTGTCTAGAACTTTGCGGTCAAACCTGAAGCCGGCGGCAAACTTGGTTGAGATTTCATGCAACCAAAAGCCGCCGGCTGCAACCAGACAAAGCACCCATCCGCTCATGACGGCAGCCGAGGTCAGCTCGACCGAGCGGGCAACTTGCCCCTCTTCGCGCGAACGCTGAAGCTTGCGCGAGGTCGGTTCTTCGGTGCGTTCAGCGCTGTCCTCTGCCATTCTGGGTTATTGCACTAGCTCAGACCGAGCTGGGTGCGCACCTCTGTAAAGCCCTGCAGCCACAGCCATTCGATGCGTCCGCCCATGCTGGGCAGGGTGAGCATCAGAACGCCAAAGCCGGCAATGATCATGGCCGGCAGACCGACCTGAAAAATATTCAGGCTGGGTGCGGCGCGCGAGGCAACGCCCAGTCCGATGTTGATGAAGATCAGGGTGATCATGACCGGTATGGCCAGCAGCAGGCCGCCGAGAAAAATCATCGAGCTCCAACTTAAAAAATGCGCCCAAGCGGCCTCAGTAAGAAGTCCTTTGCCAATCGGCATGCTGGAAAAACTGTCTACCACCAAGCTCAGCAACATGGCATGGCCGCCAAAGCCAACAAAAATAAGGGTGGTCAAGATCACCAGGAACTGCGCGATGACTGGCACATTGCCCAGGTTGGGGTCCATCATGGTGGCGAGTGAGAGACCCATGGCATTGGAGATGGATTGACCCGCCAGCAAAATTGCGGCGGTGACCACTTGCAAGCTCAAGCCCATCAGCAGGCCGATGGCGATTTGGTTGAAGATTTCGACCAGACCTGGCGCAGACACGGGGTCTAGCCGGGGCCAATCGTAAAGAGGGTAAATCATCCAGGTGAGGGCTACCGCCAACAATATCCGCAGGCGCAGGTTAAAGGCTCGCAGCGAGAAAATTGGCGCGGCTAAAAGCAGGGCTGACACCCGCAGCATAGGCCACAAAAAAGTGTAGAAGCGCTCAACGATGTCATTGGCCAGTAGGTTCATGCGGGCTGCCTTGAGCGGCTTTGGTGGACTGGGCTCAGGTGAACAGAAGAGGAATCCGTTGGAACATGTTCTTGGTGTAATCAACCAAAGTGGCGAGCTGCCATCCGCCCACCAGGGCCAAGGTGAGTGCCATGGCTGCGACCTTGGGTATAAAACTCAAGGTCGACTCGTTGATTGATGTGGCAGCCTGAACAATACCCACCAGCAGGCCTACTGCCAGTGCCACGAGCAGCAGTGGGCCCGATATCAGAACGGTCATCCAGAGAGCCAGGCGTCCTATGTCGATAACGGCAGCAATATCCATGGTGAGTTTTCCTTGGTTGGCAGTTTTTGGTGGGCTGCGGCGTCTCAAGTGGCAAAGCTTGCGGCCAGCGAACTCATGATCAGGCTCCAGCCGTC
>SXGQ01731063.1_pt1 | contig 37340 bp, 40 predicted proteins | sample 3178371 | NCBI WGS metagenome assembly SXGQ01 (sample SAMN11356859, study PRJNA531348) | freshwater metagenome | isolation source: freshwater sample F1-20 | place: China: Fuxian Lake, Yuxi | collected 2017-12-25 | reverse complement strand
TTGGATATATAATCAGAAAGCTTTTCCTGTTCTTTAATTACAACAAAAACAGATTCCTTTTGATCTCTTGTTATAGAATATTTTTTTTCATATGTTATTGGTCCATCGTATTCTGGAAAGGCCTTTTCCTTTAACTCCTTTGCAAATGGCTTTAAAACAGCCTGATTTAAAAGTGTTATATGTAGCTTATCAGCAGGCAGTGGCTCTAATCCGTGTTCTTTAAAATAGCCAGAAAGACCTTCCTGAACATTGGTAGGAGGATTTGATGGACTTAGCTTTAATATTCCAGAAAACTCAACCCTGCTTGGAGAACTATCTGCTGTAAGCTCTGAGACTTCAGATGCTTCTTTTTTAAGGTTGAGATTAAAAAGTATCTTTGATAATTTTAATATTTTATTTTTCATAATATAAAATTTTAAAATTAGTAGCTAAAATATTGGATATAAAAATTAGTACAATTAAAAACGAGGAATCATCATGTTAAGTTGTCAAAAATGTAATTTTAAAATTCTGCCAAAGATGAGATTTGCACTTGTAAAAAACTTTTGTCCTTCTTGCGGAGGAACTCTGCTATCAGATCTTGATTCTCATGAGATTGGAGCAATAAATAAGAAACTTCAGGCTCAAGAATTTATGATATCACTATCTGAACAGCTAAATAAAGATTTGGTTCAAAACCTTATTTATGATCTAAGTATTTTTATTAAATTTGATCTAAAGAAAGAAATGGGTCTTTCCAATGTAAGCGACAATACAAAAAATGAGCCAGAGTCTGATGATAGTGAAGAATTAGAAAATTCTTCTGCCCCCGAAGAAGATGATAGACCAAAACTTCCAACAAAAAGAATAGCAAGAATTGCAGCAATAGCAGATCGTAATAACCAGGCCACTCCAGCCAGATCCCTGAGAAGAATGTCATCTGCAGATAATGAACCAGATGACGAGTATGGTGATTACGAAGATTCTTCTGATGACTCAGATGAAGATGTTGATGATAGAGTAAAGAGATTAAAGCATCTTTATAAAACATCTCCAACTTTAAGAAAGTTTCAGGGAATATCAAGATCTGACGATGTCTAATTTTAAATCAATTGCAAATACAAGAATCTCTTTATCAAGAGAAGAATGGGAATATTACGAGAGGTTAAAGCAAATGTTTGGAGAAGATTCTTTCAGGGGTCTTTTCCAAACCGATCTTGCCGGAAATATTGCCGGAATATCTCCACCACTAGACAAACCAACCCCTCAGCCTGTATTGTTTTTTCTCCTAAATGTATCTTTCAACCAGAGAATGAGGCAGGTAGAAAGGTTCGTTCAAAAGGTAGCAGATCTTGAAGAGAGAATTAAAACTCTGGAGCAAAAATAGAATAGTTCCGCTATAACGAGCCGCGTACTATTTAAGGGAAGGAAGGAAGGCACGATGCGCTTCAGCGAGGTAATAAATACCAAGGAGTTTTCAATAGAAAACCTTGATATAACTGAGATTCAAAGGTTGGCAGCTTCTTTGCCAAAAACAAAAGTTATTGATGCAAATATTGCAGAGCTTTACTTGGTATCAACAATCGAAGCACAAGATCTTTGTCAAGAAAAGATAATCCAGGTTGAAAGATGGATTTCGATAAAGAAAACAGCCTATGACAAAGCAGAAGCAGAGTCCGCGCTTATAAGAGCAAAAAATGCAGGCTATAAAACCGCAAAAGAAAAAGAATGGTTTGTTCAATCTGATGATGAAGTTATTGCAGTTAAGGATGAGCTTGAAAAAGCAAAAGTCTGCAAATTATGGCTAGAAAATAAAATAAAGTATTTTTCAATGTGGCATTATTCTTTAAAATCATTCCTAAGGAGAGATTATGGCATAGAGGCTTCCTCAAATTATTCAACTTTTTCTCCGACGCCGGAGTATAATGAATCTGACGATCACGGGTTCCGCAGCCGTGGAAGTCAGGAAAATAAAGACATCTGTGGTGATATTGATTGGAAATAACTGATTCTAATTTGATTCATAAAATAGGAGTATAAAATGGCAAAAGAAGTAGTATCTGGCGAGATTGATTGGAACGAAGCAGACCTCCCATCCCCAAAGAGCGGTGGCGGTAAAAATGATTACATGAGACTAAAAGAGGGAGAAAATGTAGTTCGAATCATGGGCAATCCAGTTCAGACATATATTCACTGGGTAACTCTTCCAGATGGAACACAGAGAAAGATTGTAAGTCCATCAAATAGTCCAGCTCTAGTTAAGAAGCTTGAGGAGGCTGGCTTCCGTCGTCAGCCAAACTGGATTATCAAGGTACTTGATCGCTCAGATAATGAGTTCAAGCTTCTTGAGATTGGAAACCAAATCTACAAGGGTATTCAGACTCTTTTCAATAATCCAAAGTGGGGTAAGGTAACCGGATATGATATTTCAATTAACCGTGGACCAAAGGGTCAGCAGCCACTATACTCAGTAACTCCAAATCCAAAGGAATCACTTGAGTCAACCTTTAAGCAGAAGTTCATTGACTTTAATGATCGAATCAATCTTGATAAGCTAATTTCACCAATGCCTGCTGATGAAGTATCAAAAATGCTTGGATTTTCTACATCTTCTTCTAGAGACGAAGATGACGATGTTCCAGCAAAGAAGACCGCTTCTTCCCCAAAGAACTTTGACTTTGACTTTGAGTAGTCTATCATAAAATAAACGCGCACATGTGCAAACACGCATGTGCGCGTTTTTTGTTTTTGCAGTATCATAACCTATGAAAAAAGTAATTGTATTAGATGTTAGTTCATCTGTAATAGGTTATGGAATAATTGAGTTTGATAAGGATAGCATAAACCTTATAAAGTATGGGCATATAAAGCCACCAGGTTCAGATAAAGGCTCTCTTGCGTTCAGGGGTCTTGAGGCTTCAAAAAAAGTAAGGGAGCTTTTAAAAGCAGAATCTCCAGATGCCGTGGCAGTTGAAATGTATGCAAATAGATTTAGTGCTGGCAGAAGTAGCGCAAGAACAATTATAGTTCTTTCGTTTTTCAATGAATTGATGTCACTGACATCGCTTGATTCAATTGGAATTGAAACAGACAAATATACCGTAGCAAACATAAGATCTACAATTTCAAAATATTTAAAAAATAAGTCAATATCAAAAGATCAAATATTTGAAGTTATAAAATCAACATTTTGTAATTTTACACCAAGAGTAAACAAAAATGGTAACATAGGTACAGAATCTTTTGATCAGGCTGACGCTATTGCGGTTGCATTTTGTCACGCAATAGTAAATCAAAATAAATAGGAGTTAAAGGTGTCTAAGATTACTTTATATGGAGAAGAAGCAAGAAATAGAGTTCTTGAGGGTGCAAATAAGCTTGCAAGAACTGTTGCTACAACTATGGGACCATACGGAAGAAATGTTCTTATGGGCAGATCAGTTGGAGCACCTGTAGTTACAAAGGACGGAGTATCTGTAGCAAGAGAGGTTGTTCTTGACGATCCAATAGAAGAACTTGGTTCTCAGATGGTAAAAGAGGTATCTGGAAGAACGGCCGATGTTGCTGGTGATGGAACTACAACGGCAACTGTTTTGGCCGCAGAAATACTCGGTGGAGGAGTAGCCGTAATTAAAGATGGCGTAAATCCAATCTATTTTAGAGATGGAATCAACTATACACTATCTTTGGTTTTAGATCAGATAAATAAGCTTTCAAGACCAGTATCATCTACGAGAGACATTCAGAGCATTGCTACAATCTCTGCAAATAATGATTCTTCACTTGGCGATGCAATCTCTGGAGCATTTGAAGCCGTAGGTCAAAATGGCGTAGTTACTGCAGAAGCAACACCAGGAAAGAATACACACTTTAGGGTAACTGACGGTATAGAAATTAGAGCTGGGTATTGCACTCCAGCACTTCTAAATGCTGGTGAAGATCCTGTTACACTAGAGAATCCATATGTCCTAATATGTGACAGAGAAATGACACATATGCAGGATTTTATGCAGGTTCTCTCTAGAGTGCATGAGCAAAACAAGTCACTCCTAATTATTGCGAGAGGAATAAAGCAGGAGGCACTACAGACTCTTGTTGTAAATAGAAGATCCGGCAGACTCAATGCTGTTGCTGTTGAGTATCCAAACTTTGGAAAGTATAACGATCAGTGGCTAGATGATCTTGCAATTCTTGTTGGAACTTCTGTTTTCTCAGAGGACAAGGGAAATCCTCTATCTGGAGCAACAGTAGAATCTCTTGGCCTTGCAAAGAAGATAAACATAACAAGATACAATACAACCATAATTAGTGGTGCAAAAAATGAAGCAGCAATCAAGGAGAAGGAGTTAATCTATAACGCTACTCTTGATACTGCAATATCAGATACAGACAGAAAGGATGTGCGAGCAAGGCTCGCCTTCCTCCAGAGCAAGGCAGCAGTTGTATGCGTAGGCTACTCCACTGAGGCAGAGCTTCGCGAGAAGGGCGATAGGGTAGAAGACGCCGTATGCGCTACGAAGGCAGCAATCGAGAGCGGTATACTTCCTGGAGGTGGAACTGCTCTACTTAGAGCATCACTCTCAATTGATATTTCATCAATTCCAGAGAAATTTAGACCAGCAGCGAAGGTTCTTATATCAGCTTGTCAAAAGCCATTCAGACAGATTTTAGAGAATGGCTATATTTCTCCAGAAGATATTTTGGCAAAAATTGGCAACCATAACGATCCTTGGGTGGGGTATAATTTAGTCACCGGAGAGGTTGGAAATCTTCTAGATCTTGGCGTAGTAGATCCAAAAAAGGTAACAGAAACAGCGCTAAAAAATGCAGTTAGTGCCGCACTGCTTCTAATAAACACAGAGGCAGTAATGGCAGAAAATCCAGAGAAACCATCCGGCTGGCAACCCCCTGCGGGTTGGAGGCCACCCTCCGATACAAACCTAAATCATAAGTATTAAACTGGAGAAAAAATGAGCAGCAAAAAGCCAACCGAAGGCGAAAAGGATATCCTTTCTCTTTTTGGAGAAGATACTCTATATCTAGATGGCGATATTGAAACAGTAGGAACATATGATGTAATTAAGACTGGAAGCCCCTCTCTTGATTATGCTCTTGGAATTGGAGGTATGCCAAGAGGAAGAATTATTCAGCTCGCAGGAAAGGAAAGCTCTGGCAAGACCCTTCTATCACTTCTATGCATGAAGTCTTGGCTTGATGAGAATCCAGAGAATACAGTAATGTTTATTGATGCAGAATATACTTATGATGCAGGCTGGGCAAGGCAGCTTGGTGTCGATACAAAGAGGGTTATTGTCGCCAAGACAAATGATGCAAAAAAGATTTTTGAAGGTCTTCTTGGAAAGACTACAGTAAATAAAAATACTGGCAAGTCTTCAAAGAGCGTCAAGGGAGTTCTAGATCTTGTAAAAGAAGGAGAGGATCCAAAGTTTAAAAACCTAGGACTAATTGTTCTTGACTCTGTAGCAGCAATGAATACTCCAATGGAGGTCGATGCTGCAATCGGCAAGCAGAACATGGCACCAATGCCAAGATTCCTCTCTACAGAGCTTAAGAAGCTTACTCCTGCTGTTGCAGAAGCAAACGTCTCAATGATCTTCATCAATCAGGTTCGTGTTAATCCAGGCGTAATGTATGGCAATCCAGAGGATTCTCCAGGTGGCAAAGCACTAAAGCACGCTTGCAGTGTAATGATCAACATGGCACCAATCAATTCTGCTGATAGCAGAATTGAAGATGATAATGAGGTTGTTGTCGGTCACAAGGTGAGAGCAAAAATTCAAAAGAATAAAGTTGGCGCTCCATTCCGTGAGGCAGTCTATACAATAAAGTATACAGAAGGACTAATTAATAGAGAGGAGGAGCTTCTAGATCTTGCAGTTCTTTGTGGAGTAATAAGCAGACCAAACAACAGGACATATGAGCTTGGTGATGAGAAATTTACAAGCAGGCAGCTAATGGTAGACTATCTAAAGGACGAAGCTTGCTTCGGCGGAGTAGAAGACCTATGTCGCCAAAAGTATTTAAGTGGTCAGGTAGAAGGCTCACTACCATCTGACGATGAAGATATGGCAGAAGATACAGAAACAATTTTTGATGTAATGGAGTAAAGATGCTAGTAAGCTGCAATCCAAGATGTAAAAAGTCAGATGGAAGAACTGATGGATCCCTAGATGTAGAAAGAAATGAGGTTGTATGCAAGCTTTGTGGTGATGATATTGTTGGAATATCTTCATTTACAAAGCAAAGTATGAAACAAAATAAAGATATTGTAACTCCTGCAAAAAAAGCATTTATGTTTGATTGCAAGAACTGCCATAAAAAAGTAGAGACTGTTGTGGTGAATGGAGTAGCATACGGAAAGGATTGCCAGACCAAAAACTGTACAATCTTAATTAGCGAAATAATGGCAAATGCAATGGAAAAAATCTCACCCACACTAAGCAAGCTAGAGGAGTCAGATGAACGAGGTCCAGGAGCTAACAAAACTGATTGAGATTTGTCACGACAATCTCAAAAAAACAAAGCTTGGAAAGGACTATATCTTCGGAGAGAGAAATCTCTCCGTTGATGCTTTTCAAAAGTATAAGATTGGTTTTTTCCCAAGAAATATAAACAAACTTACAAATTATGTTTCTGATGATTTTTTAAAATCCGCCGGTCTTATGGATTATGATGGCAGCAGTCAGTTTTCAAATTATTATTCAATAACATTTCCAATCTATGATGATTATGGTGTGCCAGTAGCAATGGCCGGAAGATGTATGCTCTCAAGTGAGGAAAGAGAGATAGTTGGAATTCCAAAGTATAAAAATTCAAAATTTAAAAAGACAAACTATTTATTTGGATTAAATCTTGCAAGAGCTGACATTCTACTAAATCAAAACGCATATGTTGTTGAGGGCTACTTTGATCAAATCAGCATGTATGATGCTGGCATAAAAAATACTGTGGCCGTATGCGGAACTGGATTTTCAAAAAATCACTTTGTAAAGCTTGCAAGATATACCGATAAAATATCAGTCCTTTTAGATGGAGATGAGCCTGGACAGAAATCTGCAGAGGCCATTTATAATAAATATATAAATAAAGGAATAAAACTTAGATTTTTGAAACTTCCATTAGATTATAAAGATGCGGGAGAGTACTTTTTAGATAGTAAAAAATCTCTCGATGACTTTCATAGTGAAATAGAGAGTATTATTCCAATGGAGTGGTAATGAAATTAAAAAGTAAGAATTATCAGTATAAAATAGTTGAGGTTGCATTTGATCAATCTAAACTAAATAATTTTTCAGAAGAAAAAGGTATAGGCGGAATTTTATCTGATAATTCTTATTCTGAAGAGCTATTGGACCTAAGAGAAAAACTTCTTGAAGAAGTTTACTCTGTTGTAAATAGCGAGATGCTTACTGAGCATCAAAAAAAAGTTTTATTTATGATTCTTATGGGCAAGACACAAAATGAGATAGCAGAGCACCTTGGAATAACTCAATCTGCGGTTCACAAAGCCTTGCGTGGGAATCTTGATTATAGAAATGACAAAAAAAGATATGGTGGTATTTTTAAAAAATTAAAAAAAATTTGCAAAAATAATGAAAAAATACAGGAAATATTGCTAGAAATGGAAGCACTAAGAAAGAAGATTGATTAAACTATTAATTATATAATTTATATTATATTTTCATGCAAACTCTTTCTATTAATAAAGCAAAGTATCTTCAGAGGTTTCCATATGTCTAGTTATTTAGACGATATCTTAATTAAGCTTGCAAAAAAACAATCTTCAGATTTGGGCGTAAAAGACCAAATTGAAATAAGTAAATCTATTTCATTTAAAAAGGTTGCTTTTGATAGATTTAAGGTTGCAGATGATCCATACGATGGATTGTGGGCCTTACAAGATATTGATGGCAAACCACATTTAGTTAGAGCATCTAACCCACAGTTTGAGACTAGAAAAAATGGAGATTGGGAAGTAATCTCTGATTATGACAAAAGAAATGTGACTTTGTCATATAAGAATATTCCAATAACAAGATTCTCATCAGATGAATATGGATTTTCATCTGATGATATTTCTATTTTTAAATCAGCATTGATAGAAAAAACATCTTCTGACAACTCATTTGTAAAAGAACTTCTAAATGATCAGCCTCATACAAAAAGAGAAGCTCTTGTCTCAACTTTTCCAGAATTGAAAAAATTTATTTAGGTGAAAACTATGTCATTAAAACTTTTAAAGAAACAAGCAGAAAGTGCTCTACGCTCATTAGAAATAGGAAGAGAATATCCTAGTAATTATGTATTAAGCAGATTTGATACTGCCTGGGAAAATAACCAAAAAGACCAAGTAATTGGAAATATGAGAAGTGTTATTAAAAAAGTTGCTTCAAGGCAGCAATATATAACACAAAACGAAATTACCTCTCTTTATGACAGGTTCTCAAATATTTCCGGTGGAGCAACTGCATTTCGTGACGAGCTTGGCGACTTACTTCGTGATGGCTATGGAAAGCTACCAGAGCCAAAGAAAACAGAAATATCAAAGACAGCAGCAGATATGCAAAAGGCAGTATCATTAACCGGCACAACTCCGCTATCTGATGCATTCTCAGTATTATTTTCATTTGGCTCAAATGATGACTCTGGAACTTATAATAAGAACTTAGTAAAGAAAGCAGAAAGACTAGTTACATTAGAGCTTAATTCAATGGGAATTAAGCCAGATATGGTAAAGACTGTAACTGGAAATGACCACTACATACTTTGTAATGCTTATTACAAAAATCCAGATTTTACAACAAGCTATGTCAGTATACCAGTTCAGGTATCTAACGGAGCTGTTGGAATTCCATCCGAAGTTGTCTCTGAAGGTAGCCTTGTAAAGCTAAATAAAGAAAATGTTCTTGTAACACTAAAGACTGCACAGAAAAAACAGAAAGACACAAATCTTTCTAAATATGCAGATCTTAGACAGACTGAATCTGTATCAATTCCATCTGTTGCTGCACCAACAGGATTAAAAGAGAAATTTGAAATGTCAGAAGAGGTCCTTCTTGCCTCATCAAAATACTCTCCAGCACAGATTAAGCTAGCACATTCTGTTGTATCAACAGAAGTTTCATCTTGGGGTGCAAGAGCTCAGGTAAAGTTCTCTGGAACAAGCAAGAAAGGCATGTCCTTCATGGTAAAGACAGCAACATCAGCAGGAGAGAGAAGCTTTGTAGTTCCTGTTGAGATGGTAGGAGAGAAGGTTCTTATGCCATCAGAGTTTGCATCAGGAAATTCGAAATATGACTTCTCAACTTCTGGTTATTCAGAATTTTTAGCTGGAGCAAGACAGGTAAATAATGCCGCATTCTCCAGAGAGTCAGACGAACTAGGAAAACTATCTTATGCTCAGCTTATGGATGTTGTTATAGATGGTGTTGCAAAGAAGGATTATAAGGCTTCAGAAGACGCATTATCTACAATAGGCACAAAGTTTGGTCCAGAAAGATTTAAGATGGCACTAGAAGACTTCCAGAAGATGATTAAGACAGCATCACAGTCATTCAACCAGGATCTTATAAAAGAAGCCGTAAAGCGTGGTGATTTAATTCGTACAAGAAACTCTGTAGAATGGTTCTGTCCAAAGCTTGGTCTTCCCCTCAGCAAAATAGCCTTTGATGAAAGGGGTCGTCCAGTTCCAAAGTTCAGAAATGAAAAAAGAGGACTTGATTCAATCGAAGGCACTGTAATTTCAACAAGCAAGATTGTAATGAGCTAAAAATGAACAAAGCAGAAAGAGCAAAAGCATTAGAAAGATTATACAAGGTTGCACAGGTCACTGGAATTCTTCAGGAGCCAAGAAATAATGTAATTGAATACAAAAATAGATTTGATATTCTTGACGAAATGGATCTTCCAAAAGTAGATCCAGAAAAAAGATATGGTGTATTTGGCGAGCATCCAGACTATAAGCCAATTATTTCCGAGGGAAATCACTCACTATCAACAAGGTACGCTCCAGATATGCCAGGAGTTCAGGCAGCAGTTCCATCTGACGGTGTAAGGGTAAATCCATACACCAAGCAGGTATTCAATTACAACGAGGGCTTTAAGACAAGTGATGGAAGATCTTTCTCTCCAACATCTGTCTCAAATCAGACAAAAATCTTTTCAAGATAAAACACTCTGATATTTCGTAAAATAAGCCTATTCATGGGCTTATTTTTTTAGGAAAAAAATGGAATCAAACAAAGTAGCTAGACATCCAGATAAAGAAGAAATAATAAAAATGCTGCTTAACGGTGAATCAGTTAAGCAGGTTGATGCATGGTTAAAAAAGAAATATCCAAAAAAAAGAAGACTCCACATATCATATATGACTTTGCAAAAATTTAGATCAGAGCATCTAAATATAAAGGGAGATCTTCTTGAAGACATAAAGTCAAAAAAGAAATCTGATGATCTAATATCAGAAGAAAATGAATTAAAATTAGCAGTATCAAATTCTTCTGAGTATCAAAAAAAGATAAATGAAATTGTATCAAATGAAATGGACGTTCAAAGAAAGCTTCTTGAAATGGAAAGGCTTATTTCATCAAGAATGGAGTTCTATTACAATACGGTTGCTGCTGGTGGAAATATAAAGCATGATAGGGTATTTTTAGAATATTTAAATATGATGAGATCAATCATGCAAGATTGGAAAAAGTATATTGAAGGATTTGCTGATAAAAAAATTGAACATAATCTAAATGTAAATATTGTAAATGATCAAATAAAAATAATGAAAGAAGTAGTTATTGATGTTTTAAAGGATATGGATCCTGCACTTATATTAATTTTTATGGAAAGATTAAACTATAGAATGTCTAATCTAAAACATGATTCTCCAGAATATAATCAATACTTAATAGAGGTGTCAGATGCAGAAGAAGTCTAGTCAAAATTCCAATGCCCCAGCTGGTAGCATTATGATAAAAATATCTGATTTAAATAGTGAAATATCAATAAGAAATTGGATAAAAGAAAAACTTGGATATACAGATCCAGAGCTATCAAATGATTTTATAAAAAAAGCATTAGAAGGTATATCAAGAGATCCTGCTTTTAATTCACTCGATCCAGCAAAAAAGAATGTTTATCTTAAAAAAGTAAATGAACTAATAGAAAAATTATAAGTACATGAAAAAATATAATCATCCAATTGATAATTTTTTAAAAAATCTACCAAAAGATGTAGATGAATCTGAAATAAAAAATTATTTTAAATTAAAAGTTGCATCAAGAAATTTGATTGGCAAAAACCACAGCTCTTTTGTTAAAAAGGCCTGGCAAAATAAAGATATTATAAATAAGCTAAATACAAAAAATGATTTTTATTTTTTTGTAACTTCATTGTTAATTGGAGATAATCAAATAAAAAAGAAAGCATATCCAATGATGGAGAATTATTTTTTTAAAGATCCATTCTTTGGGTATGATTTGCAAAAATGGGCAGCATGTGTTCATAGCATTTATGAATCGACATTCAGGGATGGTTTAGACTATAACGATGCTGTAAAAAAATATTCTAGTAATATTTTTAAAGATGAAGAAGAAAAGAAAAACTTTTTAAATTGGTTAAAATATTATAACCAAGGAGAGCACTTGAGATACAACGTAAAGACTGCATCATATCAACTTCCATTAAGCGCAACTGGTGATGCATATACCTCTACCTCAAACTATATTGGGGCTGACTATGTATTGGATCATGATAAGCAAGTAAATAGTGCAAAAGAACAGGGTGAGAAAAAATTAAATTATAAAAACTGGAAGAAAAAATTTAATACTGCCCTAAGAAGAGTTGATAAGATCTTAAAAGAAAGTGAAGATTATGTTGAGCCAGAGAAGTATGAAGAAATATCTCAGGTTTTAAACAAGTTGGATATTCAGGTTGGGAAAATAAGACTTCAATCAACAGCATCCGATGTGAGTTTCCGTGCAGCAAATCAGCTTAAGAAGCTTGGATTTAATGATGGTGCCTCCGTATTGTATAAGTATTCTCAGGAAGCAGCACCACCAGTTGCACCAGAAGAGGTTGCTCCAGTTGAGACTCCAGTAGTAGAGCCTCCAGTAGCACAAGAAGAAATATCTCCAGATCAGCTTCAAAAGAAGCAGCAGGAAAAAGAAAATATTGAAAAAGGAAAAGAAATATTAAGCGATGTTGAGCCAGTTCCTGGGCCAGCAAAGGGTGAATACGATCAGATTCTATCTGGCGATATTGACGTTGATGACGCATCAAAAAAACTTGAGCAGATTGCTGGAACTCTATCAGATAGACGTGTAATTAGATACCTTGCAGAATTCGATATTATGCTAGATAAGATTGGTATTGCATCAATGTTTCCTGAGTTAGCTGAAGCACAGAGCAAGCTAATTGAATCTTATTCTTATGCCCTAACCAGAGTAACAAAAATGCTAGGTATGTTATCAAATAATAAGGCAATAATGGAAATGGCAAGAGCTGAGGCAGAGCAAGAACTACAGCAGCCAGCACAACAGCAGATTACACCACAGACACCACAATAAGGTAGGATAAATTGGTAGTTGATTACTTAAAAGATTATAATGATTTTCTTAGTACACTTTTAAGTTTAAGTGGCCAATATTCTATTGATAGGCCTTATATTGTTGGCGGCATTGTTAGAAATTATCTTTTAAATGAAAATATAAAAAATAGAGATATTGATATTACAACCCTGTCAAGTGAGTGTATAAGGCTCGGCATTCTTCTTTCTTTTATAAAAAAAGCTTCTTTTAAAATGTTTGAAGATAAACATATTAGAGTTTTTTATAATGGAAATGGTATAGATTTTTCTCCTGGTGTTTTAAGCAATCAGCATCCAATGGTAAAAGAATGGGTTCAAAAAAATCATCCAGAAAAAATAAAGTATGTCGAATCTTTTTCTAGAGATTTTACTATAAATTCTATGCATCAAGATTTTGAGACAGGAGATATATTTGATCCAACTGAATTAGGAATGCAAGATATTGAGTCAAAAATATTAAGAACACCAATACCACCAGAAATAACAATAAAAAATGATCCAAGAAGAATATTTAGGGCAATAAAATTATCATCTCAATATGGACTGTCAATAGACAGCAGCATAGTTGATTATGTTAGAGATAATTCTGAAGTTATATTAAACAATAGATTAACAACAAATTATATTACAAATGAAATAAATATTGCATTTGAATCAAATTCTGAGTTGGCAATATCAAATATATTTGATCTTGGATTATTCAAATTAATTCCTCTTTCTGGACTTTATTCAGAGTATCTTATAAAAAATAAGATGCTGTCAAAATATTTATCTTAACTACTATTAATATTTTTTGTAAAAACATCATGATTAGAGGAAAAAACAAACAATGTCCTTTTGGACTTCCAATTCCAGATGCCTGTAAGTGCATTGGAAATTCTGTATTTTCTTTAAAGAAAATAAACGAAGATTCTAGTGAATCTGATAGGGAAGAAAATTACGAAGTATTTTTATCAATAGAAGAAAAATCAGAGTGCCCATTTGCAGATCTTATAATGGAAAAAAGAGGTGCGGTTGATTGTAAGTGGACTCCAGGTGAGCACAAAAGATTATCTGGAAATAGCTTTGTTTCTGGTAGCCCAATATATCCAAATCTATATATTGGAAATTCAAAGTCTTATCAGGCATATCCTGTAAACTACTATTCTGATGATAATATTAGAAGTATATATTATGGTATTATAAGTTTAATTGATTAGGAGATATAATGTATAAATCATCAAACGGTTCTGTAACATACTCAGAAAGCAATGGAATTGTATCATTTGCTGAGGATGAATCTCTACTTGTTGATAATGGATTTCAGCATAGCGAAGTATATGATGATTTTTCACCTCAGCCAGAAGTAGGCACTCTAATTCCAGGCTCTACAATTTATAAAGAAGACTATGAAAGAGAACTAAAATTGCAAGAAAATGATACTGATGACAAGCCAATTGAAAATGAAACCTGGGAAAAGGATCGTGCAGTTAATCGTTTTATGGACTATATAAAAGATTCTTATCCAGGAAAAATTCCAAAGCATGATGGAAAGAGTATTGTTGGTGCAGAAAGAGCTGTAAAGTGGCTTACTAATCTTGGAAAAGAAATTTCTGAAGCAGTAAGAAAAGATGAAACTGGCGTTCTTGATGATGCAATGCTTGAAGAAATAAGAGTAAAAGTAATGAAAGATATACTTCTCTTAAAGGAGCATATCAAGAAACTAGATAAAGCATTTAAAAAAGGCCTAAAGAAAAAAGCTGGATTAGATGATGATATAATGAAGTATGCAGAAGAAATTGAAATTGCATATAATCATGAGGTAACTGGCGAGATAAAGAAGGTAGCGGCACACCCAAAGCTTCAACTTTTTGTTTCTCCATTTGAAAGAGCAATAGCTGGAATAATAATAAATTCTGTTGTATCTGGAGGAAAGCCATTAGAAGAAGTTTATGACTTTCTAAAGGAGAAATATGAACTTACAGATCGTGAAGAGCTTGCAATTATGCAGGTAATTATGGACAGCGGTTATCCAATATTTAAGGATCGTGGAACCTTCTCATCAAAGAAAAACAAAGATGGAGCAAAAGGACACGGAATTGAGTTCATAAAGAACTATTTTGCATAGGAATTAATTATGTCTGAAATAAAAAGAACAAATGAAACAGAAAAATACAATACAACCGTAGGTTGGCTTGATGAATTCTTTTCAAAAATGGCAAGAAACAATCCGCCGGCACCACCTATTGCGACTGCTAGCACAGAAAAGTTTGCAACAATAGAAGAAAAAATGGCAGACATAAAATCTCGTGTTGGATTCTCTTCTGTTTCAGATTTAAAAAAAGAAAGTTCTTCAAAAGAAAAAGCAAAGTCATCAAAAAAATGTAAATGTGGTGCGCCAAAAGAAAACTGCATCTGCAAAAAAAATGCTGATAAAGAGCGTGTTCTTGCTCTAAAAACAGTCTTAAAATACATATCAGATATGATTGAATCAGAGCCTCATTTACTTGAGCCAGAAATATTGGCAAGGTGCGTTGATAACAAGGACCTTAATTTTGAATCAATTGGAATAAGACCAAAAAAATTAAGCTCATTTATAAATAGCAAAAAAGCACCAAAATCAGATTCAATAGAAGTTATTTATGTAAAGCCAAGTATAGATAATAATTCAAATCCTCTTGAGAATATGGCAGATTATTATAGACACGGAATGCCAAATTTATTTTAAATAAGTAAAATTTATTTTATGAGTGATTTAAAACAAAAAGAAAAAGAAACTTTTGAGCAAATCAAAACTTCTTTTTTAGATCTTGATCCTGCTTATTTTATTCAAAATAATTTAACTATAGATGGAAGTGAATTTAAAATAATAGGTAATGGCTGGAAATTCATGGTTGATGTATACCGATATATTGGAATACAGGCAACACAAAAAGGTGGTAAACCAGTAGTTATAAAGAAGGGTCGTCAGGTTGGTGCAACTATGATGGCTGCAGCAATAGATCTTTTTTTTACAAATAGTGGTCTTTTTACAAAGCCACCAATAAGAGTTCTTCATGCTTTTCCATCATTAGGTCAGGTAAAAAAGTTTTCTCAAGATAAACTTGAAGGATTTATTAGAACATCTAAAGGTGGATTTATTTCAAAAAATAAGTTAACTAGCGGAAATGCAGTAGATAACTTAACAATGAAGCAGTTTAATACAGGAACTCTTTGGGTAGATAGTATTGGCGAAGATGGCGATAGAATCCGTGGTATGACTGTTGATGCAATATTCTTTGACGAGGTTCAAGATATGTTTGCATCTGCAATAGGAAATGCAACAAAGACATTGACTGCGGCAAAATATGGTCCGGTCGGTCAAGGTGTTCAGGTTTATTTTGGAACACCAAAAGAAAAGAATAGCTATTTCTCATCACTTTGGGATATGTCAGATCAAAGATATTATCATCTTGGATGTAAAAATTGTAATCAAACATTTCCATTTTATCTTCCTGATGATAAAAGATGGATGGATATTTGGGTATCTGGATATACAATAAAATGTCCTCTTTGTTCTTGTGAACAGCATAAGATAGAGGCAATAGAAAGAGGTACATGGGTACCATCAAGAAATCCAGAAGAGTGCAAGCTTGTCGGATTTCATATAAATCAGCTCTATATTCCTTATTTTACAAAGGAAAATATTTTAAATTTGATGCCAGAAAATAATCCGCTTCAAACAGAAAGAATATTTAAAAATGAGGTTATTGGAGAATTTTTTTCTGGTGCAGGACTTCCAATTACAAGAGCAGAAATTTATGAAAAATGTAGAGATGCAGACAGATCTTTTGCAAAAAGCTTGAGTCCAAGAGAAAGGAATGTGTATCTTGGAGTTGACTGGGGTGGAAAAGATGATGGAGAGGACAGTAATGTTGGCCAGTCATATTCATGTGTAGTAATTCTTTCATCTGCTCCAGATGGAACACTTCTTGTTGAACATGCTCATAAATTAAGAAAGCAGGATTTTGATTATAAAAAAGAAACAATTCATGAAATGTATAAGAGATTTGGAGTAAAACAAGGACTATCTGACTGGTTCTTTGGTCAGGACGTAGTTCATGATCTTCAGCGACATTATGGACCAAGGTTTCTTGGCGCACAAGGAAGCGGAAATCTTCTAAAGCCATTAAAATTTAGAGAAGATGAATTAATTGTATCTTACAATAAAGATCTTATGATTGAAGAAATATTTGATCTTTTTAGAAAAGGAAAGATAAGGTTTCCATGGAAAAGTTTTGAATATATAGAGTGGCTTATAGACCACTGCACATCAATGGAATCAGCAATAAGGACTATTGGTGGTCAACCAGTAAAAACATATGTAAAGGGTCCATCGCCAAACGATGGCTTGATGGCTCTGATGTACGCCTATATGGCATATAAATTTGATATTACTAAGGGATTTTCTATTAAACCCGGTATAAATGGTAGTGAGCAACCAAGTCTTAGGCCAGTTTTGGCACATGTAGCAAGAAGGATTTAAAATGAGAAGAACTGATAGACCACCAACAGAAATTAGTAAATTTGCAGCTTCCCAGGTTTCTGAAGTAAGAAGAGCAGAAATAACAAATGCTGTAACAAGACAGCAGGATGCAAAAGAAATTTCAAAAATGTCTGCAGTAGTTGCTCATAGTCCTGGGTTTAAAAAGAGTTCTTCGATTGCATCTCCAATGGGTCCACTAACAACAACAAATACTGTTGATAGAATGGCACCAGAAGTATTCTCTCCACTCTTTCTTCTTGCGAATTTAAATCTACCAAGAGATAGAGTTACAATGAATGCTTGGAATCGTATTTATTACGATACCAATCCAATTGTAAGAAATTCAATAAACTTACACTCTTCTTATCCAATTAGCAAAATAAATATTGCATGTAAAAATAAAAAAGTTCAGCAATTTTTTCTTGAGTGGGCAGAAAAAATAGATCTTTATTCTATAGTCTATGGAGTTGCACTAGAGTATTGGAAGCTTGGCGAGGCATTTCCATATGCGGAATTAGATCAGTCATCTGGAACCTGGAAGAGAATAACAATTTTAAATCCAGATTATGTACATGTAAAAAGATCTGTAATAGGAGATCAAACAATTGTATCTCTTAGACCAGACGCAACTCTACAGCGTCTTGTAAATTCAACAGATCCTGGAGATCTTGCAATGAAGTCAAGACTACCTCCACATATCGTTGATTACGTCAGAAGAGGACAAAACATACCTCTTGATAATTTTAACGTATCTCATCTAAAGCTTCTCTCTGCACCATATGATATAAGAGGTACTTCAATTGTAGTATCTGTCTATAAAGATCTAATGCTTCTTGATAAGATTCGTGAGGCAAAATTTGCTCAGGCAGATGGCATGATCAATCCACTTACACTTGTAAAGCTTGGCGGAGAAGAGTATAAGCCAACTCAAGCAGACCTTGAGGCATTTAGACAGGTTCTTGAAGAGGCCCAGTATGACAAAGACTTTAAGATTGTAACACACAATGGCGTTGATATAACTCGTGTTGGATTCTCTGGATCTACACTTGAAGTTCAATCAGACCTTGAGTTTATTATGAACAATCTTTACAATGGTCTTATGGCTCCAAAGGCTCTATTTGATTCTGAGGGCGCAACTTATGCATCTTCCTCTGTTGGTTTAGAAGTTCTTAGACAGAGATATGATATATTTAGAAATATGATGAAGAAGTGGCTGGAGAGAAAAATATTTGCTCCAATCTGTGAACTTCAGGACTTCTTTGAATATGTAGATGGAGAGAAAAGACTTCAGGTTCCTGTAATTGACTTCAATCATATGAATCTATATGATCTATCTGATTATATTAACGCAATAAATACTTATGTTGGAAATAAACAAATTTCAATTCAGACACTCTGCAGAAGTCTTGGCCTATCATATGAAGAAGAGCAGAAGAGACTTCGTGAAGAATCAATTCAAGAAGCAATTGTAAATAAAGAAAAGGCAATACTTGGCAATATGAGACTTTCCGAACTTCTATCCCTAGACCCAGAAAAGGCCATCCCAGAGCCACCAGAAGAGGTTGCACCAGCGGCAGGGGGTGGAGCAGGAGGAGAAGCTGGAGGCGGCGATATGGGCGGATTACCGGGATTGAGCGCACCACCAGCAGGCGGTCCACCAGAAGGCGCACCAGCTTAGTTAGATAAAACTGCTAATATTTTATTCATTTTTTATGAATAATAAAAAAGCATCAAATGGTGGTTCGACAACCACACCACTTTATGAAACAAAAGGACCCGATGGAGAAAAAGTAATATTTACTCCATCGGATCTTGTTGCCGGAATGGGCCATTTAAAAACAAAGAGTGGTAAAAAATTTAAACCAACAAGGTATAAGGGATCTTCTTTGTCTGATCGAATAATGTCTAGTGGCTTTGGCAAAACAAAAAAGGAAGATTAATGAAAAAAATATCCTATAAAAATAATAATATAAAGCCAAAAGAACCACCTCCAACAGATGAGCTTCCAACCGTTGGAAGAGCAGATTCATCAACAGAATCTGGTGGCAGGAGTGGCTTTCATTTTCCTGGAGAGCCTCAAACACATGATCTTCCAGATGAAGAAATATCTGATCCAGTCTCTTTGCTAAAGGGGTTGGTTGAAACTGCAGATGATGCTGATTCAAGCGGCATGGAGGTCGAAGCAGATTTTTTTGATTTTTTAATTACAAAATTTGCTCAGGTAATAAAAGAAGAACCATCTCAAGAAGAAAGATATATAGATTTTATTTACAAAATTTATAATTCAAATATTCCAAATTCTTTTAAAAAAATAGGAGAAATGTCAACAAGATATTCTCTTAAGGTTAATTCTGGTATTAATTCTGGAGTAGATAAAGAATCTGCAAAAAAAGCAGCATTTAATTCAGAATTATTAATGGTGAAATAATGAACAAAACTGCACAAGATAGAACTAATGATCCAAAATATGTTGCAGAAGAAATTTCAAAAATAATAAGAGTTATTATAAGCAAAATGTCCGTTGAGTCTCAAAATAGAGCAAGGATAAACTTAAAAAATAGAATATTAAGATTAAATCCACACGAAATGACCGTAAAAAAGACACCAGCTGGAGCATCAATAGGTACTAGTATTGCCCTTGTAAAAAACATACTAAATGGAAAAGATGGCAATTTTATAAAAATGGTAATTGATGAGCTAGTAAAATCATTATAAGAGAAAAATATGAAAAAAAAAGCATCCAATACATTAATGAGTAGAGAGGAAAAAGAAGGAAAAAATTCTTTTGATTCTGCAACTTTTGATAGAAATTATCCAGAAAAAACTTATCAAAGTTTTAACACAACATTTGTCAATACTCTTGATGGTGAGCCTGTAGCAGAGCCATTTGGATACACCGAGGGCAAGATAAGCCCCGTTGATGTAGAAATGAGTGAGGATATAACTACTCCCGGCCCAAAAGAAGCATCATTAAAAATATTTAAATCACTTGTAGCATCTGGTGATTGGTCATCTATTGCAACATATAATGTTGATTTAAATTCAAATTTAATCTCAAAATACTCTTCAGAAAAAACTGCCGCACTACACAAAGATCTTAGATTCTCACCTATTGACAAAAAATTTGATCTTTTTTATTTTGATTTTTCAAATATAAAAAAAGAAGATATTAATTATTGTATAGCAAATGCACTAGGATCATCAAGGCCATCTGCTGTTGGATTTATATCAGGTATAGAAAATTCTAGCCTTAAACAAATTATTGATCTTGGATTTTCAAAATCAAGTTCTTTTATTGAGGATGGAATCTTTTTTATAAAAAAGAATGATTTGAAAAAAATAGCCAGTGTAAAAATATCAGCAGAGAATGGAGATGAAAAGGCCTCATTTTTATGTGATATTGCAGAAACAATAGATGAAAAGATTGCAGGATTACAGCCATACAGAAGTTTAAAATATGGATCGGGATTACTATTTCCATATTCAAAACCACAAGATGTTACATATCACATGGGCTCAGTATCATTTCCAATTGATATAATTTTTATTGGCTCCAACGGGAAAATAAAAAAAATTGCAAGCGATATTCAGCCTGGAACACTAGGTGTATTTGGATCATCTGATATATCAATGGTTCTTGAGATTGCTGGTGGTGCATCTTCTATGCTTGGTCTTTCATGTGGAGATAAGGTACTTTCAGTAAATCCAAGTGAAAAAGAATATTCTAATTTTGAAAAAAATTATATAAATTTTTCTAATTCAAAAAATTTATATGTAAAAACAGCATCTTTTTCTAAGAAAATATCTTTTGAAAATTTTGATATATTTAATCATGATAAAAATAATGAATTAGCATCATCAATAATTAAAATGGGATCGTTCAGTAGAACTGCTAAAAAAGAAGTTTCTGTTTATAATTTTGATGAATTTTTAATGTCAGGACTTGGAAATATTCTTGATTTACATATTTCAAAAGTATCAAAAAATAATTATTTTGAAAATACATTAACAAAGTCTGGATCATTATCAAATTTTTTGGCAGTAAATTCATTTACACCATTTGAAATAAGAAGAGCATTTTTTGAAATAGAGAAAGATTTAAATAAAAATAAAAAAGTTGTTATAGCAACAAATATTAATCAAAATCTTGATTTATTAAAATTGTTGTTTGTAAAAAGAGCATCTGAAGAAATTGTTTTTGATAAAAAAATACATTCAATTGATTTTGTATCAATTCCAAAATCTTCAAATTCTGATATTTTATCCGGATTGGAAGATAGATTTTCTTCAAATATCGAATATAAGATAATATCATTTGATAAAATTGCTGGAGCAAAAATTCCTGATGATATAAAAGACTCTGCATCAAAAGCTCTTGAGATATTAGGATCTATAAAGATAGATCTTGAAATAATAATTGATGCATTTAAAAATAATGCAGACCAATATCTTAAATCAAAAGATAAACCAGATTTAGTTAAAAAATCAGAAAAGGCATATAATTTATCTTGTAAAAGAATTGCTAAAAAAATTGCTACTATGTTATTAAAAGTTAAAAAAGTTATTATAATAATGAATGAAATAAAAGATATATCTAGTGTAGATGAAAAAATAGAAACATTATCTCTTTCATGCAAAGAATTTGTGTCTACTGCAGAAGAAATTTTTGCATTAGAATCAAAAATAGCCCAAGATGACTTTGTAGATTTACTATCTGCTGAATCAAGTAGAATAGAAAAGTCTGGTGAAGATGTTGAAAATAACATAAATAATTTTTCTGATTATATTTCAAAAAATATTTTAAATAAAAGAATTTTATCGAGGTAAAAATGTTTGTAAAATACGGAGATAACACAAATTCTGTTACTATAGAAAAAACTGCAAATACTTGCAGTGTTTGTGGAGAAAATAAATTAATGATAAATGAAAAATTAGAATGTAAATGCTCTAAAGACAAAAATTTTAATAAATTAAAAAAAATCTTTACACAAGAAAATAATTCGACTAATTTTCAAGAAAATAAGCGAGTAGAGAATGTTTAAAAAAATAGGTTATTCACCATCAACAATCACTAGCATATCAAAGGAAGCCGTATTGGCCGATCCTGTTATTGTTGAGAGATTTACAAAACTAGCACATGAGATAAAGAGCCTTGCTCCAAAGTCAGATGACTTTCTTTATTTCTCAATAATCTTTTTAAAATCAGCAGAATCCGCATTACTTGATGAGTCTGGTGGAATAAAAAAAGTCGGAAGTGAAAAAGCTTGGGGATACTTTGATGAAGGTTGGAAGTGGCACGGAAATGTAAAGCCACACAAAAATAACAATGGAGATATCTTTCCAGAAATAGAGCTAAAGAAAGCGGCAAGCAAATGGATTGGAATGCCTCTATGCAAGGACCATGAGTCATCTTCAGTTGATGGAATAAGAGGAATTATTCTTGATACATTTTATGATGAAAAGCTAAAGCAAGTAGTTGGTCTTTGTGCGCTTGATAGAGTTAACTACGCAGATCTTGCAAGAAAGGTTGAGACCGGAATTGTAAGATACGGCTCAATGGGTACTGCAGTAGAGACATCTGTATGCTCAGAATGCCAGAATTTTGCAAAAACTGCAAATGAATATTGTAATCACGTAAAGAGCAGAACTGCATGGGGTGAGATTAACGTTGGATTAAAGCCAATTGAATATTCTCTCGTTGTTCAGCCTGCAGAGCCTGGAGCAGTATTACTTCGTTGCATTGCCTCTCTAAAAGAGTATAAAAAAGAATTTATAAACTATGGCGTTGAAAACTTTGATGAAATGCTTGGAAAGTTGTCTCTTGATCAGGCCCAGCACCTAAACACCATTGTTAAAACCGCCTGTGGCGAAGATGGATGCTCTCCATCAGAAAGAAGAAAGATTATAACCTCTTTCTTAAAGACAAATTCATTAATGGAAGCTCCTGTTGGGTCTCAATCTGTCTCTGAGGAGCAGAATATGACTTCATCTTGGAGTGATTATTTGCGTAATAATAATGAGTTTGTTAGCCAAAATACTGATGGTGTAAAATATTACACCGGAACAGATGGAAGTAAAGAAGTTGTTGCATCTGGCGTTGAAAATTCTGCCGATAGAGGTAATCCACAGCTTGGTGATCCTATATTAAATATACCAGATATTTCAATAATCAATCAAGCTTCCCTTAAAAAAGAAGCAACAAAAAACAAGTCTCTAATCTCAACAATAATGGAGGAAATTATGACAGAAAAAGAGCTCAGAAAAAGAGCTGAATTAAGAAGAAAGGTTGCCTATCATCAGGGTGGATCAGATGGCGTTGAGCCAACAGGCTTCAAATCAAAGCCATTCTCCCACAACGAAGATAAGCACATGAAGCAGACCAAGACCATGGGAAGCAAGGACGGCATGTTCCCAGGTGACGAGCAGAAGAAAGAGAAGCTCTCAAGAGCAGAGCTTGAAGAGCGTCAGATGCGTCGTCTTGCCTATTTCCAGGGTGGTTCAGAGAAAGGCGTAGAGCCAGCTGGCTACAAGTCAAAGCCATTCTCTCACAATGAAGATAAGCACATGAAGCAGACCAAAGGAATGGGCGGAAAAGAAACCCTATTCCCAGGCGACGAGAAGGTAAAGCAGACTCAGAAAAGAGCTGCTTATGAAGGTCCAGCCCTCAGCACCAAGCTAAGCTGGCCAGTCTCACCATCAGGTGGCATAAATAAGTCTGCAGCACTCTTTGAGGTATATGCTGGCGACAGAAAAGTAATAGCAGCAACTGGTCACGAAATCTTCGGAAATGAAGTTTCAGAAAACTGGGATTGGTTCACAAGCAGAGAGTACGGTCAGGAAGTTTGCAAGCAGATCAGAACCGCAGGTCTCGGACACGTTGCAATGCTTCTAAAGGGCGCACAGGCCATGGACCCAGCTGCACCAGTTCCACCTCCACCTCCAGGTGGTGATGCACCTCCAGCCCCAGATATGGGTGCTCCTCCAGCCCCTCCAATGCCAGAAATGCCAGAGATGGGCGGCGAAGGTGGAGAGGAAGAGGAAGAGAAGTCTCCAAAGGAAAAGGTAGAGGAGTCACTCACAGTAATTGAAAGCGAAATTGATAAGATTAGAAGCGCTCTCAAAGATCTTACTGGTGGTGAGCCAGTAGAAGTCAATGTAAATGTTGGCGATGAAGGCGTTCAGAAGGACGAGAGCCCACTCAAGCTTTCTAGCTCAGTAAGATCACAGCTCAAGACTGCATTAGCAGAAATGAATGAGACTGCTGATGAGTTGGCAATGATTGCAGAGACATACGAGGGTGCAAACCGCCTTTCAGCTGCAAACAGAAGAGAGCTTGACAAGATTGCATCTGATTCACTAAGAGAGGCTGCATCATTAATCGGTCGTTCTGGCGCATTAACAAAGGTTGCAAGAACATTATCAGCAAGTCTTACAAAAGTTGCAAAAGTAGCATATGCAGAAGAAGCTATGCACAACAACATTGAACATGATATGGCAGACACCGATTATGCTGACGATTATCCTGAGAATGAGGCTGCAGATACTGACTATGCCTTAGATAATGAGGCAAATGATCTACCAGATGGTGATGACAATGACGACGCTCAGGTAAATGAGCTTATCTCAAAGGCACTCGATCTTCGTCGTGCAAGAAGAGAGCAGCTTGTAGTTGAAGCTGCAAAGAAGTCAAAGAAAATGGACGAGAAAATGGAGAAGATGAGAGCAGCAAAGAAGGACGAAAAGAAGTCTGACTCAAAGGCCGCTAAGAAATCAGTCGAAGAGGAAGAGGATGATGCAAAGAGCAAGAAGCCAGCAAAGAAGGCTTCCGATGTATCTTCTATCTCAAAGTCTGCAGCACTTCGTGACATGGTAAATGATGCATTCCAGACAAAGAAGGCAGAAGACGAGAAGGAGTCTTACAAGATCAAGCTTCGTAGAGCATACGACGTTGCAATTGACATGCAGAAGAAGGGACTCCTTCCAATGAGCAAGACTGCACTTGATAAGCAGGTTGATGATATAATGGACTTTGATGACAGAGCATTTGAGGCATTCAAAAGATCTGTTGCAGCAGCTCGTCCAGTAGATTCAGTAAAAATTGCAAAAGACCTCGGTGGAATCAATGTTGGCGTAGAGTCAGCATCAGAACAGCCATCAACAAAATCAACCGCAGAACTTTTAAGTATGCTTTGGGGCTAAGGAGTAAACAATGAAGAAAGTAGCAGCAGATCTTATTGCATCAGAAATGTTTAGGCTTCTAAAGAAAGCCTCTGAAAAAGATGCAGATATGGCAAAAGATACCTTATCAGATGAGGGTAGTGATAGCATGCATGACTCTGTACATGATGGAGATATGGCACATGACAAAGATATGATAGATGATGCCTCCGATCTACATGAATTCCTAATGCATTCTGATGGAGACTCAGGAGATGATGTATCATATCTTGATGATCAAATAGACGCAATGCACAATATGGCTCACGATGATCTTTCAAATAACCTCATGAGAAAAGAGGAAGGATCATATGAGATGATGGACGATGCAGATGGCCTACTCGCAAAGGCAAGTGACATGAGACTTATGACCGGACTTGGCAGAATCGAAGCATCACTCCGCAATAAGGGTGAGGGATTTGCAGCCGATTTAGTTCGTGCAACAGCATCAAGCATCAAGGAAGATATTGTAAAAGAGGCTTCACAGAGAAATTTTGTTGTAAAGAATCTTGTAAAGATGGCTTCAGATCTTGACCGCAGAGGAGACAGAGAAGCAGCAAGAATGGTAAAATCTACCATTATGAAAATTAACAGATAATTTTAATCTGGTAGTTTAAAGTGAAGCAGAGATAGTAAAATATCTCTGCTTCATTATTTTTTTTGCTAATAATTATAGATCAATCTGGAGATATAAAGTGTTAAAAGTAATACATTCTGGCAATGCAATGCCAATGAGCTTACCAGTAGATCCTACGGCAGAATTTCAACCTGGAACTTTTGCGCAGCTTAGAGTAATTGGAAATGATATAGTTGCAGGAGTTTCTGATGGAACCGCACCAATAGGAATAATAGATGATGCTCGTGTTGCAGCTTTTACAAAGTCTCAGATTGATGAAATAGTTCAAATTCAAGTTTCAGAAGCATCAATTGCTGTCGATGATAATGGAAAGCTTGTAAATTCAGCTGAGGTTAGTAGTCCACTAAGTAACCCACACATAATACAATCTAGTTTTATTTCTGATATTTCCGTATTTTTAAATTATGTAAATGGAATAATAACAGTTCCAGTTGGAACGGAATTAAACTATGATTTTGATGGCGATGGAATAAATGATGGATTTAAAATTGTAGTAAATTATATATATAGAGTTTCAAATAGACCAGGCGATGATACAACATTATCAAGCGGAAGAGTAACAATTCATTATCAGCGTGGAATTTATGCAACAGATCAGTTTGACACAACTCAGGTTTATCCGCTAAATGCAACACTGTATATTGGTCTTGATGGGCACCTAACAACAAAGCAACCGACCGAAAATCATCCGGGTGTTGCAATTGTGACTGGCCCACCATCAGCAACCCAAGGAACCTTGGAATTCCTATTATTATAATATCTACTATTATTCCTCTAATTATTTAAGTGGAGTTTTTATGAAAAGATGGGCAAAAGAAGATAGATATTCTTGGGAAAATAGTGAGGTAATGAGAGAGTTTGAATCAAAAATTCTTTCTAATTATTCTTTTCTCGAAAAATCAGCTGCGCAAAAATTAAGTCCACAATATAATCAGCAGCTAAAAGATGCAGTTCAATCAACAAAGGAATTGGCAGAAGCAACAAAAAATTTAAATAAAGAAATGTTGGGAACATCTTCTGCTGCAGATGACGGAATGAGCACAAAAGAATGCCAGTGCAATGAGGCTGAAGATTGTGCAATCTGCAGAGGAAAAGAAGATGATTACTCTGATGATGAGGTAATAATGGCAAAGGCCAGCATTTTAATTGATTTAAAAAAGATGGCAAATGATGCCATAAGATCTGGAAATATAAAATTAGCATATAAAATAGAGAGAACAATCTCTGAGGTTGAAGAGGAATAAAATGATAAAGAGAGCTTCATCATCTGAAATATTTGATCTTTACGCTGCAAAAATGATATCAAAAAGAGCCGGGTTGAGACTTCTTGATGATCTTTTTGATGCTGCTAGTAAAATTGGTACAAAATCACTTGATGATGGAGTATTGGATGTTATAAGTACTGGAAATAAGCTTGGTAATTTAGAGCTTGATTCTGGCATAAGAGCAATATCAAAAATAGATGAGGTTGAGGCTACTACCAAAATAAGAAATTTAGTACATAGCGCACATATTACAGAGGGGGCACAAGAAATATTAAAGGCTGCAAATAAAGCCGGATATGCTGAATCTGATGTTATGAAATTTTTAGAAACATATGCTGATGACTTTAAGAAAATGTCATCAGATTATGATTTACTTACAAAATCCGGGGCACCAACAGAAGCTCAAATAGTTAGGTTTGTTAAAGAAAATGAAAAAACAATAAAATTCTTCAATCAATTTGAAGGCGCTGGAATGAAGAGAGTTTTGTCATCAGACTTTGCTGAGGCAGGCGAAAGAGTTGCTAGATCTGGCAAAAAAAATGTTTCTATGGCTGACGCTGGAATTGGCGGTCCAGCAAGACGCACTGGAGATGGTGATACTACAGTTCCTAAACGTCGCAATACAGATACTCCAACAGATACTCCAGATGATGGAGATACTTTAAAAGCTACTCCTAAGAAGGTTGATAATTTTGCAACAAATGTTGGAAATGTAATAAGCATTACAGGTCTTGTAACACAGTTATCAATAGCCGGAGCTGTTATAGCTGGCACAATAGGAGCATGGAATTATATCTCGGGAAAGGTTGCGGAAGCAACTAGAACATCAGAAGAGCATTTTCAAAAAGTAAAAGATGCAATTGGATGTATTGATAAAATTGAGTTAGAGCCAGGAAGTCCTGCTGTAGAACAAAGAGAAGAAATAAAAGAAAACTTAAGAAAAGTATTAATGATTGAAGATCTTGGAAATAATCCAGATAATGTTGAAGCAAAAGCAATATTTGATAGTGGCATAATAGCAACAAAAGATCTTATGGGTAGTGGAAAAGGATCACTTGCAGTATTTGTTAAAACAATCTCAGAGCATCCAATGGATAATCTTCAGGGATTTTTTAAGGGTAACAAATATACTTCTGTTGGAACAGGAGCACTTGCTGGTGGCTTAGCAGGCTTCAAAATGCAAAAGACGCTGGTTGGTGCGGCAATTGGAGCAGCAATAGGTGGATTTGCAGGATATAAGTTCTTAGGTGATTATTATGATGATGAAGTAACCTGTGTTTTAGAGGCTGGTGATGCAATAAAGAAAATTGATGAAGCAATTTCAAAATACCTTGGAGTTAGCGGCACCGATGGAGCAGAAGAAGGCGGTCAGACTGGCGGTACAGCTGGAACTGGCGGTAAGGGCACACCATCTGGTACCCGTCAAGATTCTGGAGCCTCAACAGATGATATAAGCTTCCTAGAGAGGGTTCTTGCTGCTGGTGCTACAAGAAAATTAATTGGAATACCAGGATTTGAGCTAACAAATGAAGTTAAGCTTACAGAGTCATATATTATGGCTTGCGGTGGCACAAGAAATGCCGCAGAAATAGTATTAATGAAAAATCCAAATATAAAAAACTGGATAGATTACATAAGATCAAATGATCCGGCCCTAATAACAGCTCCAGTTGATGAAAATCTTTCAAAAAATAAATCAGGAAAATCTCTTTTACAATCACTATATCTAACAATGCAGGCAACATTTAAAAATGCAGTTAGAGGAAACCGCAAACCCTTTGGCTTTACTCCAGGTAAAGAAGAGTTATCTCAACTAATAAGAGCACAGCTTGCAAAAGAAGGAATTAATATTATTTCACAAGCTTCAAAAAATAATTTAAATAAAATGAAAAAAACATCAAATTCTATTAATAATCAAGAGTTAATACGAAAAGCTGCTGAAACAAGAGTTTCTTATTTTGGAGACGCCAATTTGGGTCTCAAAGAACAACTTACCAAGTCTTATTATGCTGGTCTAACTGACATGTATAATGAGAAGCCTCAAAGAAGATCTTCTGACTACAAAGATCTTTATGGTTTTCAAGAAGAAACCGGAGAGGACCTCGTCCTACAGAGTCATCCAAAGTCAGTTACTTTGGCAGACGCAATGGGCAAAGGCGGCTTGGTAGAAAACGGCTTAGAACAGAAAGAAAAGTCAACATATGTTGCCTTAACCACACCAAGTGGTAATTTCCAATCTAAGTATGCCTCAACCATCGGATATCTTACAAAACTAGCAAAAGCAGCCGATGATCAGGGCAAAAAAGAAGTTTCAAAACTTATTAGACAGACAATTCAAAAACTAAAATAATTTAGGAGAATTTTAATATGGCACTCAAACCACTCACTCCTGGCTACCTTCCACTCGGCCAGTACGACCTTCTCGATAGCTTCGCAGCCAACTTTGTTGGTGGTGAAGTTGGTATCTTTGCTGCAGATCCAGGCAGCGATTACTACGCTGCAGATGCAGGCGGTCTTTCAGTATCACCAGACACCAAAGTACGCGGTGGCTCAGCAACCTCTGGTCGATTCTTCGGCTTAGTTGACGAAGGTACTGCTGGATATGGAACCTACTACGGTTCTGTAATCGGCGGAACAGTCGGTCAGGGCACAGGATTCGCTTCTGGTGTTGCTTCATCTTCTGCCTCTGGCGTAGTAGTTGTAGGACCAAGAACTTCATTCGGCTCAGGAAAGGCAACCCTTTGGACAATGCCAGGTCTTTATGGCGTTACAGCTGATACCTTCCTATCAACAACCGGAACAGATCTTCCAAGCGCTATACACGATCCTGTATACGGAAAGGCAAATTCTGGCTCAAATACAGATGCTGGTAAACTTACCAAGGATTCTACTGGAAATGGTCAGCAGGTCGCAGTATTCCTAAATACCGTTGCCGATGCATCACTTGTTTCAACCTCTGCTGCAGCAGCAACTGGCTCAGCAGCAACAACCGAATACTACGCCGTATACCTCATGGGTCCACGCTAATTTACTGAGTAATTAAGGAGAAAAATAAAATGTCAAATATCTTCAATACACACGGCGAACTTAATGCCGGTAACGTAAAAGAGGCCCTTCAGCAGATTGTCAAGTACGCTTCAATCATCGAAGAGCTTCAGCCATCAAATGCAGTAATTGCTTCTGGCCCATCACTCAACGATGACCAGCGCGACGAAATGATCAAGCAGGCCCTTCTTACTCAGGAAGGCAAAGTAGCTCTCGGTCAGGCAATGGCAACCCCAATCCGCCGCAACTTAGACTACGCAGGCGTTGGCCGTAAGGCTCTCGTCGTAGACCCACTCCCACAGGGCGCTCTCCCAGTCTACGACCGCGACATCGACGTTGCTGCCGTCGTTATCTCTTCAAATGGTTCCGCTCCAGAAAGCCGTGTTTTCGGTGATCGCGTAACTGTTCCAGAGTTCGAAATCGTCAGCAATCCAACCGTCCGTATCGCTGAAGTCAAACGTCGTCGTTTCAACGTCATCGACCGTGCCCAGCAGAAGGCTCGTCAGGAAATCCAGGCCCAGGAAGACGCCAACGTCTTTGCAGCCCTTGATTTCGCAGCTGACACCTCAAAGGGTGGCGAGAACACCAACCAGAGACTTGACCTCAATGACTCAGTTCACAACGGCAAGCTCTCAAAGAACGGTATGCTCTCACTCAAGCGTCAGATTGATCGTTGGGACCTCGTTACCTCTAAGTACTTCATGAACATCAACGAGTTCACCGACATCCTCAGCTGGGAGTCAGCAGGTGCAGCAGGAGCCTCTCAGGTTGACCCAGTCACCCAGAGAGAGATCCTTCAGACCGGTCTCTATGGCCAGATCTTCGGCGCAGACATCATTGTCTCCAAGATCGTTCCAGCAGGCAAGGCTTTCGCCACTGCAGAGCCAGAGTTCGTAGGCGTCATGCCAGTTCGTCAGGACATCGAAGTACTCCCAGCAGACGAGCCAAAGCAGCTCAAGCTCGGTTGGGTTGTCTCTGAGATCGTCGGCATCGGTATCGTCAACCCACGCGGCGTTGCTTCCGGCACCATCCAGAGCGCAGACGTTCTACCATAATAAGTAGATAGTCTATCTAAATAAAGCCAGGTAGGGAAACTTACCTGGTTTTATTTTTGGTAAAATACTATAAGAGTGTAATATGAATAAAAAAGAAATGCAAAATAGGATAAAATTTTCACCAGCATATAAAAAGAAAATTTTAGAATCAAAACCAACATCAATATCCAGAAGAGAGCAGAATTATATTGATGATTCTGATTTAAAAAAAGAAAATGTTATTTCTGATTTTTTTGAGTTTGAAAAAGAACTATCTGAATTAAAAGCATCAAATAAAACAGATTTTAGTAACGATGAAAATAGTTAGAATTAAAATTATTAATTATTGATAAACACTATAATTTTAAATTTACAAATAAGATGTTTTATTTTTTCTATTTATATTTTAATACTATAAAAGAATAGATATAATCAGATCAGTAGGAACAATGGAAGAAAAAAAATTTATAACATCAGATTTATCTTTAGCTGCATTTTTAACAATGAAAGGTTTAACATTATCTCGTTGTAATAAAACTGTAACAGGAAAATTTGAATTTATTTTTGATGATCCAGATGAAAAAGCTCCTGGATTATCAATGAGTTATTTAAATAGCGAATTTTGTAAATTTGATAATCATGTAAGAACATTAAAAAAAATGTTGTATAAAAATTAAAAATACACCATTTTCTACTAATATTTTTTTGCAATATTACAGTTAGTCATAAAGTTAGGTCTTAATAATTCAGGGAGAATAACTTATGGCAAGAATTTTACAAACTGGGTTTGAGTTTCCTGGAAGTGGGACAGCAATAGCAAGCGGTACTTATGTTGGCCTACAGTCAATCTCTGCTGGAAATGTTTCGTCATTAGGTATTCCAGTATCATCAAGCAGTAATCAATTATTTAAGGTACCAGCGGGTTACTCTGGCTCCTATACTGCCCATAAGTCAGTTACTGGACTGGGCGGCTCCTCATATTTAATTGCATCTGGAAGCAGCACAACAACAACTGTTGGTAGCTCAACAGTTTCCATAAGAGAAGGTTACTTTGGTTTTGGGTATAGGCAAGTAAACTCTGCTAGTATTGGAATAAAATTAGAGGCAAAAGATTCATCTTCACTTACCTTATTTGGTCTTTATATATCTGGTGGAAATTTTCAAATTGTTAATGCTGGATTTGCAGCTTCGGTAGCATCTACTGCAGTTTCTTTTGATACCTCAATCTGGTCATGGGTAACTTGTGATTTTAAAATCCATCCAACTGATGGTTATGTAAAGGTCTATGTAAATTCAATTTCTGGAAACTCAGTTCCACTTGTTCAGGCCTCAATTGCTTGGGGCGCTACAAACGGTATAAAAAATGTTTCTAATTTTGCATTTACAGCACAAAACGCAACATCTGGCGTATATCTTTTAGATGACTTTGTTGTCAACTCAAAGAGCATATCTTTTATATCTTCATCTGGCTCTATAGTATCTGGAAATACTATAACTGGAGCAACAAGTGGCGCAACTGCAGCTGTAACCGCAGTTGAAAATTATGATTCAACATACGGTGTTGCAAACGGTGGAAGATTAACTATTCACTCCAAAACAGGAACATTTGTTGATGGAGAAATAATATCAAATGGTTCTGGTTGGTCCGCAGAAATTCAGCTTGCTGGTGGCGGTGAGGCAGGTCTAGATCTAAACTCTGCAAAACCAGGAGAAACATATTTACTCGGTCTTTCTCTTTCCGCAGATAGAACAGTAGAAATGACTGGCTCCGATGGAAATCAAACTGATAATTATGCATTATTAAATGAGCAAATTGCAGATGATACAACATATGTTGAGGCACTCGGTGTTTCAACTGCAATGGATTTATATGAACTTGAAGATATAACTCAAAATGCAACAGTTATATCAGCAATTTCTGTAAATACAAGACTTAAAAAATCAGGAGAAATTAATTCAGCAATACCAGCTATAAATTTAAATGGAACAACACAATATTCTCCATCTGTTCTTGATATATCAACAAATCTTTCTTATAGAAAAAAGCATTCAATTATAGAGATAAATCAAGCAACAAATGATCCATTTTCAAAACAGGAAGTTAATGATTCAGCAATAGGAATTAGATTTAAGTAAGGGAGGTTAGCATGGCTGGAGATGCTAACAACTCTCAAGCATTTATCGAGATATCTTATATAGATCCTCTTGGAGATGCATGGTTAGGTGCCCAGATATTTGCAGAGGTTGCAGTAGAAGATACCGTAACAACTGGAACATATGGCTCAGCAACATATACAGAGCTTTCAATAGAACCACAAAACGATGGATTTAAGCAGTCACTAGCAAACACTGAGATTGCAATACTTGGAGAAAATGGTTTTATTTGGTCAAGGGCAAATGCCGAAATTGCAATAGAAGAACCTACTAATAGAATAATAAAATCAAGTTTTGCAATAGAAGTTGCGGTTATAGAACAAGTTACAGATCCAATAAATAATAACCAAGGAAATAACAATATGGCTAGAACATTTAACACCAAAATTTTTGGTGATCAGATCTATGCAAAGGCAGGAAGCGGAATTATTGTTGAAGAATCTACTGGTGCTCTTGACCTTGACCACTCAGTCATCGTATCAGCAGAGGCTTCAGCAAGAACTTCTGCAGATGCAGTTTTATCAGGAGCAATATCAACTGAAGTCTCAGCAAGAGGCTCAGCCGATACCTCTCTATCAACCGTAATCTCTAACGAAATTTCTTCAGAAATTTCTTCAAGAGTTTCTGGCGACACATCACTCGCTACACTCATTTCTGCTGAAGTTTCTGACAGAGCCTCTGCTGATGTATCACTTTCTACAGTAGTATCAACTGCACTTTCTTCTGAAGTTTCTGCAAGAGCATCTGGCGACACATCACTTGCTGCTCTAATTTCTGCTGAAGTTTCTGATAGAGCATCTGCTGATGTATCACTTTCTACAGTAGTATCAACAGCTCTTTCTTCAGAAGTTTCTGCAAGAGCTTCTGGCGATTCTTCTCTTGCAACATTAATCTCTGCTGAAGTTTCTGACAGAGCTTCTGCCGATGCTTCACTTTCAACTGTCGTATCAACTGCACTTTCTTCTGAAGTTTCTTCAAGAGTTTCTGGTGATAACTCACTTGCTACACTCATTTCTGCAGAAGTTTCTGATAGAGCTTCTGCTGACTCTTCACTCTCAACTGTCGTATCAACAGCTCTTTCTTCAGAAGTTTCTGCCAGAACATCTGGTGATAGCTCACTTGCTGCACTAATTTCTGCTGAAGTTTCTGATAGAGCATCTGCCGACAGCTCACTTTCAACTGTAGTATCAACCGCACTTTCTTCAGAAGTTTCCGCAAGAGCTTCTGGCGATAGCTCACTTGCTACATTAATCTCTGCTGAAGTTTCTGACAGAGCCTCTGCTGATGTTTCACTCTCAACTGTAGTATCAACAGCTCTTTCTACCGAAGCTTCTACCAGAGCTTCAGCAGACTCTTCTCTTGTTTCTGTAATTTCTACAGAATCATCAACAAGACTTTCTGCTGATTCATCAATTGATATAAAGCTTGGATACCTTGAGAAGAGCCTCTATACTGGCGTATTCTGGAAGGGCTCTTACGATACTCTTGCAGAACTCAAGGCATTCTTAGATGACTACACTCCAGTAGCATCTGGTCCAAGCTTTGATCCATCAACCTTCAATCCAGCAACAATGGTAATGGATGGTTGGGCATACTACGTTGAAGGCGAGAATGTCGCATACATCATTGTAGAGGACTCTGTTAACCCACTAGCAGGCGAGACTGTAACTGGCTGGAGCGGATTCTCACTCCTCAAGATTGCAGACTACAACGATCTAAGCGGCTTAGTTTCAACTGAGGCTTCATCTAGAGCCTCTGCAGACGCTTCTCTTGCATCTCTTGTCTCAGCTGAAACCTCTTCAAGAACATCAGCCGATACTTCACTCTCTGCTTTAATTTCTAATGAAATCTCTTCAGAGGCCTCTTCAAGAGCTTCTGGTGATGCATCACTTGCTTCATCACTCTCTACAGAAGTTTCAACAAGAGCATCAGCCGATACTTCACTCTCTACTCTAATTTCTAACGAAATATCTGCCGAAGCCTCTTCAAGAGCCTCTGGTGACGCATCACTTGCTTCATCACTCTCTACAGAAGTTTCAACAAGAGCATCAGCTGATACCTCACTTTCTACTCTAATTTCTAACGAAATTTCAGCTGAAGCTTCAAGCAGAGCCTCTGGCGATGCATCATTAGCTTCATCACTCTCTACAGAGGTTTCAACAAGAGGATCAGCCGATACTTCACTCTCTACTCTAATTTCTAACGAAATTTCAGCTGAGGCTTCAAGCAGAGCTTCTGGTGATGCATCATTAGCATCACTACTCTCTTCAGAGACTTCTTCAAGAGCTTCTGGTGACGCTTCACTTTCTACTGTAATTTCTAACGAAATTTCAGCCGAAGCTTCAACCAGACTTTCAGCTGATAATTCAATAGTTACACTCTTCTCTGCTGGTCTTTCAACCGAAGTTTCAATGAGAGCTTCTGCTGATGCATCACTCTCATCACAAATTTCAGCCGAAGAATCAGCCAGAACTGCAGCAGATAACTCACTACAGACCAGAATTTCAACTGAAGAGTCAACCAGACTTGCAACTGATAACTCAATTGCCAGCAGACTTGTAGCCGAAGAGTCAAGCAGAGCTTCTGCTGATCTTTCAGTTGTAAATCTCATGAGATCAGCTGATGCAGACTACGTTCTTACTGCAAGAGTTGGCGAAAATAGCTTAACCGCAGCATCACTTACTGCAGGAAGCGTATTTAATCCATCAAGCTCAAACTGCTACACCTTTGTAAATGGATTTACAATGCTTAACATTGTAGATAAAAATGGTGGATTTGGAGCATTCTCTCCTGCCAAATATACCTCTTCATTTAAGGTATATGTAAACGGCATACTACTTAGACCAGCTATTGATTCTACAGCTGCAAACAAGCCAATCAAAGTTGTAAGCTCAGCACCAACATTTGCATCAGCAGCTGACGGTGACTACATGCTCTACAAGAACGGCCCAACCGCTGGTATAGTATTCAAGTTCGACATGAAGAATGGTGATGAAATTCAGGTTCGCTACGAGGGTGACGAGTTCGTCTAATTGATAGTTTTATGCTAATTTAGCATACGATTAAGCTGAAAAATAAGGTGGAAGAAATTCCACCTTATTTTTTTTTAATACTGCTAATATTTTTTAATATAAATGAGGAATTAATCATGAGTCAAAAATTAAATTCATTAATTAATAAAATTAAAACAGCAAGAGAAGAGACGGTAAAAGCAAAGTCCTACTCTGAAGGATATCTTGATTGCATTAAAGATATTTTAAACAATGAACAAAGTGATTTTAATAAAATTATAGAAATTAAATATGATGGAACAATAAGAGAAGATGTTTATAACGAGCTACTTCCACTTATAGAAGATTTAGAAAAAGAATTTAAATTAGAGAAAAAAAATGAATTAACTTCAGTAATAGAGACAAAAGTAGAATCTGATCACCCAAGTGATAGAGCAAGATCTTTTTTGGAAAGAATTGGGAGAATATAATTGCCTATATATCTAAAGCCTGGAGAGCAAATTTGTTCTGAGCGCGCAAGAAATGATGCTAAATTTTATTATGATCAATTTAGAGAAATATTGCTTGAACTAATAAGAACAAATGATCCAAGTGCAAGACAAGACCTTGCAAGGTTAGATAGGTGGATAATGGAGTATGAAATTTTTGCAAAAAAATATCATTTAAAAAATTTTGTTTTTTGGTCAGATTGCTTTGTAAATGAAGAAGATGCAAAAATTCACCTTGGCACATCTGCACCAAGACCAAGGGCTCCATTTATTCCTGCTTTTGACGATTTATATTAACAATTTAAATTTTCAATTAAATATTTATAATTATTTAAATTTTCAGAGTTTTCAGCTGAAAACTTAAATAAAAGCTCTTTTGATGAGTTTTTATAATTAGATAAATT
>SXGQ01273584.1_pt1 | contig 37342 bp, 45 predicted proteins | sample 3178371 | NCBI WGS metagenome assembly SXGQ01 (sample SAMN11356859, study PRJNA531348) | freshwater metagenome | isolation source: freshwater sample F1-20 | place: China: Fuxian Lake, Yuxi | collected 2017-12-25 | reverse complement strand
GGTCATACACAATTAGTTATTTCAGATGTCTTCTGTGGTTAACTGATTGACATCGAATATGGTTTCGATGCTCACATTGGGAGGTAGATTAAAACCGGCTGCCTTCCTATGCCCGCCGCCGCCCCACTTCTTTGCAATCTCACTCACATCAGCATCCTCGTGGTGAGCTCGAAGAGATACCTTTGCCTGGTTGAGCTCGTGGTCCCAATACCAAATGACTGCAAAGTCGCACTTTGGAGAGAGGGCATTTCCAATCTCCGACATCCAGTGCGGTGAATTGACGACAAGGACATCCTTCCCATCAAGTCTTCTCTTAGAGGCATTCTTCACAATCTTAGAGATTACAGTCTTAGAATAGGCAAGGATGTATGCCCCTCTTTCTTGAGCATCATCTACTGCTGAGTCATCGAGGAACTTATCGAACTCCTCAAAGTCGTGCGGAACCATATCAAAAGCAGCAGCAAACTCTCGGCTGTATGGAAGCTCCCACTTCCAGAGGTCTCGGTCCTCAATGTGCTTGATGAGACGAGGAGCCTCTTTTCCTGGATGGAAGAACTTCCAGGAGAGCATTGCGCCAGAGTGATTCATATCAAACTTGGTGCAGTTGATATCGTGGAGCTCGACCATCGCAGACTTGTGGTGGTCAATGACCAAGAAGCTCTTTGCTTCTGAGATGAGCCTCTTGGTGGTGGCATTATCGTAGGAGAAGTCGAGAACTACTACATTCTTCCCAGAAACGTCTGGTGGTGCATCACCATGAGTAGCGGCATGATATTGTGCCCTCTCTCCAAGAAGCTTCCAAGCAGACCATGCTGCGCCAAATCCATCAGAACAGTTTGCATGATAGATTACAAAATCAACGGAGGAGGGCTCAAGTATCATCTTTAAATCTCTGTGTTGTGAGAGCTCTTTAGAATTCTAAAGCTGCCTATTGCTGCTTTACAAGCTCTTCTGTTACGAGTGGATGGCAAGACCAGCACATCGGCTCATAACTATCAGAGCCACCCACAGAGATTTCCTCAAGAGACGGAACCTTTCGATGCGTGAGAGCGGCATCATCGCCGCAGGAAACACAGACTGCTCTGCATTTTTCGACTGATGTAGCAAAAGACATCATCCTCTCAATTTCCGGGAAGGGTTTCAAGTTTGCAGAGAGTTCAATCGAAGAGACGTAGACTGATATTCCTCTACGAAAGCAGTCAATAAGTGCCTCAGAGCATCCATCAATCATAAAGGCCTCATCGACAGCTACGACATCTGGCGTCTCTCTGAAGACCCAATCTCTTATCTGGTCTCCATTAGAGACAGATATTGCATTGACTCGTGAGCCTGAGTGAGTGACAATAGAGGTGTCTGAGTATCTACCATCAATCTCTGGTTTAAAGCAGAGAACACGTGACTTACGAAAACGATGCCGATCGACGGCAGTAATCAGCCGTGCTGTCTTTCCGCTCCACATGCAACCTACGTACATGACAAATTCTTTATTCAATCTCGTTCTCTGCAGACTCTTTTCCATAGTCTTTCCACTCCACATAATATTTAATATTGGGATCAAAAATGTTCATAGAAAGAATTTCAATTCCGAGGATAAAAAAGAACGGCGAGATATCTAAAAAACATAAAGTAGTTCTCAGGTACCAATGTGACTTCTGTGGGAAGATCTATGAAAAGAGACCAGCAAATGCTAGCCACTCATCTAGCGGCCTCACGTTCTGCAGCAGGAAGTGTAGAGGGGAATCGATCAGAGTCGGGAGAGAAGGTTACAACCTTACTAAAAAGAAGATGATCGAACTGTATGGAGTGGAAAATCCGATGCAGCTGAAAGAGACGAGGGATAAGATTAAAAAGACTCTCATGGAGAGATATGGAGTCGAGAACCCATCGCACTCTGAGAAATTCAAAGCAAAGAGAAAGAGAACTCATCTAGAAAAGTATGGCTTTGAGGAGACGTTCCAATCTCCAGAAATGCTTGCAAAGAGAGAGGCGACTTGGATGAAGAAATACGGGCAAAAAGATCCAAGAAATCAACCTCACTTAATCGAACTTGCAGCAGAGAGATTATCAGAAGTGATGATGAACTTTCCACAGAAATGGTCTTCAAAAATTGAAGATGAATTTGCTGAGACGTTGATTTCTGAGTACGGAGAAGTCATCAGACAAAAAAGAATCAACAAGTGGCCAATCGATTTCTACATCCCAGTAATTGGCACTTATGTCCAGCTTGACGGCGTGTATTGGCATGGTCTAGATGCACCGATCGAGGAAATCAGAAAGTCAAAAAAACCAAGAGACGTCACAAGGGTCAGCAAGTGGGAGACAGACAGGAAGCAGGAAGAGTGGTTCATCTGCCAATCACTTCGACTTATCAGAGTGACAGATGTCGAAGTAAAGTCAGGTGCAGCAATTCAGAAGATAAAAGGCTGCTCCTCTTAGCAAGCAGCAGCCAAAGTCAGCCCAAAGAATAATTAAATTGTTGTCATATCAGGAGCCGACCTCAATGATCTTACTGTCTTCAAAGACAAAGACCCAATAGGGATGGACACACGTTGGTTTCCTCATCGAATTCCCCACCACTTCCAGGTGTATTTCAGGCCCTGCTCAAAGGATACAGCTGGCTGATATCCGATTGAATCAAAAGAGTAGGAGATATCAGCCTGCGTGTCTCTGACATCTCCAGCACGGGCTGGGGCTTGAATTATCGAGAAACCCTCGTTGTTTCGAAACTCGTTTCTGAAAAGATTCAGTATGAAGTTGTTAGAAAACCTTTTGCCAGTTCCAACATTGATTGACTCTCCCTGGAAGGGCGCTGGCCTCAGAGCAGCAAGAATATTTGCCCTCACGACATCGCCGACATAGACCATGTCTCTTGTCTGCTCACCATCTCCATCAGAGCGTAATGGAAGACCATTCTTCACTGCGTGACACCAGGCTGTGATAGCAGTTGCATATGCTGAACCACCATGCTGTCCTGGGCCATAGACGTTAAAATACCTGAGGGATACAGCGTCAGTTCCGTGAAGTTTGGAAGCAATACGAATGTAGTCTTCAACAAATAGCTTCTGAAGTCCATATGGAGAATTTGGATTTGGTAGGACATCCTCGGGTGTAGGAACTTGCTTTGTGTCCCCATAGAGAGCGCAGGTCGAAGAGAATATGAACCTAACTGGAGTCTTGCACTTCTGGACGGCTTCGAGGAGGACAAGAGACTTCACTACATTTGTGTCAGTCGTCAGAGCAGGATGCTCAACTGTGAAAGAGACTCTCGGATTAGCAGCAAGATGAAAGACGACATCATACTGTCCTGAAATAATTCTATTGACAATATTTTCATCTTCCACGTCTCCTTCGAATACCATGACCCCAGAACTTGGCCTTGGACAGCCGCTCTGTTCCCAGTATGGCATAAGAGGCGTGAGCATCGTCCTAAAATCCAAACCTTCTAAATTCTCAATGCTGCCAGTTGACATATCGTCAATGACATCTACTGAGTTACCAGAAGATGCTAAAGCCCTAACAAGATTTGAACCAATGAAGCCTGCACCGCCTGTTACTAAAGCTCTCATCAAACCACCTCTTCAGAAATATTACACTGTTTCACGAAATCTTTACCACTGTCTGGAAGTTCTCCATTGATATACTTCAAGACCTCGCTTGCCATGTCTTTTGCCGTGCAAGTAGGAACGTTTTGGGCGATATGGTTGATGTCTCTCAGGTTAGTGAATTCAAAATCATGAGGCAGCCCCATCATGTGAAGGCTCTCTCTTAAGTTTATTGAGCGCTTCTCAACTGGGTGTAGGAGATAGTTTAAAGTTCTTCCAACAAGAGCATTTGTTCTCTCGTAGTAAAAACCCGGAGAAGAATCCATGTAGTTTCCGCCAGCGGCAGCCTTATCTCTAATCTTCTTTAGGCGCTTAATTTCCTTCGAGTCTGGATAGTTTGTCTCAAGCCAAGAGATGCATTCGCTAATGTAACCATTTTTTTCAAGATAAGAATAGACAGAGTGCACTGAAGTATTATCGTGACCCTTCACGAATTCCTCATGTGGCATGCCACTCTTCATAAGAAGAAAATCATAGGATTTGAAGTCTTCTTCAAGGCTATTAATCACACGGATATTCTGAAAAGTTGCGCTCGGTGGAATTTCCTTAATGTATTCATGATATGGTGGAGTATTTCTCTTGAACCATCCAAGAAGAGGAGCCGTGTTACCCCTCCAGAAGAAGTAGAAAGTCCTTACTCTCCTCTGAGGTATTCCGTGAAGCATAGTATTGGTTCGATACAGCGTCATAGAATAGTTGTGGCTCTCTCCAATAGAGCGAAGCCTGTTCAAGACAGATTGACCTGAATTTGTGAAAAGACCTGGAGCGTTCTCGCCAAAGAAGACCTTTGGCTTAACAGTTCCCATAACATGCTCAGCAGATTCAAACATCCACTGATTCTTTTCGTCTCTCACTGTGCTATCTCTCGAAGCATTCAGCTGAGATAGACCAGCACAAGGACAAACTGAATTCACAAAGTCAAGCTCGAGATTCGTGACTGGGGTTTCTCCCTTGTCCAATTCGATTCTCGGAACATCGCTCCAGTATTTCGTGAGATGCTTCTCATTATCGCGAAAAGCAGAATAGCTCAAGTGATAGAGAGGCTTAGTCCCTGTTGCTTGATAGCAGCCTACAGCAGAGCCTCCAATCAGAGGAATGATTGTTGCCCATTTTGTAGAGCTAGTGGTCATATCGACCTCCGATAGACCTTGTTTTCCTTAATGACTGCCCCACGCTTGACCAGCTTCTGAAGAATTGCCCAAGTCTCCTTCCAGTTTCCTTCTTGAACGAAGAGGCCTGGGTTCTGAGCCTCTACGGCATCTGCAATTGTCTTGTGCTCGGCAGCTCCAAACTTCTCCAAAGTGGATAGAATTATCTGCTCCTTTGGAGTTGCCAAGTTATCGTATACTTCCTTCACAGACTTCTTTGAAGAAGCACGACTTTGAGAGGGGATGCTTGCGGTAGTTGCAAAACCCGTAATTGCAGGTGGAAGCTCTTGAACTTGAGCCACGGTATCTGGCTCTTCAAGGGACGCAAATGCATTATCAATATCAAAATCTTCAGACTTAGTATTCTTCTTTGCCATGTCTTCACACTCCTCTAATACTGTAAATTCAATTCCTTCTTTGGAAATTGGAGCTTTTGCTCTCTTGGAAGCCAATGACCTCTCTGAACGCAGCCTTCGATAGACAGAATACTGGCAGCATGATATTTCACAGCCGAAGTTAGTGAAATATCCAAGCTCTGAGACTACGGACATATGCTTCTTTGACTCGCCTACAAGACCAAAAAAATTGTCTTGGTCTTTTCTAATTGCATTAATGAGCTTTCTTCCAACATCGACAGATATTGAATGCCCAAGATGCTCATAGAAATAATTTACTGTATTCATCGCTCCAACGCCGGGTATCAGGAAGTCATCGTCTTCATCGATTTTTCCCTTATTTTCCCCCTTGACAAGAGTTCCAACTCCAGGCATTCGAGCAAGGTTACAAGAAAGATGGTATCCGTAGTAGTTTCCTATCCCCCTGATAGAAGTTAGAAAATTGAATGATTCTTCCATGTTCGGCTTCTTCTTGTAGAAATCTACAAAGAGAGGACCAATATGAGTAAACCAGTGGAGAATGTCAGAAGGCCTTGTCTTTCTACTGGCGAGCTCTTGAGGTGTGGTTCCCTCGATTCTGTCTATTGGAGTTCCACCTATCTTACGAGCATAGTTTCTTGCGGCAACTTGCAGAGATGTTCGAAGCTCAGTTGTTCCGTAGATTTGAATCTTATTCTTTGCAGCCTCTTCAATATTGCGACAGACCCTGAGCAGATAATCAGGGTCTTTGATGAGCCTCTCGTAGACAATGAAGTCGGTGCCAGTTCCCTCTGCAGCAATACGGAGAGTGCTGGAAGGTCCATAGAACTTTACTACTGAAGAGTTAATCAGCCTATCTTCAAAAGTAGCATTTGGATTGTAGAAAAGGTTCTTGTTGAGCCAGACAATCTCGTCGTGGAAGCTTCGATTTGGATGGAAGTATGGAACTGCTTTTCCATCGACCTTAAAACCCCAGCCAAAGTGATGAGCATCAGCTGGGTCATGCTCAAAAGAATCAAATGTCTCAGTCTGTTGAAACCTTACAAGATACTCTCTTCGATTGAGCTCTCTAATAAAGAGGACAAAGTCATCTCTCTTCTTTGGCTCTATCAGATTCAGTAGCTCGCTTTCGTCTAACTTGACAAGTTCAGAGTTCTTCATTAGTCTTCCACTGGGTGTCTTGCATTCTCTTTTCCCATCCAGGGATTATCTACGAAAATAATCTTCAAATCTTTAGGACCATAATTCAATATCATTTCTTTTTGAATGAAATCATCTTCGTAGAAGTATTCAATCTTAATACCCTTATCAAGAAGCATGTTCAAAGTTTTTGCTTTGTGAATGCCCGAAGACTCCCTGGTCTTCTTATCATATGGAATATCGTTGTAGAATACTTTATTGTTGATTCCATTATTTCGAAGAAACTTTTCAGTCTCTTCTTTTTCCTCAAAAGAACGGCCAGTGATGATAACGTCCATAGGACCTGGGCGGATGCCGACGCGGCCACCACCCACATGAATTACTCCATCGATGTCAAATCCATTAGCAAGCATTATGAATCACCTGTTGAAGTGGTTAGCAACGTCGGAGTTAGACCAAAACTGTGGAAGCCCATTCCAGCAAATCTTGTGAGAGATTTTTTGAAACTCTCTCTTCTTTAGGAACTTTGAAACTTGCCCAGAAGCAGACCGCCCCTTGACAATCTTAGTTCCATCTCCCAAAAGAGAGCAATCATAGAACTCAAAATGTCCTGCATGCTCTGGATGAGAAAAAGAAGAAGCATGACAGATAATCTTTGGGCTGGTCCTATTCAAGAGCTCGTTCAGCCAGCTGATTGGAGATGGCAAGTGCTCCAAAAACTCAAAGAAGAGATAAGCATCTGCAGGAGGAACATCTCCGTGAATGTATTCGATTCTGTCTGAATTCTTCAACACACTCTTGGCAAACTTTAGCTGCGTGCTATTTTCATCATTGCCAAAGTTATGGTAGACAACACGAATGCTGTTTCCGGGAAAGGCCTCATCAAGCTGCTCTCGAAGAAGCAGCGTAGAAAGACCAACACCACCGCCAACATCTACAATCGAGTTTGGAAGCTGCTCTGCGTCGATTCTGGTCAGCATCTTGACAAAACGACGAACAGAGCGCTGAGTCCAGTTCACGTAACTCTCTACAGCAGTATAGATGTATTCTGGGTCGCTATACAGCTCATCGAGACGATTCTTGTCCCTACCAATCACGTTAATCCACTTGTGATTAAGCTCATGAGAGACAGGCCAGCTCTTCCAGTCATCCCAATCAGATTGAGGAAGCTTGCTCTTCAACTCTTCAGGGCTGATTGAAAGTGCAGAACAAAGATTTTCGCAGTAGTGTTCTACAATCTGTTCTGGCTTTGCAATGAGGATACTCTTTGCTTTACGCATTTCACACCACTTTGGTATTATGGGAAGGAGCAATCTTGTAGAGCTCCTCAGCGCTGTAGTGCTTCGTCTGGCGCTCAGTGAATCGGCTCAGCTTGCGATTGGCAAGTGCATCACACTCGGCGACAGTCTCATTCAGAGTGAGCTGCTGCGGAGGAGTCTTCTGCGTGAAGGCAGAAGGACCGCGGAGAGCTCCAACAAGACCCATCTCTCGGGCAACCTTGAGGTATCGAATTGCATCGATTACGACGCCGGCAGAGTTAGGAGAGTCAATGACAGAGAGCTGAGCATCGAGGATTACTGGTGCACCGAGGAAGCCCTCCATCTCAAGACGGAAGTTGGCAACCTTGTTATCACCGTAGTAGCGAATGTATTCGCTCGGTCCAGCGTGGAGGAAGGAGTCGCCGACGGCGACGCCTCGAATATCATTCTGGGATCGGATGACATTCTCCTTCGAAATCTTCTTCGACTTCAATCGAGACTGTTCGGTCATATTGAGGAAGTCGGTATTTCCGCCGACGTTCCGCTGGATATGACACTTCACTCGATGGCCGCGCTCGAAGGCGAGCTCCTGCAGCATCTGGCTCAGAATAGAGGCCCCGAACTGGGACTTCATATCATCGCCGACGAGAGGAATTCCAGCATCGATGAACTTCTGCTCCCACTCAGGATTAGAGGCGATGAAGACTGGGATGCAATTCAAGAAGGAAACACCAGCCTGGATGCATGCATCTGCCCAGAACTCAGTGGCCTTCTGGCTGCCGACAGGAAGATAGTTGATAAGAATATCAACCTTGCGGTCGAGGAGGACTTGAACGACGTCGACAGGCTGCTCAGAAGATGCGCGGAATGCCTGGTCCTCAGGATATCGCTCCATAACGGATGCAATTCCATCGAGGACTGGTCCCATCTGGACGATTGGGCCGTCCGGAACATTCCGCTCATAGACTGGAGTGCAGTTTGGAAGGGCAAAGCAGGCCTCGCGAAGAGTCTTGCCAACCTTTCGATAGTCGACGTCGAAAGCTGCAACTACATCAACATTTCGAACATTGTATCCACCGATGTCGCCCTTCATCAGGCCGTCACGCTCCTTGCCCTTGGTGTAGCCATTGTAGTAGGTCAGGCCCTGGTAGAGGCTCGATGCGCAGTTTCCAATGCCAACGATGGCAACACGGATAGTCTTGGCAGCAGGGGTATTCTTAGCGGTGCTCACTTCTGTTCTCCTTGGTGGATGTCGTTCTTGACGTTGTTAGTAAGGTTCCAATAGTAGGACTGGGGGCTCAGATGAACGCTCTTTGGGCGCTCCATAAACTCGAAATCTAGCTCTTGGTTGTTGTTGAGAAAAGACTTTGGCCACCGGAATACTTCGAACCCGGCAGACAAAGACATTCTATCAAGCTCGGCATTAAATGTATCGACCAAATTGCTTCTTTCTTTCCAACTGCCATAAAATGGAGTTCCCTTGTAATACCCAGTCTTGGGCAACCTACGAGATTCATTTTCAACAGGAAGGAGGTGAACAAGGCGAACTCGAGTTCCAAGAGCTGCAGCTTGGCTGCAAAGGTCTTGCGCGAGCTGCTTCACAGCACCCTCAGGGTCCTCTTGGCGGCAGAGGTGGTGACGAACATCGATATTGCCGGCGTAGACGGTCACCTCATCAAGAGCGCTTGGAATGAGGCCAGTCCTCTCTTGAATCTTATTTGCGAGCCCATCACGGAGGATAGAATAGAGAGTTAGGCCGTCGTTCCTGGAGACCATATTGCCAGGTCGATAGACTGACGTAATGTGAGAATCTCCAAAGCACAGGCTGTTTGTGCGTGCGACATGGTCAAACCGTTGTGTTCGAAGGCATGCCGAATCGAGCTTGGCGATATCGAGCTCTTGAACATTCTTGCTGGTGGATTTGTTATGAAACCTGCTTGCGACAGACTCTCCAATCATTGGCATATCGAAGTTCATTACGAAGAGGCGACCCTCAAAGTCCTGAATTCGTCGGAAGCGGCGAACAACGTTGTCATCCACTCCAAAGAAGTAATTGATTGCTCCGCTGTATGCGACGCCAAGAGAGAAGATGATAGCATCGAGGTCCTTGTAGGACTCAGGAACCTTTGGGCCCTTGTCTTCATCTTCGTCGAGCTCAGGGTCGTCATTCTCTACATTCGTCAGAATTCGAACGTTGCTCCACCCAGCCTGAATGAGCTGGTTTCGATAAAGGCTTACCCAGCCAAGATTGTGAGAGTTCTTTGCTCGAGGGATGACACGCTCGAGTCCATCAATTCCAATCCTTGCGTCCTTGGGAAGACCAAGGCTGTCGAAAAATACTGGGTCACTCATCACTTTCCTCCCGTGCTGCCGAACCCGCCCTCGCCTCGGGCGGAGGTTGTCTCATAAAGCTCTTCCAGTGGTACTACTGTAATTCCTTCTTTGGAATATGGAAGGAGGATAAATTGAATAATTTTATCTCCCGCATTTAATGGGATTTCAGACTGCGTCCTATTCGTAAGGTGTAGATGAATCTCGCCCTGGTAGTCTTCGTCAATTACGCAAGCCCCGACAGAAAGACCGTGCTTCACAGCAATTCCAGACTTATTGAAGGCAATGAGAGCAAATCCCTCAGGGACTCGAACTTTGACTCCACTTGGAATGAGAGCGTCACCGTGAGGAGCAATTGCAAGATATGGATGTCCACTGAAGCTCCTGACCTCACAATTTCCAGATACTCCAATTCCCTTCAGAGAGTTTGGAATGTAGAAATCAATTCCTGCAGAGCCAGGCGTTCCACGAGTTGGGGTCTTAACGTCACGAATGATGCTTACTTTCACTTTGCGTTCTCCTTTTGATTGATGTAATTCTGCCAAGCACCGATGTATGCAACCGCATCCAGGAGATTATCCTCCTTGAAATTGTAAGACTGTCGACTGAGCTTGAGGGCAACAAGTGCAGCAAACATATCGTGCGCTGTAAAGTCCTTTCCGGTCATACCAGAAGCAATCTTTGCGGCGCGCTCCATACCTTCTCCGAATGGACCATACTGCCGCTCCTTCTCCTCAGAGCGGTTGTTTACGATTTCATCTGCCTTTTTGAGAATATTGCTGCTCACTGAAATACATTCCTTGTGAAGGTTTGGGTCAACTTGATAATCTCCTCCTTGCTGATTTCCTGCTGCGGAAGATGGAGCCCCCGCTCCAGAACATAGTTCCAGGTCACTTCCGGACGAAGCACAAGCTTCATCTCGTGATCCCTTGTCCTTTTCGACATCAAGCCACCATTTCCATTCATTTCTTCGCATACCTTCTCCATCATTGGAAAGTGACGTTCATAGACGTGTAGACTGCCTGCAAAGTGATAGTAGTACCCAAGGCTGACTGAGAGGCCTCTCAACTTGAGCTCATTGAGCATCATCTGTTGGAACAGGCAGAAGTTGAATACGTCATTACAATATCCAAACACGGCATCGTTGGATCGCATATTGACGTGCATATGAAGCTGTCCCTGGCGAATTAGAAACTGCAGAGACATAGTACAGGGATAGTCTTGAGGATTTGCAACCTTGTGATGAGGCTGGTTAATAGAGAGCGTGGCGCGTCGAGAGTTGGGATCCTGGACCAGCTCATCTACAACCCACTGCCACTGGCGCCTGAAGTAGGTTCCATAGTTAGACTCGACTTCGCCGAGATGGTCAGCAATCTTGCCCCAGGTAGATGCCATCTTTCCAACATTGTTGATGCTCCTGTTCGCCGAAAGGTACCAGAGAAACTCAGAGATTGCATAGGCTACATTGAAATTCCTGGGTGCAAAGTCGATTGCAAGGTCAGTCGGGTCATAGATGACGATATTAGTGAAGACCTTCTCTCGGCACAGAGAGCCTCGAGAGACAACGTCAATTCCACTAATTGCAATTTGCTCTACCTCGCCAAGAAAAGACTGCTCAAGATTTGAATAGCGACCAGACATCAATCACCTTTTCAGTATTGTAATAGAAGTTAGGAAGTTGTTCAGTCTTCAAGGCTATTTTCAAGCTTGAAGAGCTTCATATTTCGCATCTTAGTAGACATCCAGCTGCTGCTGCCATCGACTTCTGCGACTGCGAGAGAGTAGGGCTCTGGCTTATCTTCAGCCTTTGCATCCCAGCAGAAAATTTTAGTGATGCTTCCAGAGGAGGACACACATTCGAGGAGGAGATACGGCTTTCCGTTCTTAGACTTCTTCACGGTAGAGTTGACAACCAAAAACCAGTAGAGGTCGCGGCCTTCATAGTCATCGAGGGCAGAAATCTCCTTCTCCTTCAGCCACGAAGTAATCCTGGTGGGCAGGGCATGCTCGACATTGAAACCTCCAGTAATCTCCTGCTCGAAAGAGAGAAGCGTGCTCAGGGGCCACTCAGGTCCGTTATCAAGCTCCAAGAGCTTCTTGTCGAACCACTTCTCGCCATACTTTGGCTCCTTCTTGAGGACCTTCCTCAAGTCGTTGTAACCAGAGGTGAGGACATCATAGAGCTCACGATAGGATGCGAACATCTTACCAGGGCCTACGGCATCGAGAGTTCCAAGAGCTCGCATCTTGATAATTGTCTCAAAGGCACCCTTGTTGAACTTAGAGTGCTTCCAAGTTCCGTCTTCGTTCCAGAAGAAGTGCTTGAGGTCTCGATACGGACGGTTCTGCATAATCTCATTCACGGCTGCCTTTCCAACACCCTTCAGAGTGTAGAAGGAAGGCATAAGGTCCTTGTCTCCAACGAGAGTCCAGGAGCGCTCTGCCAGATTGATATCGGGCGGAACAACTCGGTATCCGAGCTTCTTGACTTCAGAGAGGGCCTGAGGTGCCTTCTTGCCTCCGGAAGTCGAATCAAGGTAGGCACAAATCCATTCCTTCTCGTGGTAGGTCTGGAGATATGCACAGTAGTAGGAGAGGACAGAGTATGCCACAGCATGGGACTTGTTGAAACCATACTGAGAGAAGTTGAGGATGACCTCCCACAGCTCCTCTGCATCCTGAAGCTTCAGGTCATTCTCTACGCAGCCCTTGAGGAACTTCTCCTTCAGGTCGAGCATTGCCTTGGCAGCATCTCCAGCTGCATTTGGCTTGAGCATCTTTCGGACCTTATTGAGCTCCTCCTTCGGGAAGCCTGCAACCTCGTGACAGATGGCCATCGTAGATTCTTGGAAGATTACGCAGCCGTAGGTAGCCTCGAGGAGATTCTTGAGAGTTGGATGCTTCCAGACAATCTCCTCAGGGTTCTCCTTGTTCTTCAAGTAGACCTTATCGACCTTCGCGCCAAGAGGGCCAGGGCGATAGATAGAAGTTAGAGCTGCGAGGTCCTCAATGTTTCGAGGCTTTGCAGACTTGAAGAAGGACTGGGCACCTCGATTGGTGCACTGGAAGGTTCCACACCAGTTTCCACGATGGTAGACATTCTCATAGACCTTCTGGTCATCGAGATTCATAGTTGCTGGATTGAGGTTCTCCTCATACCACTCTCGGATATCTGCAAAAGTGACTTTCTCCTTTCCTTGGTTCTTCAAGATGAGCTCAATACAGCGCTCGAGAATCCGAAGAGTCTCAAGGCCAAGAAGGTCAAACTTAATCCAGCCGAACTTCTCAAGGTGCTTGTAAGCCATGCCCTCTACCCAAGGCGTCTGGAGCTCTCCCTTGGAGGTAATAAGCGGCATCCGCTCGCCGATATTCTCAGATACAATGACGCCGCCAGCATGTCGACCAAGAGACTTATTCTGCTTGAAGAGCACGGAGAGCGGCTGGACAATTTCAGGATGTCGGTCGAGGAATTCCTGGAATGCCTTAGAATACTTCTTGGCCTCCTCAAGAGTGATGTCGATGCCTCCCTCTTCCTCGAGGTCTAGACCCTTGGTAGCCTCGTCGATGTCTCGTTCGAGATTTCGGGTAACCTGATTTACCTCGTCGAACTCGAGACCATAGAGGCGAGATACGTCCTTTACGAGGGACTTCAGCTTGAAGGTATTGTAGTTGGAGATGGGGATGACATTGTGCTCACCGAACTTCTCTCGGAGGAGCTTGATGAGAAGGTCTCGGTCGGAGACGTCGTTATCGACATCGGGAAAGTCGTTACGCTCGATGGAGAGGAAACGCTCGAAGATGAGACCATACTTGATGGGGTCAACATTGGTGATGCCGAGGACGTAATTCACGAGAGAGCCTGCCCCAGAGCCTCGAGCAGCTCCAATCAACATACGCTCACGGGCGATGTCGAGGATAGCCTTCATAGTCAAGAAGTAAGCTGCAAAGTCCTTCTGCTTGATAATGCTAAGCTCATACTTTAGGCGTTCAACGTACTCCTTGTTCTTGTGGAGACCCTTGGAGATTAGTCCTTCCTTAGAGGCTTCAATGAGGGCCTCCATAGCAGTCTTTCCTTCGGGGATGGTGTAGCTTGGAAGCTTCGGAGAGGTATCAGGCTTGATGTCTCCGATGAGTTCGTGTGCAACGCTCCAGGTCCTCTCAATAGACTGCGAGACAATCTCATCGTCATAGAAGGCTGCATCGCCACGGGTGTTCTGGTAGGTATCCCAGACCTGCTCAGCATTCTTTGGATAGAGCTCGCACTTCAGGTCCTCAATACCAGCTGGGATAGCCTTTGCATCGAGCTCTTCATAGTTGAGGCGGCCCAGCTTCTTGTAGATTTCGCGCTCCCGCCAGTGGTCGGGGCGAGCATAGTGGGAATCACAAGTGGTGATGATTTGATTAGTAATGGAATTCCGCTTTGCAAATTCGATAATGGCTCGATTTGCAAGGTGCTGGACTGGAAGCTTGTTGAACTGGAGCTCAAGGAAGGCATTCTCCTTCCCGACTGCATCGGTGAGGCGGTCCCATACGTTACCGACGCCTACCAGCGCCCGGTCCATAAGGCGAGGGTCATCGAGGAGAGACCAGTGCAGGTCATCAAACTTTGTGTTCTGGAGTTCTTGCAGGACCGCCCAAGAGACCTCGCCGCCGATGCATGCAGTAGAGACGATAAAGTCTCCCTTTGCAGCCTCCTTGAGCATTGCATGGTCAATTCGAGGGAATCGATAGAAGCCTTCCTTGAAAGACCGCGTGATGAGGCCGAAGAGTCGCTCAAGAGCCGCAGAGGACTTAGGCAGAACCACAAGGTGATGTCGCCGATTCAAGGGGTCGAAAAGTTTAGAGGACTTCGTCTCCTCCTCGTTCTCTGCAGTGAGAGTGGAGGTGTCCTCCTCAGAGGCGACTTGGACATCAATTGTCTCATCGTCCTTATCGGTGATAGCTACAAGGTGTGTCTGCAGCTCTTCAATTGCCTTCTGCCGTCGAGCCGCCTCGCGGTCCTTGGCCCACATCTTGAGGTCTGGATGGTAATACATCTCGCATCCAGGGATGAACTTGAACTTGGAGCCAGACTTCCAGACCTTCTCCATGTGAGACCAAGCATGCCCAAAGGAGTTCATATTTCCGTGGTTAGTCACTGCCCAGGCATCAAGACCGTTCTCTCGACACCAGTCAATGTGCTCGCCAGGATATCCAAGACCGTCCATCGCAGAGAAACCATCGTGAGCGTGGAGGCCGACAAACTTCTTAGGCTTCAAGTTACCTTCCTTGTGTAGATATTTTAATCAGGTCTGTTCCAGAAGGGAAGGAAGACTTAGAAATAATAAAGGCCTGGAGAGATTTTTCATCCCGCCAGGCCTTCAGATTTATTAGAAGAAATTTAGCTTCTTGCAGCTTGCAGAGTGTGAAATCCAGTTGGATAGTATCGCATCACTCCATCAACAAAAACTGCATAGTGCTTAATTGTTGGATACGCCGCCTTCAAATCCTTAGATGGAATTCCACAGCCGTGGTAGGTTCCTGTTGCGCATAGGTTTCCGTTCTCGTCAATGACGCTAACTGGTGTTCCAGTTGGAGGATTAATTATCATAGATTGCTCGCAAAGTTATTGGCTTCATCCAGCATCTTCTGAATGCTCGCCTCGAGACCCTCAACAAAATCTGGCTCCGGGTCAAGCTGACCATCTTCAGTTGTAACAAATCGCATCAAGCGAAGATTATCAACCACGTCAGTTCCTGTTAGGATTGCCATTTGAACCATCTTAGCAACACAAGCAATCGAATCGTCTGTCATTCTCATATCAATCTACTCCACGCTAAAGTATTTTAGAAACCTAACAAGAATGTAAAGTCACACTTGATAACCTGGGACCCACCAAGAGGTTCTTCCATCGAGGGTCCGCTCAGAAATTACTTCACGTCCATCAGGGTCTTCTTCTTGAGAATACACGAGAAACCGATTTCTACCCTCTTTGTCGTCAAACCCGCGGTATGTCAAGATTGTCGAGCCACCGCTTTCATATGAGGAAAGAGCACATCGACGAGCACAGAGGGAAAGATGCATGAGCTCTGTGTCGGAGCAAGTCGCAACCACTCGATGAGGGCTGAGCTTCGCAAGCCATAGAGAGTCAGACTTCAGATAATTCCCGACGCCTGCTATTGTGGATTGGTCCATAATAGCTTCTGCAAGAGTCAGACGAGGCTTCTTCTTAATCCTCTTCATGAATTCGAAGATATCGAATGCGATATTCAAGACATTGGGTCCAAGAGAGTTCAGCTTTTCTTGAAGAGCTTCCTCGTTTGCAACCTTGAGGGTTCCAAAGTTTCTTGGGTCATTGAAGTGCAGATTCCCAGAAGAAGTCTGGATTCTCACACGCTCATGCTTTCGAGGATGCGGGTTCCAAGAGCCAGACATTCCGAGAGTGTTGAAGAGGACAAGATTAGTTCCCTCAAACTTCCAGTAGATAAACTTTCCCTTGCAAGATACTTCCTTAATCTTTAGAGGAAGCATGGAACGGAGCTCAGCAGAGCCAGGGATATCATCCTTGACATATCTTCCCGAGATAACTTCAAGAGTATTAATCGTAGAGTTATCACCAACAAATTTAGAAATTGCCTCTACAAATCTCTTGACTTCTGGAGCTTCAGGCATCTTTTTCCTCTTGGATGAATTTTTCGATTGGTTCGATTTGAATCAATGGTATTTTGATTCTACCTGATTTCAGCATCTTTTTTAGCTCTGGTGGTGGATTACCCACGAACTGAACATCAGCAAAAACCCACTTGTCTTCTCCATAAGAAGATGTGAATCCCTGTGTTTCAGTTCCAATCAAGATGCAGGGATATCCCTTTCCATCTACGTGGCTCTCATAGACTACCAAAGAACCTGGATTCATCAGGCTGCCTCTTCAGAGACAAAAAGTTCTGGATGGTTGCTGCTCAGAAAGTTCCAATAAAGAAGGAGAGCGTGGTCCTTTGGAGGAGCACTTCCAAGCTTTCCAAGGATGAAAATTTCATAAGCTCGAGCTGCATATTCACCAACTCCCTTCAGTTCTCGAACGTCGCTCCACCCACCAGAACAGTATTGGGAGGACATAGAAATCAAAGTTGCAGCTCTCTTCTTCTGCATTCCAAGAGATTTAATTACATCTTCTACATCGGCTGGATTTGCAGAAGCGAGATGATTCGGAGTTGGCCACTTTTGAAATAGAATATCCATAACTGGCTCCATCTGCTTTCTGGCGGTAAGGTTCAAGCAGAGGCAGCAGCAGAGAACCTTCCAACCATCAGGCAAAAACTTCTCTTGGACTAATCCATACTTTGGCGGATGCCACATTCAGAAACCCAGAATTTCTCTTAGAGTGTTGATAGTCTTTTCTGAATTCTTAGGCTCGTGGAGGACTGCTATTCCTCCTCGGGATTGCCACTGCTCGATAGTGGCTTCTCTATCATCGACAATAATATTCTTCCGACCAGCTTCATCTACAGCAAAATTCTGCTTTTCATCTGCCTTTACCACAATCACAGAAGCCGGGGATGGGGATAGATACTCACTTGCCCATATTTTTTTTCCACTTGCAGCGTCTCCGCCGATGCTGGAAGCTTTTGCATCTATTGGAGCAGTGAGAAGATGCACGTCTAAGCCAGTGCTGTTCAAAAAGCTCCACAGCGGTCCAATTCCGTCATCAAGAGGCGCCAGCTTGCTGAAGAACAGGCCGGGCTCATGAGAGATTGCTGCTAGCATCAAGACCTTCACGTCTTGGTCTTGAATATCCGTATGAGACTTTGGAACCCAATCTTCTCCAAGCCTGGTCTTTATGCTGGCCAGAGCCTTCTTGATAGTTCTAGAGTTTCCAGTCCAGAAGCTTGGAGCAGTTCCATTCAAAATTTGGACGAGAAGCTCACGTGCGCCGGAATCAAAATCAACGAGAACACCATCCATGTCACAGTAAATCTTTCCAATTTCTGGTTTCAACTCCAGAGCTTCGGTAAGACTTGGAACCGCATCAATTTTCATTTTAGCCTCCAGAATTCAAAATTGTATTGATGACGTCAGGAATATCTGCAGGGCTTTTAACTTCGATTCCACGATTAAAGCTCTTAACAGCTACGTAAATTTCATGGTCATTTCCATCAATTCCGCATCTATCGCCTACAAACCAAACTTCTTCACCGGGATACCATCGAAGAGCATACGACTTATCCCAGCCTCGCGGATAGATATCAAAAGAAGTCGAACCTCCTAGCTTCACTGTGACAGTGATCCTGATGTCCTCAAATCCACCCTTTAGGATATTCAAGTATGAGCGTCGAAAGTTATCTTGGCGGTCAAAATCTTCAAAAATCTTCCTGTCCTCAGGACCTGCATCGCGACCAATCGGACACCAATTGAGCAGCGAAGTCCTGTAAGATACAAAATTCCCTGTGTAGGGTAGGTTGTCCCAGAGGCGAATAATCCTGGCCTGCTCTTCTGCAAGAAACCGCTGAAGGCGATACCAGGCTGACCAACCAAGCTCGTCTCGCATCGAGATTACTGGGGATACCATCTTGAAGTCTTTGCCGCCGCCACTGGGGAGATACCGCTGAGTTCCATTGCATGGCAAGAGCTCAATGTTGTTTGCTACGAGGTTTTTAGAAACTTCAGAGCTAAATCCACGAAATTGCTCAAGAACATATTGAAGCCCAGAACCAGTTACGATTCCGACTTTCAAGCCTGAATCTTGAAGCCGAATCAGCTCTCGGCAGGTCTCATCAGAAACAGGACCTCGAGGCTCACTCAGAGTTCCATCAAGGTCAAATAGAACAACTCCACTCATGAAATCACCCTCTGAACATATCTTTTCAGGAATTCGTCTCTTTTACAAGGGTATTCAGATTTTAATTCTGATGCCACTCAGAGGCCATCAGAGAAACTCTGCTGACTTTATTGAGGTTTCCTATTTAGGAAGCAACCTTTGTCAGGGCTTCACTAATACACCACCCGAAACCCATTGAGGTGGTGACCGGATACCAGAAGCTCTGCGTGCCTCTCCGATACTGCTTTGGCTTTCCAACTATGATAATATAGCTGTCCTTTGGAATCTCAGCGACTTCCTCTTCTAAAAAATCTGGATTCCTAAAAAGACCCCAGAATTCCTCAGATACGAGAGCAATCTCTCCAACTGAAAATTCCGGCTTTTCATCAATGATCCACTTCACTTGATTTGCCGAATCTCGTCTTCCCAGAGCCAGCCGAGCCGCCCCTTCACCATAATCCAGACCTGCCGCTCTTCTGAATTTACGACGTAGGCTAGGGTTCCAGAAGGAACCCAAAATGAATCTTCTTCCGTTGTAGATATTACATAAATCGGAGATACGCTCCGAAAGACCTCGACGAGAGTTCCCGGAATCACAGGCGGAACCCCACCTTGCGCCGCAGCGGCTTTCCAAGGTCTGTAGCGAGGCCTCGCTCAAGTCCAGCAAGAGCCTCGATGGTAGATTGAGAGAGGGAGCCTCGATTTCGAGAGAGCTCCTCCTTCAGACGGATAAAAATAGCGAGCGGCGACGGGCTTTCAACGATTTCCTCTTCCATTTCACTACCTCCTGTGATAGTATCTTAATCAGGTAGAGGTGGCTTTGGAAGGTCTAGATGAAAAAAATCTAATAAATAGTAGTTCTCCAATGGTCAGCCCTCGTTATGACTGAGCGACCTCCATACAGAATTACTGCCCAGGCCAAAGATGAATCATCTTTTTTGTCAGGAGGCGGTTCAAACCAACCGATGAAAACGCCAGCATCTCCAGTTGCAACGGCGCTCTCTGGAAGGAGACCGTGTCCCTCTTCCCAGCGATAGACAAAAACTCCGCTAATACCCTCTTGCGGCTGTGTTGCAAAGACAAGGACACCTGGCTTTATGTTCTTTGGTATTCCTATCCCGTCAGACGGCAGAAAAACTTCGAAACTTTTCTGCTCTTTTTTCTTCAAGCTTTTGAACAAATCCCAAGCAAGCCAGAGGCCAGAAAAAGCCACCAGAAAACTTAAGAAGTTTTGAAGCTCTACACTGGACATTGGAAACCTCCTTTGCAGTAAGTATCTTTTACATCTTTCAAGTTTTTCCTCTCTAAATAAGCAGAGAAATAGCTTAATAGAAGAATAGTTATTTCATTAGGAGATTACTAAATGCCTGTATTTATGGAAGGCTTTGAGGGAAACAGCTGGGCAAATCTTCAACTGCTTGGCTGGACATCGAACACCGCTCCAACGACCACTACATCCAATGCTCATAAGGACTTCTCTGGACGTGGAGGAAATTATGCACTTGCATTCAACACTGCTGGAGAGGTCGTAACTACGCCGGGCTTTTCGACTACTGCTCATTGGCTCAGCTTTATGAGAAAGACAAATAAAACTGCTGGCGGGAGCAGGCCCTACACAGTGAGATTCATAAGAAATGGCTCAATTACAGCAGCAATCAACACAAATGCCACTAACAATGTCCAACTTTGGAGGGGAAATGCTGATGCTGGAACTCTTCTAGCGACCAGCACTCCTGCAATAAGCACTCTTGCTACTTCTCACTGGATATCCATAAAGCTTACCGCTGATTCAGGCTCAGGTGAGTTCGAGGTCTACATCGATGGCTCCCTCTTTGTGAGCTACTCAGGAAACACCCAAGACGCGGCTCTCAATGGATGGGACCAAGTTCAATGGACAGACGGATTCTTTGACTTCGTTATAACTCACATAGACGATGTCATTGTAACAACTGCAGCAGAGGGAATGCCAAGCGAGGCCTTCATAGTTCCACTATCTCCCACCTCAGACATTTCTATTTCCAGTGATTCTTCAGGAGGAGGAGCAGGAACCTACGCAAACATAGATGAGATTCCTCAGACTTCTGCAGAATACAATGAATTTGACAGTGGCGAGACAGACATCTACGGAATAGAAAATCTCACATATGCTCCAGCGACAATCTATGGAGAAAAAATATCTCTCTATGCTGCGCGAGATGGTGCTGTCACCACAGCAACAACAGTTGTCACAGTTGGTATGGCATCTCTCAGCTATCCGAATGCAATAGGTTCGTCAGCCACCTATGAAATCGTAGAAGACATCCTCAATTTAAAGCCTGGCGGTGGCGCTTGGACAGCTGCAACTATCAATAATCAGACGATAGCGGTCGGATTCTCCTAATGCCTGATTATGGAAGATTAGGCGGGCTCTTAACCCAAGTCGCCGCTACTAATGGCGACAACAAGGGCCGCCTGGGCGGTCTCTTGACTCAAGTTGCGTATTCCTATCAGGCAGTTAGCGGAAATATTCCAAGCGTAGCAGATACTCTTGGGAATCCGGTAACTTTTGATTCTTCTGCATCTACTGGTTCAATTTCTTTCAGGACTTGGTCTTGGCTCTCAGTCCCTGGCGGAAGCACAATATCAAACTCTATCACGCCATATCCTGACAACGGGCAGCCAACTCCTCTCGATATGACGAGCAATGAAGTTCTCTATCATTGCGAGGAGACATCAGGGACTACAGGAATAGACAGCAGCGGAAATTCCAACAACTGCACTCTAACAAGCATAAATGTTGGTGCGGGTGGAAAAATCCAAAACCGCTCTTGGGAATATACCGGCGCTACTTCTGTGGCTGAGCCTGTGGTTCCTGTATCTCTTTCTGGAGATTACACAATAGCCTTCTGGTTCTACAATCTTGCTGCAAATTCTTCTTTTAGAACTGGGGTCAAGGGAGCAAACCACTATCCCATCATAATAGACAACGGCTCAAACAGAGTTGGAACATACAATAACAACACTTCAACTTTTATCCCTGCAAATTTTGATATGTCACAGGCCGATTATGCAGGATGGCATCACATAGCTGCAGTTGGCTATAGCGGAAAGACTGACTTCTATGTGGACGGCGCATACAAGGGAACATCGCCGTTCAAATCTGATTCAGATGTCATTGGAATTGGAAATATTCCAGCATCTGTAGGAACAAATCATCGATTTGCTGACAGGATAGATGAGTTTGCGATATGGTCAAGAGCGCTCTCGAGAGATGAGATAAGAGAGATTTATTATCTCCAGGATGGAAACTACACTGCCTACGCAGACTCTACCGAAGATACTTTCAGTTTCTCTCCAGACGTAGTTGGAACTTACACAATAAGAGCTTTCCTCCAGGGAGAGGGAACTCTGGTGGACGTATCAGATACAGTAGATACTTCTGCCGTAATAACTTCAGAACCTCCGGGACCACCTACAGAATTCATACAACCCTCTGTCAGGATAGCAGTTACAAAAGATGTAGACCTTCAGAGGCAGATGAAAGTTACTCCTTACATAGTCAGAGAACCGAAGATAGTCCAAATAGTAAATAAAGCAATATTTGTCGAAGCTGGGACAATCAATTTCAACGGCAGCGATACTGTTACTTACAACTTTTCAAGGGTTTATTCGACACCGCCGCTGGTCATTATGTCAGCCCATGCCGACTCTTATGTTGTCTGGATATCCTCTGTGACTACGACTTCCGTGACTTTCTCAGCAACGGCTGAGAATTCAGAACACTTGGATTTTCATATCTTCACTACAGTCTAAAGACGCTTTCGTTATTTAGAGTCTTCCTAAGCTGAATAAAACCCCTAAAGTTGCCTACGTATTTAGTAGCCTCTGAATCAGCCATAGCAGGATGCTCCATCGGTGACATATGACCGGAAGTGATGAGCCTATCGCAGAGAACAATATCTTGAGCAGGGTCACGTCGTCCATCGTGCGTGAGGTAAGAGACTCGAGCACACCGACCAGCGGAAATCTTGGCAAGATGATAAGGTCCTGCGACGGAGGAATATTCTCTTTTGTCTTCTTCGGAGATGAGAGGGAGATGCCATTCGCCGTCATTCAAGAGGACAGGGACTGAGCCCTTAAGAGACTCTTGCATCATCGTTGCAATAACTTGAAACTCAGGCTGAGCATCTGGGTGGCAGCGAAGATTGATGAAATTCTCCCACTCAGTCGCAGTTACGATGACTGTCTGCCACAAAAAAGGCTCTAGAAGTCGATTTGCCAGCTGCTTATGAACGCCGATTTCAAGCAGCTCATTTGCCTTCTGCAGGGCTGAATCTCTCGCCTCGAGCCAGACCCTGCAGGCATCGGCTGCCTGTTCAAGAGTGAGCTCTTGGTGGGCCTGCATCCCCTTCTGGTTCTTGCCCCAATACCTTGGGATGAACGGACCATCCTTGACTCGAGAGATAATCTTCTCTACTGGAATTGCACGGCTAGAGGCTGAATTCCTGCTCAACATCCTGTGGGTGTTGAACTCAGCGAGGATGAACCTTGGAAATGTGACTTCCATAGTCGTCAATCGGACATTTCGCTTATTAGTGCTGTCTGCTAAGATTCGGCAGGAATACAAGACACCTCTCCTTTCTTTTATTTTGCAAGGGACAGATAAAAAATGGAGACTTCAAGTGAAAGTCTCCTATTTGATAGGGTATCATTTCAGTTGAACTCTTCTAATAATAGAAGGTTCTACTAATTTTTTCAGCCTACGCCAGCAAAACCATTTGACGAAGTAACTACCAGGAACTGGCTCTTTGGAATTCCAGTGAGGCCTGCAAGGACTGTGAATCCAACCGTTGATCCTACAGCGCCAGATAGAAAAATCCTATCCAATCTCAGCTCTCCAGTGAATGTCTCGCTGCCGCTTAGTGTGAAGTAGTTTGATTGAGCTGGAAGGAAGCCGTTTTCAGTAAAAGATATTGCGAGGTTGCTCGATGCTGTTCCATTCTTTATGGAAACGAACTTTGTCACATAGGGAAAGCTTATCTGAACTACTTGTCCAAGCGAAACTACAGAAGAAGTCACGAATGGAGTAGCAGAAATAGTGTATGCTGGCGAATAGCCCTCGTGCATAAATGGGTGGTTAAGAGACATTAAAAGAAGCCCTCTACGACTTAAATATCTTTTCGAAAAACATCAGTAGAAAAATACTACTTTAGAGTATTTATTGTATCTGTATTGTCCTTCAGGAGCTCAAGAGTCTTTTGAGCCTGCAAGAGCTGCTCCTTTGTAGGAATGACAAGAGCTGAACACGGAGCAGGAGGTCCCACAAAGATTTGAGGACAGGTTGGAGGAGGAGGGCAGGGCTTGCACTCTGACTCTTCATGAGCAGCAGCATTTGAAACAAGAAGACCGAGAAAAAAAGAAGCAAAAGCAATTGAATATTTCATAAATCACCAATTAATTACTAACAGGAACAATATTCGGATAGCAGCTCTCTATTATTGATTTGCAAGCAGTATTTGTCTCTGTGATCCTGTTTTCAAGATCTTCAACTTTAGATTCAAGAGAGCTCACTCTTTCCTTCTCTCTTGCAAGTTCTGATTCAAGCTTTCTTACGTCTTCCTTGCAATTCATTTCCCCGTCTGAAACGAAGTGAATTCCATCGACAAATTCTTTCGCCTCATCAAAGATCAAAAAAACAAAACCAGAGCACGTAAGAAAAAACAATCCAAAAATTTTAACGATATGTTTCTTAAAAAGAGAATCTAAAGTTTCTTTCTTTTGTTCCACATGTGACCTCTATCAAAGACTTAATTATCATCTTCAAATTAAAGGTCACACGTGGGGATCAAAGATTTAAAGACAAACAGTCTCGAGCAAGAGTCGAGTCACGACATAGGGATCAACATTTGCACAGGGACGCCGGTCCTCGAGATATCCCTTGTCAGCCTGAGAGACATGGAGAGGGATTCGAATCGACGCTCCGCGGTCAGAGACTCCCCATCGGAACTCCTTGTATGAGCAGGTCTCGTGGTGTCCTGTAAGACGCCGCTCAATTCCATCTCCGTAGTTTGCAATATGTAGATCATGGCGCTGGCGGAGCTTCTCGCAAGCAACCTTGATATGGAACATTCCCTCTGGCTCTCGCATCTTACGTGTTGAGAAGTTCGTGTGCGCTCCAGCGCCATTGAGCTCTGCGACTGGCTTTGGATCAAGTCGGACTGTGATACCGTGCTTCTCACCGAGTCGATATAGAAGCCAGCGTGAGACCCAGAGGTGATCAGAAACCGTGAGTGCATCACATGTTCCAACCTGATACTCCCACTGTCCTGGCATCACTTCAGCGTTAATCCCACAGACCTTAATGCCGGAGTCGAGGCAAGCGGCGAGGTGCTCTTCCACTAGCTCTCGACCAAAGACTTCATCAGAACCAACTCCGCAGTAGAAGGGGCCCTGCTGCGGAGGATATCCGCCAAGTGGCCATCCCAGAGGGCGACCGTCTTTGAACATCGTGTATTCCTGCTCGATTCCAAAGAGAGGATCCTGCGTGCTTGTCTCCTCGGCTGCTATACGCAAAAGTGCTCGAGTGTTGGTAGAATGCGGAGATTCATCAGCATTGAAGACCTCGCAGAGAACAAGACAAGAAACTCTCTCGTGGTTCTTCTCTCTTGTAGGATCGAAGGTAAAGAACACTGGCTTCAAGATACAATCGCTACGATCACCAGATGCCTGATTGGTCGATGAACCATCAAAAGTCCAGTCTGGAAAATCTCCCAGCCAGAGATCTTGCGAGCTACCGCTGTATTCAAAAACCTTTGTCTTGCTTCGAAGCTTCTGAGTTGGTTGGGTTCCATCGACCCAGATGTATTCTGCTACTACATTCATCTACTACTCCAGAGAATAAGAGACATCCACCTTGCAGCGGAGAGTTGGAATCCTGAGTTCATTTGCGATGTTGTGAGACTTCGCTTCCTCAGCATCAAGATACCAGTCCGCGTGTCCCTTCTCATGAACAATCTTTAGGAAATAGTCGGGCGGCTTTCCACAGTTGCGTGCCATCATCTCATAGACCTTCTTATTGAGTCGGTCGGCCTCACGAGCATCTGCCTTCACTTCCTCTACCTTACCAATTGCTACGCTGGAGACATCATGGATCATGATAGTGGAATCAGGATCAGCAAATCGCATACCCTCAGTCCCGAAAGAGAAGAGGATTGCTCCGCAGCTCATCGCCTTTCCCTCTACGATAGTCGCAACAGGAATCCTGCTTGCCTTGATTGCTGCAATCATAGACATTAGAGAATAGACCTGACCGCCATAGGAGTCAATAATGACTGGGATCACCTTCTGACCCGAGTATTGAGCCCTGGACATTGCATCGCAAAACTCAGAAGCAGACTCCTCATCGAACTTATTGACCCGAATTACGATTGGATCAAACTTTAGCTCAACATTCTTGACTAGTGGAGAAACATCGGCTACGAAATTCATTGAATACTGTCCTTGATTTGGTTGTTCTCTCTCAGCACTTGCCCCAGCCACACTGCTTGCAACTGAGGCACCCCTCTTGATATACGAGCTCGTTAGATCCACACTGTAGGCAACCCTTTTCTGAAGCATGCTTTGTACCATCCTTGATGTAACCCTTTAGAACCCTCGCAATTACCTTAGCAAATGAGAACATATCACTGGACTTGTCCTTCTGGAGCTGATCTACAATCCAATGGAGACCAACACCGTGGCGAAGTGCCAAAGAGATTGTCCTAGTGAAAGCGCCCTGTGTTGGATTGTCGAATAGATTGACAACGTCCTTGAAAACAAGATTATCTCCATCTCCAATTGGAACTACAAGATTGTATGTCGATATCCCATTCACCTTACCATTTTTAACAATATTTCCACTCTTGTATCGCTTCGGAACCTCAACATGATGAGAAAGACCGCAGAAGATCTCGTATGGATTTCCATCATTGAGACCGACAATTACGAGCCAGCTCTCGGGCTCACCATCGTTCTTTACGGAAACCTTGTGGATGTCTGCCTGGAGAGACTTTGGACGCTTTGGAGCATCACGATGAGAGACCTCAGCCTTCTTTGGTGCCTCCTCAGTAGAGACAAGGACGCCGGTTCGGCAACCATCGCGATACACAGTGAATCCCTTGCAGCCAAGCTCCCAGGCTCTCATATAGACTTCAGATATGAGCTCCTTAGTGGCAGAGTTTGGAAGATTGACAGTCTTCGAGATAGAGTGGTCAATCCAGCGCTGGGCTGCAGCTTGAATATCTGCAGAGGCCACCCAATTGACATCATTTGCGGTAGCCTTCCAGTATGGACTGTCCTGCACATCTGTCTTGCCAGTAGCGTCCATCCACTTCTTGAACCAAGGATGATAGACAGTATATTCAACCCACTTATCTCCAAGGGCATCGACAAAATCGACACGAGTTGCAACGTCGTTTGGATTGATCTTGCGGCGGCGCTTATAGGAGAGGAGGAAAGCTGGCTCAATTCCTGATGTCGTTCCAGTCAAGATGGAGACTGAACCAGTTGGTGCTGTAGTGGTCAGAGAGATATTCCGGCGGCCGGTGGTCTTCCAGAGCTCAACAACCTCTGGTCCGCATGCTTCCAATACCTTACTGAGATATGCGTGACTCTTCTCCATCTCGTAATTGAAGACTGGGAATGCACCACGCTCGCGAGCAAGGTAGCAAGACTCTGTGTGAGCAGCTACTGCCATAGTCTTGTAGATCTTCTCAGTCTCAAAAATCGACGTTGGCAAGCCGTAAACGAGACCGATGCCAGCCAGAGTATCACCGAGGCCTGTGATTCCAAGCCCAGTTCGACGACCGTTGAGGCAGGCGCTCTTGATCTTCATCCAGAGGTTCTTCTCAATTGCCTTGACGCTCTCTGGCTGAGGATCAGCTTCGATCTTGGCGAGGATCTTATCGACGCACTCGACCTCGAGATCGATGAGGTCATCCATAAGGCGCTGTGCCTTGCGAGCAACCTTGAAGAACCTCGGATAGTCGAACTTGGCTGTTGGAAGGAACGGATCAAGAACAAACGATGTGAGATTCAAGACCAGAAGCCGGCAGCTGTCGTATGCAGAAAGAACGATTTCACCGCAATTGTGAACAAGAATATCGTTTGCAAAAAAGTTGTGGACTTCATCGACCGTCAGGTCATAAACATCCTCATTGTCAACAGTGGAAATTTCAACTATCTCATCCCACTCAGCAGTAACCAAATATTCAGACATCGATTTTCTCCATAATCCTTTTTTGTTTCCATTCTAATAGATTTTGCAAAGGTGTTCTTCCGATGATATCAAAAAGTTCATCTCCGACTATTCTTGCAGATATTTTTGGGTATTCTCTTTTGAATGCCTCAAATTTTTCTATCCTATCTAATGAACCATTGGACCAAGTCGACTTGACTTCGACAGCTTCAGCAAGACATCCATTTTCATATATGAAAAAATCTGGTCTATAGTAGCGACCATCGCTAAGAAGGTAGCTTCTTACTTCAGCATCCCAAATCTTTTCTTGAGAATCCAAGTATCTTGCATAGCCAAATTCCCAAGAACTCCGAAGCCAAACATATTTTCCTGCTTTCGAATTAAGATACCACCCGCCAAGATACCTCTTCGATTTACTATGCATTTGAGATAAAGAAGAATTTCCAGTCCAGTCTTTCCAGGGATTAGATTTCCTTGCTCTCTCTGACCTTATTTTCTTAAGACCTTCAGTCACACAATTGGTCCCAGTCCTTCCCTTGACGTCAATTTTTTTGAAAATTGTCCTGAGCTGTGTGTATGAGACATTTCCAAGCATTGAGCTCAGAAGCTTGTAGCCAATTCCATTTTCGTGATAGAGTTTCTGCAAGTTATCTTTGAGAAGATTTAGCTCTGGGTGGTTTATGTCAATAATGTAACTTGCTGTCATTGCACCACCCTTTGAACGAAATTCTCTGCCTTTAGTTTTTAAGGCAATCTCTTCGATAAGCTTTCTTGTCTCATCCAGAATTTCCGTAAGCTCAGCAAGATGTTCATACATTTGACTAACCCCTGTATTGATAAATATGCAAGGGTTAGTCAGCTAATCAAGATATCTTAAGAATCTTATCAGACTTAAGAAGTAAGCCAGCCTCTATCCAGCCGCGCTGTGTGTAAACACGGTGATCTGGGGTGAGCTTGATGATCTTACCACTCTTGGTCGTAATCTTTAGAATCTCTGCATTTTCTTTTGTCTTAAAAGCAGTCGCTGTTCGATAGACAACTTGCTCTCGCTCAGTGTCGTAAGCTCTGACTGTGAATTGCGAATTTCTGTCAGAAAGCTCTTTTACTGTCTTAAGACCAGCATTGGTATGAACAATCGTATCACCTGTGACGCAGGGATTCGTCGAGACAGAATTATATCCGAAATTCGAATAGATGTCAGACGGAGTGTTGTTAACAGCTGTGTCCCAGAAGAGAGCGCCTGGCTCTGCAGATGCCCAAGCCGCCTCAACAAACTTATTCCAGACATCTCGTGCATTCACGGTCTTTGTAATCTTTGCCGAAGAAGGGTCTGCATCTACCGGCCAGCGCAGAACATACTCAGCTCCAGCCTTCGCAGCATTCATAAACTCATCCGTGAAACGGATAGAGATGTTTGCTCCAGTTACCTTCTTTAGATCTCGCTTGATTTCAATGAAGGTCTCAATCTCTGGGTGGTTGCAGGAGATTGTCAGCATCAGAGCGCCGCGGCGCCCGCCTTGAGCAACCTCACGGCAGGTGTTGGAGAAGCGCTCCATAAAGACGCCAATTCCATCAGTTGTCCTTGCAGCATTCTTAGTGGGAAGACCCTTTGGACGGATCGTAGAGAGGTCAAACCCTACTCCGCCGCGGCGCTTCATAATCTGAGCCTGCTCTTGGTCAGTGTAGAGGATGCCGCCGTAAGAGTCCTGTGGCGGATCAATGACAAAGCAGTTAGAGAGAGACTGAATCTGGTGTGGATTTCCAACACCTGACATCGGAGAACCCTGAGGGATGATGTCACTGAAGTTAGCAAGATGAGAATAGATCTCTTCCTCGCTAAGGGGGTTAGGATACTTTGCCTCAATCCTGGCAAATTCCCTTGCAAGACGCTTATGCATCTCTACGGGAGTTGCCTCAAGGAGATTCCCAGCCTCGTCTCGAAGAGCATACTTCAGAAAGACATCTGCAGCCAGCTCATCACCGTTGAAATATTCCAGCCGCTTCTGGGCTGCCGAATCCAAAGTATTGATACTCATCACTTTGCTCCCATGACTTCTTGCCACTTCTTCTGAATCATCTTCTTCTTCTCGTTTTCATCCAGAGAGATTACTTCCTGGAGGGTTAGGTTGTTCTCATCAAGAACTGTTATTTTAGACATCGAAGTGTCGATGTGTATTGGAAAGATTAGTCCGTCTCTTCCAGCTCGATTCTTTGCGACAAAGAGCCTTCCAGACCCATTTGCTTTTTCACTTGGCTTCCTGGACAGAGATAGCACAACATCCGCAACCATTGCCTTTCCATATGACTCACTCATATTCTCAAGACCAACTACGTCAGACGAAGAGCCATCTCGATTGGACTGCGAAGCTGTCCAGATTGGAATGCTCTTTTCCATTGCAAGATTACGGAGCTCCTCATAGATGAGCTTGAGTTCAAGACGTAGAGCATCAAACTCTCGAGAGGAGCGCATAATATCTGCATAGTCGATAACTAGCAAGTTTGGAGTGAATCCTCTGAGTGAAAGCTTCTCAAGATGATTGCGAATAGTCCCAACTGTTGCGGTTCCAGTAGGAAATTCCTTGATAATGAGGCGTCCCAGCTCACCTGATTTATATTTTTCAAGGACCTCTTCTTTCCTATCCTGGACTTCAGAGGATGGAATTCCGCAGATGTTCGAATCGTATCGAATGCCCACAGCAGTCTCTGTAAGCTCAAGAGTGTAATGGACGACATTCTTACCCATCTTGAGAGCGCTTGAGCCTACCATGGTGAGAAAGTGGCTCTTGCCGACGCCAGTGGCTGCGACCACTACCCCAAGCTCGCCCTTTCCTAATCCGCCGTTCAAGATTGTCTTCTCATCGATTACATCGATTCCTGTAGCTACCGCGAATCGATTCATCTTCACAAACCGTGCATCGAGGTCCTCGAAGAAGTCGTGGCCGACAGAAGAGCCCATACCAGACGACACTGCCTTCTTCATAGTGTCGATGACTTCCTCATACCTGTCCTTGGAGATTAGCTCGACAGACTTCTCTAGAGCCTCCTTCATAGCCTGCTTTCGGCAGAAGTCAAGAGACTTCTCTTTCACGTACAGGACATCGCCAGAGTCTGTTCCATTCCGGATGCGGCCAAGGTATTCAATGACCTGCTCCTTGAGGACTACGTTGTTAGGCTCCTTGAGCTCATCCTTGATAATAGAGACGACAAGCTGGAGAGTTGGAAAGCACTTATACTTCCCATAGTAGTTGAAGTACTTCGTGCAGAGGTAGGCAAGGTACTTCAGGTCAAAGTATTCTGGCTTCATTACCTCGATCATCTGGGCGGCCCAAGTGTGGTCTGTGATTAGGCCGAGAAATACCTTCTCCTGGAAGTGCTTGCCGTAACTCTTGAAAAATGGCTCGTTAGAATATTCGCTTTCGTTCGACATATTTTCTAATTTCCAAGGTTGGATGTCAAAATCATTATGAATTTATCTACGTTGAAAGACTGTATCTTGTATTTGAGAAGTGTTCTAATGAAAGCTAGCTTATTAGATTTTCCCCTGGGAAGCTCTAGAGCTCCTTGAATAAAGCTCACTTGACTTCCGCTCAGGTTTGCAGTGTCCAAGTACATAAGCCTCCAGTTTCTCCTTGGAATCTCAGCGTTCTGGATGATGGAGGCTATGGCTTTTACCCTTTCCCTCTTTGGATCTGCGAGCGCTGCAGAGATGACATCTTCTACTGAGGTCTTCTCCTCATCAGCGACGAATGGAAACCTATTGATTAGGGTCTTTACACCTACGTGTTCAACTCCTGGCAGCCCATCAGAGCCGTCTCCTGCAAAGCACCTTGCTACACAGAGATTGTGAGGCAGGACACCGTACCTCTCTCTTACCCAGTCTGAATCAACTAGGTCTTTCAGCGTCGGAGACCATACTTTTATCCTTTCTGTGATAAGCTGGAGGTAATCGTGATCTGAAGAGACAATTAGAACGTTAGAATTATCGTATGAGTACCTTGCAAGATATGCAATGACGTCATCAGCCTCACAGTCAGAGACATATACTTGCCTGACAGGAGCATTTCTGAGGAGAGACACGAGGAGCTGTATCTGCCAGTTCCTATTCTCGAGAGTGTCTGGTATCTCTCCTTCGTAGAACCTATTGAGCTTCATTGGACGGCGGTAGTTCTTGTATTCAGGCCAGATGTCTCTCCGGCGCCGTGAGCCTCCGCCCTCCCAGACTACGACGCACTCCTTTGGAGAGTGCCTCTCGATAAGCCCCTCAAGCATCTTGAGGAATCCAAGAGTGCCGCCTAGATGGTTTCCTTCTATTGTTGTTGGATTTGCAATGAAGTTTCTGATGAACACCGAGAGTCCATCCACCAGCATAACAGGCTTATCGAAAGTCATTCTTCACTCAGACTGAGAGGAGCTCGAGGTCGGGCGTGTCAAGCTCCTCAGAGAGAGAGCGGACTTCCTCATAGGAGTCAGTGTCGATATCTACCTGGTCGATGCTCTCAATGGCAGTCCTGATGTATACTGCATCAAGCAGCTTGTCCAGCCAAGGAATAAGCTCTTTGTCCTTCAAGAGGTCTGCAAAGTCTGCCTTATAGAACTTCTTGTCAATCAGGACCTTTCCATCTGGAGCTGTGACAAGCATCTTCTTCCAGGCCCCGTCTCCTCCGACGAAGACCCTGTGGCCATCAATTGTCTCCTCGCCGTGGTCGCGGAGAGAGTCAAAGATCTCCTCATGCTCGATAATACCTCGTCCAAAGTGGATCTGAAAGCCACAGGTACGGAAGGGCGGAGCAACTTTGTTCTTCACAATCTTGGCAGAGACGTTAATTCCAATTGGCTCCTTCTTGGAGTTCTCAATCATGGACCCGGCTCCGAGCTTGATTCGAACCGAGGCGTGATATGGAATTGCATTCCCGCCTGGAACAGTCATGGGATCGCCATACATAGTATTGTGAGAAAGAACTCCGTTGCTGTAATAGCTTTCTGCATCCTCAACTGTCATATCAAGAATATCAATTTCATCGCATCCTGCTTCGAATTTTGCAGTCACCCAAGATCCATCTTCATAAAGAAGATTGATATCAGAACTCTCTTCAACAAGATCAACAGCTTCGACCCAGCTCTCGACCCCTCCACACTGGACCCAGAATTGATGCTCAGGGCTAACAGCCAGCTGTGTATTTAGAAACTTTACGATAACTGGAGTGCAAGAATCCTTTCGAACGAGATGAGTTACTTTCTTCCACACATTTCCTGACGAAGAATGTGTTAAAATTTCCCATCCACTAATTGGATAGAACTTGTTTATCTCCATATCTTTGTAGTTGAATCCTGCGTCTTCAAAGAACTTCGAAATCTGCTGCTTTTGCATGTGCTTTCCTCGTGTATGTTTCTAAAATTATTCTAACTTTATCAAGATCATTTTTCAAGTCTCTCTCCCAGACGTAGAGAGTGTAAAAGCCATTCTCTTTGGCAAATTTTCGCTTGTAGTGGTCGCGACGGACATTCGATTTTTGAGTTTGATTCAGCTTCTGAACATCTTGATAAATTTCCGGATTAGCGTGCCAGTAGTCTCCTTGAACTTCAATCAAAAGACTGGTTCCCGTTATGTGAATGTCGTAGTAAAAATTTCCTAACGAATATTCTCTTGTGTATTTAACCCTAATTTCATCAAGCAAAGAACAAGCTTTTCTTTCGGGATTAGTCTGAGAATCTCCACCCGGTTTCTTTCTCACCCACTCGTATTTGAAACCGTGAGCATCCTGAAGCTTTTTTGCAGATCCCCAGAATGTTCTATCTTTAAGATCAAGCCTCTCACAAATTTCTTTTGGATGAATTCCAATTCTCAAATAAGCAAGAAGTTTTTTTCCTATCTGGTAGGAGATATTCCTATTAAAGAACTTTAAACTTTCATTTATTTTAATCTCAGCTAATTTCATTTCTCTCTTGAGAGATTTACTATTTTTGATACCGATCTCAGAAAGAACAGCGTCTAAATTACAAACTTTCTCATCGAGCAGCGACTTAATTTTTTCAATTATGTTAGAATCTATGATTTTTGTGTTCGCAAGAGAAATTGCTCGTCTTCTTTCTTCAGAGAAGACTTTGCCAGTGTTTCCTAAAGCAATTTTTCTTTTTGTCTCTTCAGAATGGCCCTTTCTTTCATAAATTCCTTGCGGCATTTTTAATCAACCTCGACTGTAAATATTCCTAATTCGAAGTTGATTAAAATTCATTCAGATCTACGAACTGTAACAAGCGTCTCAGGAGAGACACAGCCGATCTTTGTTCGCATCTGGTTGAGGCAGACCATCAGGACGTTCTGATCACCGATGACCCCTGTAATCTTTCGCATACCCTTGGAGATGGTTCTGGCCTGCAGGCCGATGGTATCCTTATCATAAGCACCTTCCAGCTCGGCCTTTGGTGAGGTGGCTGCCACCGAATCCCAGATGATTGTAATTGGGATATTCTTCGAGAGGCCCTTTGCCTTCAGAATGGTCTTCTCAGCGATATCAAAGACCTCCTCCGTGCAGTGGGTGTCTGCATAGACAAAACGCTTTGTGATATCGACGCCCAGCCGAGAGAGGTTCTCTACAGATGTGGCATTCTCTGTGTCGATATAGACGACAATTCCGCCCATTGCCTGGGTAGATTTTGCAATCTGGGATGCGATGTGGCTCTTTCCGATAGATGGCGGACCGAAAATCTCAATGATGCGGCCCTCGGGAAGCCCACCCACACGCTTGTTGGAAATGATGTAGTCAAGCTGTCGGCTTCCAGTCGAGATCCAGCGCTTCACATGGGTAGGCGATTGGTCTGTCCCAAGGTTGTAGGCAACACGGTGACCGAGGTCTCGGTTGAGTGCGCTGATAAGTTCTGAGGTGAAGTCCGAATCACTTGATACAGTCTCGACTACTTCAGTGTTCTTTGTCTTCTTAGGTGGCAAGATGTCCTCCGTAATGATTGTAATATTCTAATGATGTTTTTTCAGGGTTTTAAAACAAGACCGGCCTGGTAGTAACCAGGCCGGCAAGAATTCAGAGCTTCTTAGTCGAGCTCATTAAAAGCATCCTCGATCTCATCGAAGGCCTTCTTGGCTGTATTAGTCTGGCGATTTGGAGCTGCCTTCTTAGGGGCAACAACCTCATCAAGCTCATTCAGAGTGTCCAGCTTCGAACGAGCCTCAGTTACCTCAGTTCGCCGAGTAGGCTCAGCGGCTGCAGAGGTTGATCCATTTAGCCAGTCATTGACACGCTTCTCAATCTCATCAGCAGAGAGGATCTCGTCATAGTCCTTCATGTTGGGGATGGTGCTCATCCACTGCTTTGCCTGTGCAGGATCCTTGGAGAGCGGTGTCTGAGTAGCACGAGGAGTGACCTTAGTGTCTGCGAAGGTCTTACCAGGCTGCTTCGTGACAGAGATCTTCAGGTCGCGACCGGACTCGGGGTCGGTGATATCACCATAATCCTCATCGAGCATAAGCTTGATGAGATCCTGATAGATCATCTTGCCGAAGGACCAGAGGCGAACACCCTTGTCCTCCTCACCGCGGACAACGATGGCTGCAAAAGAACGCATCTTAGGATAGAGCTTCTTACAGAGCTCGCGGCTCTCATCAGTTCCATCCTCACGGAGACGATTGATGAGTTCCTGAATTGGATCCTTCAGCCCGAACTGATGGGGTGCCATGATTGCAGGAGCTCGATCTCCGCCGATCCCATAGTAATACCAGCGATCTACGAAGGGCTGACCATCATTGTTTGGGAAGGCCAGGACTCGGATCTGATATTCTCGGCCTTCCTCAGGGCGCCAGGTGAGATTCGACTTCTTGTTCTGACCAGTGAGCTGATTAAGCTTGCGACGGAGCGCATCAACATCGAGTGCCATTTTTGTTTTTTCCTTGTTTTGTTAGTTATTGTTTGTTGTTGTTGGACTAGTGAAATGCAACCATCACTGCCTGCATTTCACCTCGAAGCCTTTCGGCTTAGAGATTTTAATTTGATTTTTAGTTTTTTACAAATCTTATGAATGAAGAAATGTGGTGCTTTGAATTATCGCCGAACAAAAATTCTTCTGCCTCTTCTTGATTTTCAAAGGGGCACTCTGAGCCGCCCCAAGCCCTCGCTATAGAGACTATGGAATTATAGTAGTCTGTAGAGACATCCTCTTCAATTTCGTCTGAAGTGTGTCCTATCACGTGTTCTTTTAAGCTTCCAGCTTTCTTATCGAGCCCCAATAGCTCTACGAGTTTCTTTTGTTTCATCATACTACTAATTATCACACTTTCACTAAAGAAGCTAAAATTTCTTTGCTACAGTCCACTGTCTTGCTTGATAGAGGAGGACTGCAAGAGGAGGCTCGAAGCCGCCGTAGAACTTGCTCTCATCGCGAGTAGGACCGCCGGAGAGAGCAATAGAGACCCACTCTTCAAAGCTGAGACGGACACCAAACTCTTGGAGGAGCTGGAGTGAGCGGTGAGAAACAGGAGACTTCGGAAGGACTGGGTTAAACTCGTAGAGAACTCCCCGATCTCGATGCCAATTCGATGTCTGATCGATAAGATAGGGCTGCTCGATAGAGCCAACCATTCCAATTGCATGAAAGAGACCAACGGTAATGACAGAAGCTGTATCAACCTGGACTTCAAGGGCGCGGCTCATACTCCTCATCTTGGAGGTGATAGAGAGCGAAGTTTCGATCAAACCCCCAGGGCCGCAGCCAGAATATTCAGTAGTCTGCGAGGCTGAGCAGAGGATCAACCTCTCTCCAAGGGTATCAAGAAGCTCAGAGACTCCAGGACGATTTAGCTTATTAGCAAGGCTGCAGTAGGTATTCCATTGAGACAAGATCTTGTCTTCTGTCATATTCAATCACCTCACTAATGATATTAATCATCGAGGTGAAAAGTTCATGAGAAATTGACAAAAACTTCTTTAGAATCTTTTCCTGTCCATCTAGGCTCTACTTCATCTGGATCTGCATCAATCCACTTCAGCTTTGCAGCAGCATAGACAATTGCTGCGGCATATCTTGAAGAGTAGTTTGCGCTGACAGCTGGATGTCCATCAATAAGAAGTTGCAACTGAAGCTTGATGCTAGACCCCGAATCATAGACGCCAGAAAAAACTTTGGATACGTCACTGTAGTTTTTGATAATAGAATCGAGTATTTTAACAGAGCCAATAATTTTATCTTTGTCACCAGGCTTTATAGCTCTCAGTTCTTTCAAGAGAGCCTCTGGTTCGCTCTCAGCTCTCCTTATGAAATCCTTGACAGATTTAGGCGCTGGTCCTGGTGGACGGCGAGGCTTAGCTGAATCATCAGGCTTTGAAGCATCCTTCTTGTCCCCAGGACTTGACGAATCAGTCGCTTCTTTTAAGAGAAGCTCTGAAATCCTATCTACTATGATTTTTTCTATGTCCATAGTTTCTAACTATTACCGATAAGTGGATTAGAACTCACATAAAAAGTTCCAAGAGG
>SXGQ01005061.1_pt1 | contig 37370 bp, 35 predicted proteins | sample 3178371 | NCBI WGS metagenome assembly SXGQ01 (sample SAMN11356859, study PRJNA531348) | freshwater metagenome | isolation source: freshwater sample F1-20 | place: China: Fuxian Lake, Yuxi | collected 2017-12-25 | reverse complement strand
TGGTGGAATCCCGCCGTCGAAGCGCAGGCGATCGACCGCACGCACCGCATCGGCCAGACCCAGCCCGTCGTCGCCTATCGCCTCGTCGCCGCCGACACCGTGGAGCAAAAAATCCTCGCGATGCAGAAAGACAAAGCCGCCCTCGCCAACGCCGTCGTGCAAGAAGAGTCCCTCGCCAGCGTCCTCGACCTCGACAGCCTCCGCCAAATCCTCGGCTAAATCAGCCGAATTCCCCTCAGGGCCGTACCGTGATTTTCTTAATCACCACCGGCGTGGTCGGCTGGCTCATCGCCCCGTCCATTCCGCGGGTGGTCGCCACCCCGGCGATCGCGTCGACGACTTCGAGGCCCTTTGTCACCCGCGCAAAAATCACGTAGTTCGGCGACAGCGGGTAGTCCGCATGCATGATGAAGAACTGGCTGCCGTTGGTGTTCGGCCCCGAATTGGCCATCGCCAGAATCCCGCGTTTGTAGCCGGCCCGATACAACGGGGAGTCGGCCTTGATCTCGTCTTCAAATTTCCCGCCCCACGCGCTCATACCGCCACGGCCCGTGCCTTCGGGATCACCGCCTTGGAGCATAAAGCCCTTCACGATGCGGTGAAACGTGACGCCGTCATAATAACCGTGCTCGGCGAGCAGTCGGAAGTTCTCAACGGCCTTGGGCGCATCCTTCGGCAAAAACTCGATCTCGATCACGCCCTGCGCGGTCTCAAGCGCAGCCTTGGTCCCGCCGGAACTTTTCGCGCCCGCCGGCACCTTGGGATTACCGCCCGGCGAACCGCCGCAACCCGCGAGCGTACCGGCCAGACCCGCCACCAGCAGCAAAGTAAAGGCGCCGCGAACCGTCCGTGAAAGCAAAGAGGTAAATGAAAACGACATGCCCTACTCCGAAGCGCCCCGTTTCGCGGAGTCAAGCGGCCGGGTCGCGCTCCCGGTCGTCATCAAAAACCGTCTCCGGCCAAATCCAACGGGCGCGGTCGAGGGGCCGCTCCAAACCGGTCGGTACACCACGCTTCACTTGAACCACTTCGTCACCATCTGCCGGGCCTTCGCATCTTTCGGCGCATCTTCGGCGACCAGTTTGCCATCGGGCCCAAAAATTTTGAAATGCGGGATCGAGCGCATGCCGTGCTGCTGGGCAACGGGGGACTTCCAATCGATTCCTTTTGTCTCGGGGCGATTGATATCCACGAAGACCACGACGATGTCGTCCCGCTTGGCGTGAAGCTTCTCGAGGTCCGGCGCGATCGCGACACACGGCGGGCAATACTTGCTCGTGAAATCAAAAACCGTCGTCTTCCCCGGTACCAGATAGTCCGCAAGGTTGATCTCCTGGCCAAACGCGACGCGCAGTGGCTTCGGACTTTTCGTTTTCGGGTCCGCGGCGAGCCCGATCGCCGGCAGCGCGAGCGTGACAGCAAGGAGGAAGGAGCGGGCAAATAGGCGGCGGTTCATAGGAGTTTTTGATCGGGTTGAGCAGCGTCGTGGCAACAAACGGAACGGCGCCAACGTTTCTCGCGAGCCCGGCCGAGTCAAATCACGGCCTTGGCAATCGGACCCGGCCCCCACGTCACCCGGCCCATGGTTAACCGCCCACGCGGCCAACCAAAACCGAACCTTATGCAAAACGAGTTTATGCTTAAGTATTCTTAATGGCCAACGGGCAGCCCCCTGCTGATCGCTGCAGTCCGATATGCTGCGTTGCGCTGTCTGTTTGCCTTCAGGATGGTCTACTCCCGTTTCAAACGCTCTATGAAAAACACCAAAGCCCGACCGACGACGATCATCGCCCTTGCGCTCACCAGCTGGGCTACGGCCATGGCCCAGTTTGCTCCCGATCCCACGCTCGCGCTCGACGAGATCACCGTCACCGCCACCCGCATCGCCCAGCCCGTCTCCGATGTGCCCGCGAGCGTCTCTGTCATCCGCCTCAACGACTTGCTCAACCCCGTCGCCTCCCTGGCCGACCTCGCCCGCAGCGAGCCCGGCGTCTCGGCTCCGGCTTCCTTCGGCGCGACCGGCAACGCCCCGCGCAATTTCCCCACCACGCGTTCCTTCAACATCCGCGGCATCGACGGCAACCGCGTCCTCATCCAAGTCGACGGCGTGCGCCAACCCGAGCAGTTCACCTTCGGCAACGCCCAGCTCATCGGCCGCGACTACTTCGAGCCTTCCCTCTACCGCACCGCCGAAATCCTCAAAGGCTCCGCCTCGGCACTCTACGGCTCCGATGCCGTCGGCGGCGTGCTCTCCTTCCTCAGCCCCGCGCCCGGCGCACTCCTCGCCGACGCCAAGCGCGACGTTCTCGCCGGCGCTTCCGTCACCTACGCTTCGGCCAACGACGAGTGGACCGGCACCGCCAGCGCAGCCGGCCGCAAGGGTAAATTCGCCGCCGTCGCCACCGCCACCCGCCGCGAAGGCCACGAGACCGAGCCCAACGGCTCCTATCCCGCCGACCCGTCCGAATTCACCGTCGATGCCGCCCTCTTCCGCGCCGACTACACGCCCGCCGCCGGTAGCACGCTTTTCCTCACCGGCGAGACTTTTACCAAAACCACCGAGGCCTCCTTCCCCAGCCTCATCACGAGCACCTTCGCCGGCCAGACCGGCCGCCAACGCATCACCCGCGACCGCCTCAGCCTCGGCCACGACTTCACCAGCGCCTCGGGCTATTTCCGCAACGTCCAGACCCGCGTCTCGTGGCAAGATGCCAAAGTCCGCGAGGGCTACGTCACCCGTCAGTCCATCCCCGCCGGCGCGCCGCCGCCGGCCCCGCAGGTGTTTGTCCCACGCCTCCGGGTGCGTGACTCCAATTTCCGCAACCGCGGCTGGTCCGGTTCCGTCCAAGTCGAGAGCTCGGCGCAAATCGCCGGCCGCTCCCACCGCATTCTCTGGGGCGTCGACGGCTCCGTCACCCAGCAGACCCGCAACGAGGATTTCACCCAGTTCGACGGCAACACCGGCGCATTTCTCAACAAAATCTTCGTCGGCGAAAACTTCCCGCTGAAGCGTATTCCTGACGGCGACATCGGTCGCTATGCCTATTTCCTCCAAGACGAGTTCAACCTCGACATCGCCCAGAAGTGGATCGCCACCTGGGGCCTCCGCTTCGACCACTACGAACTCTCCGTGGAGAACGACGCCCTTTACCAAAACCTCGCCAAAGGCACCGCGCCCGTCGGCTTCGAGGAATGGTCCGTTGCGCCCAAACTCGGCCTGCTCTGGCGCGTCAGCGACCAAGAGTCGTTCTTCATCCGCTATCACCGCGGCTTCCGCAATCCCACCAACGAGGACCTCAACGGCTCGATCGTGAACCTCACCACCCCGCCGGTTTTCTACCGCACCACCCCGAATCCCGCGCTCAAAGCCGAGACCAGCGACAGCTTCGACTTCGGCATGCGGGCCCGGCGCCCCGGCGCCACCTACGTCGTGAGCGTTTTCTACAACGACTACTCGGATTTCATCGAGACCTTCAGCCCGACGCGCAACCCGCAACTCCCCAGCTCCCCCGGCGATCCCGTCGTCTACCAATCGAAAAATCTCTCCCGCGCCCGCATCTACGGCGCCGAGGCCACCGTCGAGCTCAACCTCGGCCACTACGCCAAAGTCTTGGACGGCGCCACGTGGTCGAACTCCTACGCATGGTCCCGCGGCGACAATCGCCAAGACGGCAAACCCCTCAACTCCATCGAGCCGCCGAAATGGGTCAGCGCGCTCAGCTACGCAGCCAAAGATTCGTGGGGCCTGCGCCTCACCGCCACGACGCACGCGCGCCAAGACCGCGTCGACACCTCCGCCATCCTCACGCTCTGGGACGGCCGCCCGCCCGCACCCGTGCAATTTGTGCCCGGCGGCGTCAGCCTCTTCGACCTGACCGGCTACGTGAACTTCACGAAGCGCCTGCGCCTGAGCGCCGGCCTCTACAACCTCACGGACCGCCAATACTGGCACTGGCAGGACGTGCGCGAACTCAGCAGCACCCGCGCCGACCTCCCACGCTTCACCCAACCCGGCCTCAACAGCCGCGTGACGCTCACCTTCAGCTTCTGAGCGAGTCTGTGTAGGGGCGGGCGCCATCCTGCCAGACTTTGCCCGTTTTGGGCCTTCTGAGCGTAGCCTCGAGAGTGTGAGCGAATGGTCGAACCACCGCTCGCTCACGTCGAGACCCCGAGCAATCCCCGCGAGAGTTGGAAGTCCACAAAACCGCCCGTGTTCGCCACGGGTTGCCGCTCGCGTTGGACGATCGCCAACAGCAGTGCGCGCAACGTCGCTTCGTCGACCGACACCTCACCCGCCAGCACGACATCCACATCACCCACCGCCGTCGGTGCGAGCGCGCCCGGCGCCGCCACCTGCACGACCGGGAGCATCGGGTGCCCTTGCTGCGGCGAATCACCGACCAAGCCCAGCAGCACGTGCGCGCCGCTGCCGCCGAGGCCCGCGACGTTTTCGCTCCAGTGATCGGTCTCGGTCGCCACGAGGTGTAGGCCCGCCGCCGTCACCGGCTGGCCGTAGGCCAGCGACGCGCGCGCGGGCGTCGCCCCGAGCACCGCGGTCCTAAACTCCGCCGCCGCCAACAAGCCGTCGCCCTCGGGCAACAGCACCGTGCCGCCCGCCGCAAGGATCGCGCGCGCCAGCCGGGCCAACGTCGCCGCGCTCGTCGCGTCCACCGGGCCGGCGCTCAATAAGCCCACGGTAAGCGCGCCAAGATCCGTCGGGCGCCCCGACGCCGGCGGTAGCGCGGCGCCGGCCGAAGCGAACCATGCCTCGACGCGGCCGAGCGCGAGATCGATCCCTCCGTCGAGCTGCACGCTCGCCCAGCCGAAGCGTGCCAGCGGCAGGCCCGCGCGGTCGAATTGCTGGCGCATCGAATCGTTGGTGATTTTTTCGCAGCCGTGCTCGAGCAGAAGCGCCGCGGCGACATTCGGATGCGTCAGGTAGCCGCGATAGGTGCGCAGCAGCAGACGATACATCGACTCGCCGCCAAACCCGCACCCTTCCGTGTGCGTGAGCGCCACAAACCGGTCGAGCCCGAGCGCCTGCGCCCGCCCGCTCGCGTTCATCCGGTCGGCGGCGAGCCGCGCGATCTGCGCCGCACACATGCTCGTCGGCAACACCAGCCCCAACCGCTCCGTCGCGATCGCTTTGAGGGCGAGCCCGTTGTCTCCGTCGGACGTTTTCTTCGTCGCCGCATCCGCGACGCCCGCCCACGGCAACGGCCGGCCGTCCGGCTCCGTCCGCGCGCGCAGGGCCGCGAGCTGCGAGCCGTCGGTCTGCCGCCAAGTCCGCCAGAGCGAGGTCTGCGCGTGGCCCGCGTGTTCGCCGCGTGATTTTTTCCCCGACGCCGTCTCCACCAGCAGGTTGAACGAATCCTCCGTGAGCGCGGCCATCGTCTCGCCGTCGAGGTAGCGGCCGGCGTTGATGTCCATCTCGTGGATCAACAGCTGGTGCCGTCGCGTGGTCGTCGTCACCTTGAGCGTGGGGACAAACGGAAAGTTGGTGATCGAGCCGTTCCCCGTGACGAAGAGGATCAGGTTGCACCCGGCCGCCACTTGCCCGGCGATGCCTTCGAGGTCGTTGCCCGGGCTGTCCATGAAGTAAAAACCGGGCGCGGTCAGCGGCTCGCCGTAATTGATCACGGAGTTCACCGGCGTGCGCGGATCTTTTTTGTGCACGGCGCCGAGGGACTTGAGCGCGATGTTGTAGAGTCCGCGGAATTTGTTGCCCGCCGAGGGATTGGCCTCGGGGCTGAGCCCGTGCCAGCCGAGCCGCGCGCGGAACCGCGCAATGCTCCCGAGCAACGCCCGCGCCGTCGGCAAGTCGCGCACGGCTTTCATGATGTAGGCCTCGCCGCCCGCCACTTCGTCGGTCTCGCACAGCACGCCGATCCCGCCGTGGCGCACCAGCTCGTGCACCATCGCCCCGGCAAGCGGATTGCCCGACACGCCCGAAAACGCATCCGACCCGCCGCACTGGAGCGCCACCCGCAACGCGCTCAAGGGCTCCGCCGTGCGCCGCTGCGCCGCCACCGCCGGCAACCACCCGCGCACGAGTGCCTCGCCCTCGGCCAGCGCCGCCGCGAGCCCGCCACCGATGCTGAGAAACGCGTGTGGCACATCGCCGAGCGGGTAGCCGTGCGCGGCCATAAACGCCTGCAGCCGGGCGTTGGTGATCGGCTCGCCGCCCGCGTCCACCGCGAGCACCGCGCCCACATTCGGATGCACCATGAAACCCGCGAGCGCCCGCAGGACTTCGGTCGCGTTGTTCGGCTCGCCCGGGCCGCCGCCCTCGGTGTGCGCGATGGCCACGATGCCGTCGAGCGCCGGAAACACCCGCGCCATCACTTGCAACCGCGCCGCGAGTTGCCGGGCAAAACTCGCCGTGCGCGACGTCGTGCCGAGGATGACCACGGTATTGCGCGTGCCCACGCCGCGCGTCCCCGGCCGGCGATAACCGGCAAAGGTGCGCGCCACCGGCGCCGGCTCGACCGCCGGACCGGGCCGGAAGGTCGCCTCGTTCAACTCAAACGGCTCGAGGTGGTCCGCGAAATTTGCCCGCGCCGGCAACGCAAACGGCAACCGCCGCACCGCCAACGATTCGAGCATCGAGGCGTTGCACACGTAGTCGCCCGCCGTGATCGCCGCGAGCGCATGGCCGAAGGGCAGCCCCCACGAGAGCAACGCCTCGCCTGGCGCGATGGCCCGGATGGCGAAGCGATGACCTTCGAGGATGTGCTGCGCGAGCGTGCGCGGCGCCCCGTCGAGCTCGATCACCGTCCCCGCCTCCAAGGACCGCACCGCGATCGCGACATTGTCCCCGGGAGCGGGCAGGCGACCGACGTCATGCAGGAGAAAAGTCTGGGGCATACGCCGACGACGATGCGCACCGCCCCGGCGGCTTCCAGACGAAACCGAAACCAAGCACCCCGCCGCACCCTCGACGCTCCACTCTAAATCACCGTCCTGAAGACAACTTCCGCATCAATCTTCTCCGCTTATACCGCGCCGCCCACGGCCCTTTTCGCATTGGCGCGGCCCGCTCGCCGACCAACATCGACCGACACTCGCAACCACCCCATGCCCAACCCTTATCCCGACCTTTCCGCCATCGGCGACCTCGAGCGCAACCCGGAACGTTCGCTCCAGTTCGAGTTCGTCCGCGCCACCGAAAACGCCGCGCTCGCCTGCCTCCCTTGGCTCGGCCGCGACGCCAAAGAAACCGCCGACGATGCCGCCAGCCGCGCCATCCTCGGCGTGCTCGAATACGTGGACATCTGCGGCGAATGCGTGATCGGCGAAGGCATCAAGGACAACGCCCCGGGCATTTTCATCGGCGACAAACTCGGCACCTGGGCCCCCGGCAGCTGGCACGTCGATGTCGCGGTCGATCCCATCGACGGCACCACCAATCTCTCGAAGGGCATGCCCAACTCCATCTCGGTGATGGCTGCGACCTTCGCCCCGCCCGGCGCGCCGCGCGCGATGATGAGCCTGCCGTCGTTCTACGCGGAGAAACTCACCTATGGCCCGCGCGTGGTGGAGCAGATGGAGCTGCGCCGCGTGCCCGCGTTCAACCTCGACACCCCGCTCACCAACATCCTCGACATCGTCGCCCTCGCCCTCGGCAAACGCGTGCGCGAAATCGTCGTCTGCACGATGGACCGCCCCCGCCACGCGAAGCTCATCGAGGAGATCCGCGCCTCCGGCGCCGCCCTCCGCCTCATCTCCGACGGCGACATCACCGCCGCCGTCGCCCCCGCCCTGCACGACGCCGCGGTCGATCTCTACTTCGGTATCGGCGGTTCGCCCGAAGGCGTGCTCACCGCCGCCGCCCTTCGCGCCCTCGGCGGCGACATCCAGCTGCGCATGTGGCCCCGCGACGCCGCCGAACGCGCCGATCTGCTCAAGGCCGGCGTGACCGAGGCCCAGCTCAAGAAGATCTACCACGCCGGCGATCTCGTGACCGGAGACAGCGCGATCTTTTGCGCGACCGGCATCAGCGACAGCCCGCTCCTCCCCGGCGTGCGCGTCACCGGGCACCGGGCGATCACCCACTCGATTTTGATGCGCGCCAAAAGCCGCAGCGTCCGCCGCATCGAGACCGTGCACGACCTGCGCCACAAAACGATCCGCCTCCGCGGCGATTCCCGCGAACGCACGGTCTAACACCAACGCCCATTAATCTACAGACGGTCATTGCGAGGAGCGCAGCGACGAAGCAATCCAGCTGGATTACCACGGCGCGCTTCGCGCACCCCGCCATGACAAACGTCTGAAATCAAGGGGCATGGGTATACGACTCTCGACTCTCCGCCCTCGGCTCTCCGCCCTCGGCTCTCCGCTCTCCGCCCGCCACACCCGGCTCTCGGCTCCACCTCCCCCAGACCGACCTTGCATTCCGGTCCGAGCGTCGCATCATCCCTTTTCCGTTCTTTGATTGGTCTCGCGCCCAATCCTATCCGTGGTGCCTTTTGAGGCGCCGCATTTGAATTTTTCCCACTTTGGGGGTGTTCTGGATTCGACCCTTGGTTGGCGTGCGTTACTGCCGGTCGAGAGTGAAGTTCTCTCGTTAATCCCGCTTCAAAAACATAACAGGCAATAACGAAGAAATGCCCCTGGCTGCCTAATTAGCAGTCACGTTTGTCCCTCAACTCCTGCTAGGGGGAACGAACGTCGACAGCAGGAATAGTGCGCGGAGCCACTCGCGGTTTGCGCACCGTATCTTCATCCGGGAGTTGGTTGGGAGCTGAGCGCGCGTTCACGCATAGCCCCGACGAGATCAATATAACGCTATACCGGTAGATGTGGCGCGCAAAGGCTGAGGACACGTGGGTTCAACTCCCACCACCTCCACCAAAAGCCCCCGCTTCCCCTCAAAAGGCAGCGGGGTTTTTTGTGCCCGCACAAGCCGACGGAGCGAAGGATCGGATTATGGCACCTCGTAGATCTCGATCAACGCCACGCCAGAGGAGGTGACCTGCGCCGCCTTGACCTGCGCGGTGTAGGAACCGGGTTTTAAGGTGACCAGCAACGCAGCATCGCGGCTGTCAGCCGTGAGGGCAAAGGCTTCGGCCTGCGTGGCCGCCGTCGTGATCTCGGCGAAATTGGCCCAGCCTTCGTTGGTCGCGAGGGCTTCGCCATCTTGATAGATCGTCAGCACCGGATCGGCCGTTTTGCTGAGAAATCGTTTACCCGAGCAATCTCCGGCCAGCCTATTTGGGTGTAGGCCTGACCGGAAAACGCAAAAGAACGAGTTAGTGCGTAAGGGCGTTCTTCTCCACTACCGCTCTACATTGTCACCGAACACGACAACCACTGCCTCACGCCTCCAACTGCGGGCGCGTGGGCTCTGGCCAGTCGATGTGGTAGAACTTGCCGCGGGGCTTGTCGGTGCGCTCGTAGGTGTGGGCGCCGAAGTAGTCGCGCTGGGCTTGGAGCAGGTTGGCCGGCAAGCGGGCCGAGCGGTAGGCGTCGTAGTAGCTCAGAGCCGATCCAAACGTCGGGATGCTGATGCCGTTCTCCACCGCGAGGCTGATGACTTTGCGCCAGTTGGCCTGCGCCTTCTGGATAGTTTTGTTAAAATAGCCGTCGAGGAGGAGGTTCGCGAGCTTCGGGTTGCGGGCGTAGGCCTCGGTGATCTTTTGGAGGAACGCGGCGCGGATGATGCAACCGCCGCGGAAGATCTGGGCGATCTGGCCGAAGTTGAGTTTCCAACCGTATTCGCCCTGCGCGGTGCGCATGAGCTGAAAACCCTGCGCGTAGGAGCAGATTTTCGAACAATAGAGGGCGTCGTGGATGGCTTTGATCAGCTCCTTCTTCTTGGCCGGTGAGACTTTCTTGATCTTCGGCCCTTTGAGCACTTTGGAAGCGGCGACGCGCTCTTCTTTGATCGCGGAGAGACAGCGCGCGAAGACGGATTCGGCGATGGTCGGAGCCGGCACGCCCATGTCGAGGGCGTTGACGGAGGTCCACTTGCCGGTGCCTTTTTGGCCGGCGGTGTCGAGGACGATATCGACGAAGGGCTTCTTCGTCATCGGGTCCTTTTGCTTGAGAATATCGGCGGTGATCTCGATCAGGAAGCTGTCGAGGGCGCCCTTGTTCCAAGTGGAGAAAATCTCACCCATTTCGGCGGCCTTCAGACCGAGGAGGCCCTGCATGAGGGAGTAGGCCTCACAGATCATCTGCATGTCGCCATACTCGATGCCGTTGTGGACCATCTTGACGTAGTGGCCGGCGCCGTTTTCGCCGATGTAGGTGGTGCAGGGCACGCCGCCTTTGACGGGCTTGCCGGGAGTGGCGCCCATGATGGGGCGACCGGTCTTGCGGTCGACCTTCGCGGCGACGGCTTCCCAGATGGGCTTGAGCTCTTTCCAGGCCTCGAATTCGCCGCCGGGCATGAGCGACGGGCCGAAGCGCGCGCCTTCTTCACCGCCGGAAACGCCGGAGCCGATGAAGCGGAGACCTTTTTCCTTCAGGGATTTTTCGCGGCGAATGGTATCGGTCCAGAGGGCGTTGCCGCCGTCGATGATGATATCGTTGGCCTCGAGCAGCGGGATGAGGCTGTCGATGACCGCGTCGGTGGCTTTACCGGCTTGGACGAGGATGATCATCTTCCGCGGCTTGGCGAGAGACTGGACAAATTCCGGGAGGGTTTTGGCGCCGATGAGGCCGCCGGGAGTGGAGGGATTTTCCGCAACGAATTTTTCCGTCTTCTCGACCGTGCGGTTGAAAACCGAGATCTGGAAGCCGTGGTCGGCGATATTGAGGGCGAGGTTTTGACCCATGACGGCAAGGCCGATGAGTCCAATGTCGGAGTGCGTTTTGGCCATAGAGATGCGGGAGAATTACCGATCGGTTGGCGGGAAACCAATCTGATTTTGCGGGTGCGGTGGAAAAAATCCCGGCCGATCGAGATGCTACGCGGGGCCCGCTCAGGGCCGCAGAGCGTTTTGCTGCTTGGACTTGTAGGTGGTTTTCGAGGGGAGAAGCGGGGCAATTTTCTCCACCAAAGGAGTCATGAACTTCGGCTCGTCGCGCTCGTAGATCCAACTGAACCCAAGCCCAGTAATCGCCACGATGCCCGCCATGACCAGCACGATTGTATTCACCGCGGCGAGTTTTCGCAGGATAATCACCAGGAGAATGAGCAGCAAAACCGCGGCGCCGAGGTTGACCCAAAAGGCGTTCGGAATCTCTCGAACTCGTTCGAAGGCGGCAGAAACGAACCGAGACATGGGAACGCAAGGAGGCTCCAGCGCATGAGACGAGGGGAAACCGGCGGATGGAAACGCCGGCTTAACTTTTCACCGCCGCAGCGTGGTCGCCCCTTGTGGCGCAATTGATCCAAGCGGTATCCCCGTCGGCGTAGTGCTCTTTTTTCCAGACGGGCACGCGGGCCTTGGTTTCGTCGATGACGAAGCGGCAGGCATCGAAAGCCGCGCCCCGGTGGGCGGCGGAAACTCCGACCCACACGGCAAGATCGCCGATGCGCAGGGAGCCCACGCGGTGGATGCAGACCGCACCCACGATGGCGAATTTCTCCCGGGCCTCGGCGAGAATGCGCGCGCCCTCTTTTTCGGCGAGTGGCGCATAGGCTTCGTAGTCGAGGGCGAGGACCGGACGGCCGTCGTTGTGGTCACGCACCCAGCCTTCAAACGTCACACAAGCCCCGGCGTGCGCGTCGGCCAGCGAACGTTGCAAAGCGGCGGGATCGAGAGGCTCGGTCGAAATGCGAAACATTTTGAAAATATAATCTCTGAGCTGTCGGCGTCGTTTAACCGCCTGCTACGGGCGGGATAAACACCACATTTTGCCCGTCGCGCAAGGGCGTGTCCCAAGCGACGAAGCTTTCATCTACGGCTGCTCTCACGCGGTCCCGCGGCAGTGAAAAACCGTGGCGCGTGCGCAATTCGTCGTAAAGCGCGGCGGTGGTGGTCGCGGGGGTCGAGAGAGTCTCGCGGGCGACGCCGCGCTGCTCGCGGAGAATGGCGAAATACTGGATGTGGACCGTGATCATGTGCGGACGCCGGCCGTGACGAAATGACTCTTCCCGCCGGTTTTTTCGAGCAAGCGCACGTCTTTGATCACGATGTCGTGCGAGACCGCTTTACCCATGTCGTAGAGCGTGAGAGCGGCGACGGTGGCACCGGTCAGGGCTTCCATTTCGACGCCGGTTTTGGCGTGGGTTTCAGCCGTGCAGGTGATCACGACTTCGGTCGAGCCATCGGCGGCGGACGGGCGCTGTTCGATGGTGATTTTGCAATCGTCGAGCGGAAGCGGGTGGCAAAGAGGGATCAGGTCGGAGGTGCGTTTGGCGCCCATAATTCCGGCGAGGATCGCCGTCTGAAATACCGGGCCTTTTTTGGTGGCGATGTCGCCATCGCGCAGGAGGGCGGCCAGCGCCGGCGGGAGCACGACCACGGCCACGGCTCGCGCGACCCGGTGGGTCACGGCCTTGGGGCCGACGTTAACCATCGCGGGCTGACCTTGGGCATCGAGGTGGGAAAGCATAGAGCAGCGCTGAGTTTGCCCGCGTTCCCTCGCGGCGTAAAGCCGCTCCTGCCGCAAATTCAAACCCACGGGGTAAATACCACCACGGTGCCCACCGGGAACTTCGTCTGATGGGCGGGCAGTTCGACGAACCCGTCGGTCCCAACGAGGCCGGCAAAATCGCCCGAGGTATTCACCTCGTCCGGGGTCGCGAGCAATTCGGCGCCCGGCCCGCTGCTGAGTTTCACCGGCAGCAGGCGGGCGAGCTTGGGTGGGAAACTCACCGGAGCCGCCAGCGCGACGAGACGTGGCTGGATCGGGGCGGCGCCGCTGGCGTGCGCGAGTGCCGGCAGCACGTAGCGGTGGAGACAAGTGGTGCTCGAGACGGGATTGCCCGGCAGGGCGAAGACCGGGGTCGAGCGCGCGCTCAGGCCGAACCAAAACGGTTTGCCCGGCCGCTGAGCGACACCGTGGAAAACTTTTTTCACGCCTTGGCGAGTGAGTTCATCGGGGAGAAAATCGAACTTTCCCTTCGAAACGCCGCCCGTAAGCAAGAGCACGTCGTATTCGGCGAGCAGGTGCCAAAGCAGATGTTCGATCTCGTGACGCACATCGCGGACGTGAAACCGTTCGACGCGCGGGTAACCGGCGAGGATGAGCGAGGCGCGCAACGCGTGGTCATTGCTGCGTCGGATTTGGTGCGGGGCGACATCGGCTTCCACTTCGACGAGCTCGTCGCCGGTCGCGACCACCGCGATCTTGGGCGAATGCGCGACGGTGAGCGCCGCGTAGCCGCACGCCGCAGCTACGGCGATCTCGCGACCCGTCAGGCGCGTGCCGGCGCGCACGATCGCTTCGCCGCCGCGGTGATCGCCGCCCCGCCGATGCACGGCGTTGCCGGCGGAAAACTTCGCCGCGGCTTCGTTCACCATCACGGTCGTCCCCGGGGTGGCGCGGGTGGTTTCCTCGTAGGGCACGACGCAATCCGCGCCGGTCGGCAAAACGGCGCCGGTCATAATCTCCACGCACGCGTCCGCCGCCGAACCGAGCGTCCGCGGCACCATGCCGGCCGCTTGCACGCCTTCGACGCGAAAGGTCCGCGTGCCGGCCGCCAGGGCCGAAGCCCGCAACGCGTAACCGTCCATCGTCACACGGTCGAAGGGCGGCAAATCGCGGTCCGCGCGCAAATCGGCGCGCAAAATGCGGCCATGGGCCGACGCGAGCGGGCAATCCTCGCGGTGAAGGAGAGGTATGTTTTCGCGGATCAACCGCTCGGCTTCGCCGGGTGTAAGCATGGAAGCGTGAGGTTTATCGGTCCGGCGGTGCGCGGTGCGAACGAAAATTCGTCGTTTCCTTTGCTTTGGTCCGTTGGCCACATTCTCTCCTTCCCCATGTCCGGCCCCGTCGACCAATTCCAGCGTCCGCTGCGCGATCTCCGCATCTCAGTGACGGACCGTTGCAATTTCCGCTGTCCCTATTGCATGCCGAAAGAGGTTTTCGGCCCCGGCCACGCCTTTTTGCGCGATCCGCAACTGATGACGCTCGGCGAACTCACCCGCATCGCGCGGGCGTTCACGACGCTCGGTGTGGAAAAAATCCGGCTCACCGGCGGTGAACCGCTCCTGCGCCCCGATGTCCCCGATCTCATTCGCGCGCTCAAGCAGGAGCTCGGGGTGCGCGATGTCGCGCTGACCACCAACGGCTGGCTGCTCGAAAAACTCGCGCCGGCCCTCCGCGCGGCGGGTCTCGATCGCGTCAATGTTTCCGTCGATTCGCTCGACGATACCACCGCCGGCAAGCTCAACGGCCTCGGCTTCAGCGTGGCCCGCGTGCTGCGCGGCGTCGATGCCGCGGCGGCGGTCGGTTTGCCGGTGAAGATCAACTGCGTGATCCAGCGCGGGGTGAACGACGGCGAATTGCTTGAGCTCTGCGATTATTTCCGCGCCCGCGGCCATACCCTCCGCTTCATCGAGTTCATGGATGTCGGCAACACCAACCATTGGACGGCCGAGCGCGTCGTGCCGGCCCGCGAACTCGTGGCCCGCATCGGGGAAAAATGGCCGCTCGAGCCCGTCGGTCCGGCCTACCGCGGTGAGGTGGCCGCGCGTTACCGCTACGCCGACGGACGCGGCGAGATCGGCCTGATCAGCTCCGTGACCGAGCCGTTTTGCCGCGACTGCCACCGCGCGCGCCTCTCCGCCGACGGCAAACTTTTCACCTGTCTCTTCGCCTCGCTCGGCTGGGACGTGCTGGGCTGCCTCCGCGCGGGAGCCGATGATTCGGAACTCGCCACCTACCTCGCCCGCATCTGGCGCGGCCGCGAAGACCGTTACAGCGACGAACGCGCCGGCCTGCTCGCCGCCGGCGAATCCCGCGCCAAAATCGAGATGAGCTACATCGGCGGGTGAGGGGCCCGTGGCGACCGGTGATCACGGAGCGATGAGAGGAATCGACTCGTTGCGATTCCGCCGATAGACCCCGAAATCCCGCCCATCGGTCGTCAGCACGCGGCATCGCGGATGCAGTTCGCTCAGGCGGACCAAGCAGGCGTCGGCCAATTGGGCACGACCGTCATAGCGGGTCATAAATGCGCGGATTCTTCCGGCCTCCTTCGGCAACAACGGCACGACCTCGAGCGCACCCAGTTCTATCATTTCAAAAATCCGCGCCGCAGCGGCGCCACCGCCCAACAAAAAGACCGCCTTCGATACTACGGCCTCGCATGTGACCATCGGACCCGGAAGTTCTCCAAAACGCGCCACCGACCACGTGTGCCACTGATCACTCGCGTCCAAAAATCCGACGAGAGGCCCGGTATCGAGCAAGATGCCGTTAGGCGCGGCCATAGCCGGCCAACGTCTTGATTTTTCGCCCCGTCTTCACGCTGCCAGCGAGATGCCCGACGAGGTCAGTCATCGATTTTTGCTCCGGATCTACGCGCTTGAAAACGTAGGCGCCGCCACTCGCATCCCGCACCAAAACCTCCTGACCGCCTGCGGCTGCCTTGCGGTGGCGAGCGAGATTCCGGCTAAATTCTCGGAGAGTGGTCGTCACGTCGGACACGTTTGTCCGACGCGAAAACGTGTCAAGTCCTAGGCCGCGCGCGCCCGCGCCGTCGCCAGGATCTGCAGCAACGCCGCAAAATCTTCCTCGCGCGTGCCGCTGTTGATCACGAATTCAAATTTCGGCGCCTCGAGCAGCTCCGCCTCGGCCGTCGCCATGCGCCGCGCGATCTCGGCGTCGTCGTCTTGGCCGCGGTCGCGGATGCGGGCGACGAGTTGCTCATGATCGAGCACAATGAAAATCGTGGCCATCGCCCGTTGCAGAACAATCGAGTGCTCCGCCGCTTCGCGCAGGCTCGCCACACCTTGCACGTCGAGGTTGATCGCGAGACTTTGCCCGCGTTTCAGCGGCTCAAGGACGCTTGCGGCCAACGTCCCGTAACGGCGCTCCCCGTGGACCCAGGCCCATTCGAGAAACTCGTCGGCCGCGATCTTGGCGTCGAATTGCTCCGGGGTGAGAAAATGATAGTGAACCCCGTTGATTTCGCCCGGCCGAGGCGCGCGGGTCGTCGTCGTGATGACGCGGACAAAGCCCGGCACTTCGCGCACGATCCGCTCGCAGAGGGTGCTTTTACCGGAGCCGGCGGGGCCCGCGAGCACGAGCAGCACCGGCGGCGGGTTGGCGGGGAGAGGCGGGGGAGTTGCAGCCGACATCGCCGTTCAATAGGTGAAGGCGACGCCGCAGAGCAACAGGCCATAGCCTGCGGCGATACCGCCGGCAATCTTGGCGCGACCGGGCACGATGAAGAGCCAGTTCAGCCAGTCGCGCATTCGCCACGGCTGGGCTCCGAGCCAAATGGCCGCCGCGATCCCGACGTAGACCACGCTCACCATCAGGAGGCGTTGGGGCTTGGCCCACTCCATGTAGGCGGCATCGAGCAAGGGCGTCGCGGCCAGCAACATCAGTGCGCAAAGTCCGCGCACGGAGAGAAAATCCGGGACGCATTTGAACGCCGCCACCGCGACGATGAGAAACCCGCCGAAGAGGATGTTTCGGTATTCACCCATGTCGGCCATCGAAAGGTGCCAGATGTTGTAGAGGAACCACGCCGCTCCGGTGCCAAAGAAGACATACGCCGCCGCCGTGGACCGGGGAAACGATTTCAGCGCCGCGCCGACCAGTGAGTTTCCCAACAACAGCGGCACACCGAGAGTGAGCAAAATCAGGCCGGGGATAAGCGTGGCAACGGTGAGTGACATGATTGGAAAAACGAAGAGGAAGATAGTTAGGCTTCGACGCCGGCAAGGACGAGCTCGCCGTAAAGCGTGCTCACGCTCGCGCGGTCGATCTTGAGCGACACGAGCTGGCCAATGAGGCGGGGGTTGGCGTCGAAGATGCAGACGCGGTTGCCGCGGGTGCGGCCGGTGAATTTCTTGCCCGTCTTGTCCGGTCCCTCGACGAGGACCTCTTCGACCGTGCCAACGAGGGTGGCGTTGCGACGCACGGAGTTTTGCTGGAGCAGGCCCAGCAGCGTGGCGTTGCGCGCCTCCTTTACCTCGTCGGGAATCTGGTCGCCCATCTCCGCCGCCGGTGTGCCGCTGCGGATCGAATACTTGAAGACATACGCCATGTCGTAGTTGCACCGTTCAAACAGTTCGCGGGTCTGCTCGAACTCCTCGTCCGTCTCACCCGGAAAACCCACGATGATGTCCGTCGAAAAATACATGTCCGGCCGCACCGCTCGCAGCGCCTCCACGATCTCGAAATAACGCTCGCGGGTGTAAGGCCTATTCATCGCCCGCAAGATGCGGTCACTGCCGGACTGCATGGGCAGGTGCACGTAGCCGCAGAGCTTCGGTAGCCGGCCGTAGGCGTCCACGAGGTCCTGCTTGAAGCCGCGCGGATGCGGCGAGGTGAACCGAATCCGCTCGATCCCGTCGATGGCACTCACGCGTTCCAACAATTGCACGAAAGGCGAAATCCCGTCGGTGTGCGCGTAGTCGCGCCGGCCGTAACTCGTGACGATCTGGCCGTGCAGCGTGATCTCGCGCACGCCGCGATGGGCCAACGCCCGACACTCTGCGACGATGTCTTCCATCGGCCGCGAACGCTCGTCGCCGCGCGTTTTCGGGACGATGCAGAAGGCGCAGTCCATATTGCAGCCCTGCTGAATGGAAACAAACGCGCTGATCTGCGGCGGCACGTCCACGCTGGCGTTTTCCGCCCCTCCGGCCGCATGGCTCTCCGCCGCCACATCCTGCGACAGCACATGATCGCGAATCGTGTTCTGCGAGCCGGCTTCCTCCGCGATATCCACGATGCTCGTCGCCAACGGCACCCCCGCCGCCCGCGCCGCCCGGATGTTTTCCAGATACTCCGGCACTTGGTGAAATTTTTGCGTGCCCACGATCAGGTCGACGTCGGGCAACTTGTCCAAGAGCTCGGCCCCGCGGTTCTGCGCCATGCAGCCGAGGATCCCGAGCACGAAGTCGGGCTGGTGACGCTTGCGATGCGCGATGTTGGCGGCCTTGCCGATGGCCTTTTGCTCGGCGGCGTCACGGACGCTGCAGGTGTTGAGCAGCAGCACATCGCAATCGTGTTCGCTCGCCACGATCCGGTAGCCCCGGGCACGCAACATCGCCGCGACCGCCTCGCTGTCGCGCTCGTTCATCTGGCACCCGTAGGTTTTGATGTGGACCCGGTTCATCCGTAGGAGGGGTCTAAGTAAACACGCCCCCCCGAGGGTCAAACGGTAAACCTGTTAGCGCGGCTCTGGCCATCAACCACGCTCCCCCACCGTTGATTTCGCACCCCTATTTTTCGCCGAAAAAAGCGCGTTTTTTCGCCCTTCGACCACGCTTTCCTCGCTTTGCCAGGCGCAACGCGCACTTCGCCACGACCCACTGCTCTTCTTTGATTTTATGGTAGGAGTCCGTCGTCGCCTGCCCGCCCCTCCTCCTATTCCACTGCACTTTTCTTGGCTCCGCCTGTCCGACCCTTAAAGATGCGCCCGCTTCATCGCCTTTTATTCCTTGCCGTCACGCCCGTGTTCCTCGCGGCGCAACCGGCCCCACCGCCCGGTTCCCCGCCGGCTGCACCCGCTCCGGCCTCCGCGCAACCCGCCGCGCCCACGACCGACGAACTTCTCCAACTCGGCCAACAACTCTTCGACCAACTCGCCCCGCCCGAGATCAAGGCGCGGTATGAATTCCCCTCGCGCCAGCAGTGGGACGAATTCGCCGCCCGCCTCCAACAAGCCCTCGAAGGCGACGACCTCAGCGCCCTCGCCGACTACGCCCCTCAAGCCCGCGCCGCGCTGCCCGCACTCCGCCTTTTCCCCGACTACGCGGACTACGCCGATTGGCTCACCGCCCGCCTCGACGAACTCGAAGCCGCCGAACAGATCGTCGCCCAAAAACCCGTCGCGCCCAAACCCGCGCCCGGCCCCGTCGCTCCGCCACCTCCAACGCCGTCACCCGCCCCGCTCCCGAAAAAACCCTCCGCCCCAATCGAAACTCAAAAATCGAAAATCGAAAATTTCCTCCCCCACTACGACCTCTTCCTCGCCCGCGCCCGTTCGTCAGCCGCGCCCGGTCGCTCCGCCGCCCTGCTTCCCGTCCTCCGCGCCGCGTTCATCGCCGAGGGTGTCCCGCCCGAGCTCGTCTGGCTCGCCGAAGCCGAGTCCACCTTCAACCCCACCGCCCGCAGCCCTGTCGGCGCGCGCGGCCTCTATCAACTCATGCCCGAAACCGCCCGCAGCCTCGGCCTGAGCACGTTCTTGCCCGACGACCGCACCGACCCCGAAAAATCCGCCCGCGCCGCCGCCCGCCTCCTGCGCGCGAACTCCGAAAAATTCGGCTCATGGCCCCTCGCGCTCGCCGCCTACAACGCCGGCGCCGGCCGCGTCACCCGTTTGTTGGAAAAAACCTCCACCAAAACCTACGCCGGCATCGCGTCCGCGCTCCCTGCCGAGACCCGCCTCTACGTCCCCAAAGTCTGCGCGTTGGTCGCCGTCCGCGGCGGCGTGAGCCCGGAAAAAATCCCGGCACCAAATCGCGGCTAAATGCGCTTTGCTGTAGGCCCGACCGTTGGTCGGGCTCCGCAGTCGCATAGGCGTTCGCGTTCCTGAACCCGCCCCGCCCGCAGCCTTGCCCTCTGCTTCAACTTCGCCACGTTTCCCGCCATGAGCACCGTGACCGAAATCGAGGCCGCTTTGGAAAAACTTCCTCCCGAGCAGTTGCAAGAAGTCGCAGCGTGGCTGGAAACCCGCCTCGCGCCCGAGACCCCCGCGATGCTGGCAGCGCTCGATGCCGGCATCCGCTCGCTTGAAACGGAAACAACGGTGTCCGCCGCCGACCTCCGCCAGAAGATCAAGACATGGGCTACCGGTTAGTTTTTGCTGCGCAGGCGGACCGGGACCTTGAGGCCATCGTGCGGTTTCTGGCCGAAAATAATCCCGCCGCCGCCGAGAGACTGGGTCACGCGCTTGTCGATGACGCGCTCACGCTGGTGCGTATGCCCCGTCGTGGTGCGCCGGTGTTGGCCCGCTTTGGCTACCGCCGCATTTTCCATCGGCCGTGGTTCCACCTCTTCTATCGCATCGACGAATCCCAGCGCCTCATCGAGATCGCGCGCATTTGGGATGTGCGCCAGAATCCCGCAAGATTCAGCCTTTAGCGACCGAAGCCTTCCTTACCCTTACGTGCAGAAAATACGCGACCACCTGCGCGTCCTGTAAACTCGGGTTGGCCAGCACCGTGGCTTCGCTCGGCCGCGGCTCTTCCACGCGTTCGATCACAAACCCCGCCGCGATCAGCAGGTTGATCCATTGCCCCAGCGGACGGTGGAAACGCGGGACTTTAAACATCGGCAGCCGCTGCCGCAGCGCGAGCGGCGCCGTCCCGAAAATCCACTCGTCGATCTGCCCGCGCGTTTCCGAAAAATAGTCTCCCACCTCCACCGCAAACGTGAGCTTCCGCTCGTCGCGGCAGTTGCGCCGGTGCGGCGGATTGAAACACGGATGCAAAATGGAAAACTGCAAAAACCCGCCCGGCCGCAGCACGCGAAACGCCTCTTCCACCACCTGCGCCGTCTCAGGGATGTCCATCAGGCTCATGCAGCCGACCGCGAAATCAAACGACGCCGTCTGGTAGGGCAACTCGACCGCACTCGCGTGGTGATACGTGATCCCGAGCGGGGCGCGTTGCTCTTCCTCGCGCGCGTGGCGGATAAAGATCTCCGCGATGTCCAACCCCGTCATCCGCGCGCCGCGCTGTGCGATCAGCCGCGTGTTGTGCCCCTCGCCGCAGCCGATATCGAGCCCCTCAAGACCCTCGACCGGCGGCAACATCGCCATGAACGCCGGCGTGTTCAGGTGGTCGCGATAGGTGTCGTAGCCCGCGCGCGCGAGCTTCGTCCAAGCCTCGGCGTTGCCGTTCCAACAATCTCCGACCGTGAGGTGATCCATGGTGTGATGCGGAAAGAGTGCTAACCGTGAATCTTAGCGAATCCATGCTAATGAAGAACCCGGGGTCCCCTCTTTTGGGCGTTTCCAGCTCGGCTAAATCAAAGTCTTCTGTGACCGACGCCATCGGGTGGTAGTCCGACGTCGCGCCGCCAAAGGCGAAATTCAGAACAAAACGTCCCGGGAATGCGGGCTCGAATCGGCGATTGCAGGGTCACGCTCCGGCGCGATTTGTTTGAGGGATGTCCGCACCGTCGAACGCCTCCCGTCGCCCCGCCGCACTCGCCACGATTCCGTGGGCCAGTCTCGGCGTCATTGCGTTGGCGCTTGGGCTGGCGGCCGCGCCGACGCTCGCCCCGTCGTTGCTTTACGATCGGGCGGCACTGGAGCGCGGCGAATATTGGCGGCTTTGGACGGGGCACTTTGTGCACTTCGGGCTGAGTCACTTTTTGTGGAATCTCGCGGTGTTTGCGGTTGCCGGCGTCTGGGCGGAGCGCGTGGCCCCGCGCCGGGCGAGGGTGCTTCTGATCGTGGCTCCGCCGATCATCGGCGTCGCGCTTTTCGGACTCGATCCGAACTTGGGATTCTATGGCGGGCTCTCGGGCGTGACGGCCGCGATGCTCACGTTCTTGGCGTTCGCCCAGCTCGCGCGGATCGCGGAAACCGAGGCGGCCGCCGCCGTGGTAGTGGCAGGTGCGGAGGCCCGGCCCGCGCCGACCTCCGACCGCTGGTTTTGGCGGGCGGTGTTGGCTCTGATCATCCTGAAGATCGCGGCGGAGTTTGCCGTGAGTTTACCGCAGTTCGCGCGATTTGCATCCGAAGGAATCCAGCCCGTTCCCCTCGCTCATCTCGCCGGCGTGCTCGCCGCGACCTACGTGCAGCGCCTGCGTTTCCGCTCAAAACTCCTCGGCGGCCGGCCGCGCTGAATTCTCTTCGCCTCTGGGTGAGAGACCGCTTTTGTCCACTCATGGGATTCTTCAACCGCTTCGCTGGAAAGAAATCATCGCCTGCCTCCGCGCCCGCGTCCAAGCCGGCTGCGTCCGCGCCGTCACCCACCCCCGAACCTTCGGCCCCCGCCGGCAACGTCCTCCCGCGCCTCGCCGCCGCCCGCGAGCGACTCGAGGCCAAGGATCTCCCCGGCGCGCTGGCCATTTATGAGGAGGTTCTCGCCGCGGCCGGTGAACGCGCCGATGTCCTCGTCACGATCTCCGGCGATCTCGGCTCCACCGGACACGTTGCCCAAATCGTCGAACTCGTCGCCCCACGCTACGACGCGCAGATCCACGGCCCCGCCACCGGCCTCAATCTTCTCCAAGCCTACCTCGCGCTCCGGCAGGCCGACGCCGCGCAACATGTGCTCGACGTGCTCTTCGAACTCAACCGCCCCGAGCTCGAGGACCGGCTCCACGGCTTCTCCAACGCGATTGCCGAGCTCATCGTCTCCGGCGCCGCGCCCTTGCCCGCCTATGGCGGCGCCCCAGATTCGGCCGGCAGTTCCGCGCCGACCGCGCCCGCGATCGCCAAGGTCGATCTCATCAGCATCAGCAAACCGATCTGGTTCTACGGTCTCGAACCGCTCGCGGAAAAGGTTCTCCCACCCAAAGGCTCCCGGCTCCGTCGCATCGCTTTTGCCCAGCTGGCTCTGCCCGGCGTTTACCCCGATGTGCTCGCCGCCCAAGCCCGGCCCGAAGACGAACTGGGCCGCCTCTCCCGCGCGCTGCCGCTCTGGTTCGCCGAGTCGTTTTATTTTTCACCGCACTACGCGCCCATCGCCGCCGTCGGTGTGTTTCAACCGGCCGGAGGCGGAGCCAAGCAACCGGTGATTTTCGAGTCCGAGTGGACCACCGACAACCTCCGCCAACTCGTCGATTCGCCCAACGGCGAGGGCCTCGACTACGTGGTGACCGGCGCGCTCCAACACAAAGCGGGCGACTTCGAGCTGATCTTGCGCATCTGGGAGATAAAGAAATTCCGGGAGCGGAAACAGTTTATCGTGCGCTGGACCCCGGCCACCGCCGAAGCCGAGCTGGCCAAGGTCCACGAGCAACTCCGTCTTTTCATGGAGTGGACGCCTGAAAAAGCCGGCGTGCCTTATGCGGCGCCGGGCTCGCCCCGCGCGTGGCTCGACACGCTGGGGGCCGCGCTCGGGTTGTTTCTCGCGGAGAAAACGCTGTTGCCGAAAGAAATTCTCCCGCCGCTGGAACCGACGTTTAACGGATTTGCGCCCCACGCGATGGGTAACGCCCACGCGTCACTGGCGTGGCTCACCACGCTCCACCGCGCCAAGGCCCTCGGCCTCGCGCCGGCGATGACCGAGGTGATGCTTTCGCCCAATCCGACCGTCGTGGAAGCGCGCCAGACGCTCGGGTTGTAGAACCGAACGGTCGTCGGATGTTTTTTGCACCCGCGCCCGCCACTCCTCACTCGCCCCCGGACGGGCGTTGCTTTTGGCTCCCCCGCCCATGTCTCTGCCTCCTGCCACCGCCGACCTCCGCATCCGTGCGACCAAACCGCTGCTCGCGCCGGCGATCCTGGAAGAGGAAATCCCGCTCGACGCCGCCCGCGCCGCCCTCGTCGCCCGCACGCGCCGCGAAGTCGGCGCCATCGTCACGGGCGCCGATGATCGGTTGCTCGTGGTCGTCGGGCCGTGCTCCGTCCACGATCCGGTTGCCACCCTCGACTACGCCGACCGGCTTGCCGCCCTCGCACCGGCTTACGCGGCCGAACTGTTGCTCGTCATGCGCGTTTATTTCGAAAAACCGCGCACGGTGGTCGGTTGGAAGGGCCTGATCAATGATCCCGACCGCGACGCCTCTTATCAGATCAACAAAGGCCTGCGCCTCGCCCGCCGGTTATTGAGCGATGTCACCGGCCGCGGCCTGCCCGTCGCCACCGAGTTCCTCGATACCACCTTGGGCCAATACTACGCCGATCTCGTTTCCTGGGGCGCGATCGGCGCACGCACCGTTGAGAGCCAGATCCACCGCGAACTCGCCTCCGGTCTCTCGATGCCCGTGGGCTTCAAGAACCGCACCGACGGCGATATCCAAGTCGCCATCGATGCCATCCGCTCCGCACGGCATCCGCATTGGTTCCCGTCGCTCACCCGCGAAGGCGCGCCGGCCGTCATGGGCACCACGGGCAACGATCACACCCACCTCGTCCTCCGCGGCGGTTCGCGCGGGCCCAATTGCGGCGCCGCCGATATCCGCGCCGCCACCGCGCTCCTCACCAAAAACCAACTCCCGCCCCACGTCATGGTGGATTGCTCGCACGCCAACAGCGGTAAAGACCCCGCGCGCCAACCCGCCGTCGCCGCCGAACTCGCCGCGCAGATCGCTGCCGGCGACCGCGCGATTTCCTCCGTGATGATCGAGAGCAATCTCCTCGGCGGCGCGCAGGACTATCAAGCCGCGCCGCTCGTTTACGGGCGCAGCGTCACGGATGCTTGTCTCGCATGGGAAGACACGCTCCCGATCTTCGAAGACTTCGCCGCCGCCGTGCGGCAGCGCCGCCGGTGAGCCGACCAGCGCGGCCGAAGCGGCCCGACGGACCTTAAGAATTTTCCTCTGGTCAATTTCACACTCTTGCCTGCGACCCGATAATCACGATACTCATTTTTTTACCGAAACGCCCTTAGCCCTGCTCATGACCTCGCCTGAACTCATTTCCCATCTCCGCTCGCTTGGCAGCGAGGCCGGCATTGCGGGCCAAAAACGCTCCGGCATCGAGCCGAAGACTCCAATCTTGGGCGTTGCCGTGCCCGTGCTCCGCGATCTCGCCAAGGCCCATCGGCTCAATCACCCGCTCGCGCTCGACCTCTGGATCACCGACATCCACGACGCCCGGCTGCTCGCCACTTTTATCGCCGATCCCGCCCGGCTGACCCGGGACCAGTCCGAGCGCTGGGTGCGCGAGTGCGATACCTGGGCGCTCACCGATGCGCTCGCATTTTTGGTGGACCGTACGCCCTTCGCCGCGACCAAGGCCCACCTCTGGAGCACGCGCCAAGGCGAGTTCATGAAACGCGCCGGGTTTGCGGTGATGGCCGGCATGGCGATCCATCGCAAAGAACTCACCGACGATGTATTTTTGGCCTTTTTACCCGACATCGTGCGCGAGTCGGGCGACGACCGTCTCTACGTGAAGAAAGCGGTGAGCTGGGCGCTGCGGCAAATCGGCAAGCGCAACCCCGCGCTCCGCAAAGCGGCCGTCGCCGAGGCAAAACGTATCGCCAAACTTCCCGCCCCCTCCGCCCGCTGGATCGCCAAAGACGCGCTCGCGGACTTAAAGAAGTGAGCGAGTAGGGCTGAGTCTCCGCTCGCCCTCCGAGTCAGAGTGTGGTGTGGGAGCGACTTTAGCCGCGATCCTGGGCGATCGCCACGCCGGAGTCTGCCGGCATGTCGCCCCCCTTGCGGCTTCAAACCGCGCTCTCGGCGACCGCCAGTTGCCCGCAGCCGGCGGCGATATCGATACCCCGGCGTTGGCGGACGGTGCTGGGGATTTTGAACTCCGTGGCGAGGACGTGTTGAAACGCCTTTGCGGCCGCGCTGCGCGTGGGTGCGCCGGCATAGCCGTCCGTGGGATTGAGAGGGATCAGATTAACCTGCGCGTCGAGACCCCGCAGCAGTTCGCCGACGGCGCGGGCGTGGGCTTCGGAGTCGTTTTTCCCCTCGATCAGCGTCCACTCGTAGAAGATGCGGCGGCCGGTCGTCTCGCTGTAGGTGCGACAGGCGGCCATAAGTTCGTCGAGCGGCCACTTTTTTGCGGCGGGCACGAGAGCGGCGCGCTCGGCCTGCGTGGCGGCGTGGAGCGAGACGGCGAGGTGGAGCGGGCGCATTTCCCGGGCGAGGCGCAAAATCCCCGGCACGACGCCAACCGTGCTGAGCGTGATCCGCTCGGCGCCGAGGGCGAGGCCGGTTTCATCGCGGAGAATGGCGATGGCGGTCATGACCGCGTCGTAGTTGTGGAGCGGCTCGCCCATGCCCATGAGCACGATGTTCCGGAGGCGTTGTGGGTGTGGGCCGGGCTGTAGAACCGACCGCCGGTCAGTTTCCAAATGTGCCGGAGCCCGACCAGCGGTCGGGCCTACAGCGGAGGCAAGTTTGAGCGCCCGCGCCACATGCACGGCTTGGGCGACGATTTCGCCGGGCGTGAGGTGGCGAGTGTAGCCCATCTGGCCGGTGGCGCAGAAGACGCAGCCCATCGCGCAGCCGACCTGCGAACTCACGCACGCCGTCACCCGGCCGGTAAAACGCATGAGCACGGTCTCGATTTTTTCGGCGTCGGAGAGCGCGAGGAGATATTTATGGGTGAAGCCGTCGCCAGAGGCGGTCTCGAGCGCCGTGGGCAACACGCCGAGGTGCGTCTCGGCGGCGAGACGGGCGCGGAGTTTTGGCGGCAGCTCGGGCATGGCGTCGAGCGAAGCGGCGAGCTCGATGTAGAGGTAATTCCAGAGCCGCGCGACGTGGACCGGATTCAACTCCCAGCGCACCAGCTGCACGCGGAGTTGCTCGCGGGTAAGATCGTAGAGGTTGAGGCGCGAGGCGGACATGACGCGGGCGAGTGAAGCGCGTTATCGCAACGACGCGAGTGCGTCGGTGATGGCGACGCTCTGGCGTTGGCGGTCGAGGAAGAAGCTGACCTCGGTGTAACCGGCGGTCTGGAGGTGGCGGAGGGCGGCGGGGTAGTTGTCGCCGACGCGACCGGGGCGATGGGCATCGGCCCCGATCACGACCGGGATGTTGCGCGCGCGCATGAGGGCGAGCATCGCGGAGCTGGGATTCATCTCGGAGAAGGTTTTGTTGAGGCCGCTGGTGTTGAGTTCCATCGCGACGCCGGTGGCGGCGATGCGGTCGAGGGCGCGCTCGATGTCGGGCTGGATGCGGGCAAAATCCCAGTCGGCGGGGGACTCGTTTTTCACGAGATCGGGGTGGGCCACAGTATCGAAGAGCCCGGACTCGGCAGACTCGGCGACGTGGTCAAAATAAGTGCGTTGGTAGGCAAAGGCGTCGCCGGTGAGAAAGCGGGCTTTGTAGGGAATCATCTGCATGTGGACGGAACCGAGCACATGATGGAGCGGCACGCGGGCGTGCAAATCACGGAGCCAAGTTTCCAGGCCGAAACCCGGCAAGTAATCGCTCTCCAGGCCGAGGCGAACATCGACGCGGCCGGCGAATTCCTCGCGGGTGCGGGCAACGAGATCGACGTAAGCGGGAAACTCTTCGGGGCTCATCCGGTATTGAAGACTGAGGCCGTCGGGGAGCGGGCAATGACAGGTGAAGATGATGCCCTTTAGTCCGCGCGCCTCCGCTTGGGCGGCATACTCGGATGGCGTGCCGTGCGCGTGTTTGCAGAGGGTGGTGTGGGCGTGGGATTCGTAGAGCAGTGGTGGCATGGAAACGGCGGTGCAGCGCGTGGGTGCGAAGGCCGGGGAAAAGCGTGCGCCAAGGATTCGTCGGCGCAAGGGCGAGGTTCATCCCGGGCCGAGCGGAGTCGCTCGCGTTCCGGGCGGGTTTTCCGTTTTCAAGCGCGGAGGGACTTTATCGCGGGCGTGAGGGGCTGACCCTCCGCCGGAGCGTGTTTGATGGCGTGAGCGACCTCGAGGCCCCGCACGATAAAGCCGGGTTTGGCCAAGCCTGGGCCGCCGGCGTTGTCCCGGCCGCAGAATCAAACGCCGGGCGTTGGCAGGACGCCGCGGCCTTCGGTCAGGGCGCCAAGAAGAGAAAACCGACGTGCGCCCGAGGCTCAGGGTTTGGACGGTGCCGTTTTCGGCGGCGGTGGAGGTGGCAAGTCGAAGGCGGGAGGAGGAGCGATGGGCAGCGTGAGCGCGGGCGCGGCAGGCTGGATTTTGCCGGGGACGGGAGCTTTTTGGACCGGGGCGGTGATGACGGGGGCGGGCGCGGCAGGAGCAGCGGCGCGCGGGGGCACGAGCGCGCCAGAGGCAGGGAGAAAGTCCGCAAGGGGTTTGGCGGCGAGTTCGCGTTCGATGGCCGGCGCGCGGGCTTCGGCCGCGCGGATCCATTCGGGGCGGCGCAACTTGAGGATGCGGTCGCGCACGGTCTGCTCGGTGTTGCCGCCCGCACCGCGTTTGGCGGCCAGGATGATCCACGCGAGACCCTCGGTGTAATCGCGTTTCACGCCGTGGGCGCCGACGTAGGCCGCACCGACGTTGAAGAACCCCTCGGGTTCGCCAGCGGCGGCGGCGGCGCGGAAATACTCGAGCGCGCGGAGACGGTCGCGGGTGACGCCCTGGCCTTCTTCGTAAACCATGCCGAGGCGGAAGATCGCCGAGCCAACGCCACCGCGAGCGGCTTGTTCAAGGAGCGGCAGAGCGCGGGGGATGTTTTGGGCAACGCCGTCGCCGCGCAGAAGCTGTTCGCCGAGTTGGGCGCACGCTTGGAGGTGACCGCGGGCGGCGAACGCCTCGAGCTCGGCGAGGTTGGTCCAAGGCACGCGATCGGCGGCCTTCATCAAGACGGGGGCGGAGCCGGTGCGTTCGGCGGCAGTAACGCTCGTGGTGAGACCGGCTAGGCCCGAGGTGAACACACCGAGGCAAAGAAGGAATCGAACCGAAGGAGCGGAGAGCGGGTTCATAGGGCTAGTTTTTCCAACGTAAATGACCGGGCGAATCGTAAGGCGAAAGTGAGCACAGCGGCGAAACGTGGGCAATAAAAAGGGCAGGTCGGAGACCTGCCCTACCGGACTGTTCACGGCTAAAGGCCGCGTCACGGGGAACTTCAGACGTCGTCGTCGGCTTTGGGGCCGGTGGCGGTGATGACGACCTTTTCCATGATTGCCTTGGAGATTTTCTCGGCAAGTTCGGGCTTCTCTTTGAGGGCGGCTTTGGCGGCGTCGCGGCCTTGGCCGACGAGTGCGCCCTCGTAGGCGATCCACGCACCTTTCTTTTCGAGGATTTTGTGTTCGATACCGAGGTCGATGAGCGAGCCCATCTTGGAGATGCCCTCGTCATACATGATGTCGAATTCGACCTCGGTGAAGGGCGGGGCGACTTTGTTTTTGACGATTTTGATCTTCGTCCGGTTGCCGATGACTTTGCCGTCGGGAGTCTTGATCTGGTCCTTGCGCCGGATGTCGATGCGCACGGACGAGAAGAACTTGAGGGCGCGGCCGCCCGAGGTGGTTTCAGGGCTGCCGAACATGACGCCGATCTTTTCGCGGATCTGGTTGGTGAAGATGCAGACGCAGTTGGTTTTGCTGACGACGGCGGTGAGACGGCGCATGGCCTGGGACATAAGGCGGGCCTGGCTTCCCATGGTCATGTCGCCCATCTGCCCGTCGAGCTCGGCCTTGGTGATGAGGGCGGCGACGGAGTCGAGGACGATGACGTCGATCGAGTTAGAGCGGATGAGCGTCTCCATGATGTTGAGGGCGTCTTCACCGGAATCGGGCTGGGAGACGAGCAAGTCATCGAGATTTACCCCGACGACGCGGGCGTATTTCGGGTCGAGTGCATGTTCGACATCGATGAAGGCGGCGAGCCCGCCCTTTTTCTGGGCCTCGGCGATCACGCTCAGACAGAAGGTCGTCTTACCGGAGGATTCAGGTCCGTAGATCTCGATGATGCGGCCCTTGGGCAAGCCGCCGACGCCGAGGGCGAGATCCACGGCGAGGGAGCCGGTGGAGAGGGTCTCGACCTTCATCTTGGCGTTGGAGCCGAGACGCATGATGGAGCCGTCGCCGAACTGTTTGGTGATGGAAGAGAGGGCGAGCTCGATGTTTTTCTCGCGGGCGTGGGCGACGGGAGCCAAGGCAGAGGTGGCAGTTTTGGCGGGAGCGGCTTTGGACATGGGAGGAGGGGATGAGGACGGAGGGTTCTTACGGGTTTCGAAATATACGATAGGTAAGACATAATATGTCTTAGGCATCGTCGTCAAGTTTTTATTTTTCCCAAACCGAGAGTCCGAGCGTCTGTGCGCCTTGTTATCGGAGCGAAGAGGCTCCCTGCCCCCAACCCGGGAGTACCGAAAAGCCAGCCCTCATGCCGGCGAGGTTCCCGATGGAAGAAAACGGCCCATCACCGCCCGAAGTGCGGGCGGAAACGGCCAGCGACAACTCGTCCGTCACCGTGAAGCCGAGCAGGTAGCGGGCTCGCGTCGCTCGAATCGTTCCTTCCATACGGCGCGATTTTCGCTGAACACTGCTACCCTCTCCCGCTTTTGAACGCCGGATCCTAGCCCCCGATCACCTTCGCCTCTCACTCGTCAAGTTCGACCCGTTTGAAACCGGTTATAATCCGTTTTCGCCGCAGTGCCGCCGGCGAGGGCCAGAAACTCATCGTCGTTTCCGACCGCCTACTTTCGCCCCAGATCTCCCGCCGCACATTTCCGGCGCTCGTCTGCCGTCACCCAAAATTCACCTGTGCGGGCGTGCATTTCGCCCGTCTCACCTCCACATTTCCAAAGATGAAGATTCTTCTGCGCTCCGGCGCCGCTCTCCTCACCGCCAGCCTCGCCTTCGCGCACGACGCGGCCACCCACGCTTGGAAGCCCACGCCCTACGCTGAGAAACTCGCCCACGCCGCCACGCCGTTGCCCGACCGCGTCGTGCTCACGTGGTCCGGCGATCCCGCGACCACCCAGGCCGTCACTTGGCGCACCGCCACCAGCGTCGAGCGCAGTCTGGCCCAACTCGCTCTCGCCGCCGACAATTCCAAGCTCAAGGCCACCGATCACCCTGCGCGCACCGCCGATTTCACCTCCGATCTCGGCGAGGCCCACCTCCACTCCGTCGAATTCACCGGCCTCACTCCCGATACGCTCTACGCCTACCGCGTCGGCGACGGCGCCAATTGGTCCGAGTGGTTTCACTTCCGCACCGCCAAACGCGAGGCCGCGCCCTTCACCTTCGTTTATTTCGGCGACGCCCAAAACGACGTCAAAACCCACTGGTCGCGCGTCTTCCGCGAGGCCTTTCGCGATGCGCCCCGCGCCGCCTTTACGCTTCATGCCGGCGATCTGATCAACCGGGCCAACCGCGACGCCGAGTGGGGCGAGTGGTTCGGCGCCCCAGCGTGGGTCAACGCCACCATCCCCGTCTTCCCTTCTCCCGGCAACCACGAGCACTTCAACGAAGGCGCCAGCCCGGCCTCAGACCGCCGCTGGACCAAGCGCGACGGCACCGCCATCGACGTAAAAATCTCCGCCACCGAGGACAAAGCATCCGGCACCACCCGCGTCGTCGCCACCGCGCCGGGCGGCAAGACGACCCTCCTCATGCTCGACGACAAGGAGCTCATTGCCTCCGTGGACGCCGCGTTTACCGAGATCACCGGCTGGAAACCGGCCGAAGTCGTCGGCATCCAACCCGACAAAAAGCCCCTTGAAGACCGCTCGCAGAACCCCGGTGTGCGCACGCTCTCCGGCCATTGGCGCCCGCAGTTCACGTTGCCCGTCGATCAAGGTGCGCCTGCCGGCCTCGAGGAGACGTGTTTCTTCACCGATTACCAAGGCGCCCGCATTATCTCTCTCGACTCCAACCGCCTCCAAGCCGAGCAGGTGCCGTGGCTGCGCAGCGTACTCGCAAAGAACCCCAACCGCTGGACCATCGTCACCTTCCACCACCCGATTTTCTCCCCAGCGCGCGGCCGCGACAACCCCGCGCTCCGCGCCGCGTGGAAGCCGGTCCTCGATGAATTCAAAGTCGATCTCGTGCTCACCGGCCACGACCACACCTACGCCCGCAGCGGCGATGTCTCCGGCAAAACGGCCGTCGTCGGCACCGCCAATATGCCCGCCGGCTACAATCAAGCCTACGATCCCGCCATCGGCACGGTTTACGTCGTGAGCGTGAGCGGCCCGAAGATGTATGACATCTCCACCGACCACTTCGCCGTGCGCGCCGGCGAAGATCTCCAGCTTTACCAAATCATCACCGTGGACGGCGACGAGTTGCGCTACACCGCCCGCACCGCGACCGGCCGGCCCTATGATGCGTTCACCCTGAAAAAACGCGCCGGCCAGGCCAACCAACTCGTCGAGTCCCTCCCGCCCGAACAGCGCCGGAAGTGATCGACGTCCAGGGTGGGTTCACCGAACCCCGCCGCAAGCGCACACTCCCGCTCACTTCACCAACTCCAACGGCGCTCCCGGGCCCATCGGCAGGCCGAGCGCGATCCAGCCTACCAGCAGCAGCGTCCACGCGATCGTAAACGCGACCGAGTAGGGCAGCATCGTCGCGATCAAGGTGCCGATACCCGCGCGCGGATCGTACTTGTGCGCGAACGTGAGAATCAGCGGAAAGTAACTCATCAGCGGCGTGATGATGTTCGTCACACTGTCGCCCACGCGAAACGCCCCTTGCACCAGCGCCGGCGTGTAGCCGAGCAGCATAAACATCGGCACGAACACCGGAGCGAGCAGCGCCCATTTCGCCGAGGCACTCGAGATCAGCAGGTTCACCGTCGCGGCGAACAGCACCAGAGCGATCATCAGTAAAATCGGCAGGTCCTGCAGCCCGAGATGCGAGATCAGTTCCGCGCCGCTCACGGCGGTGATGATGCCCAGATTCGTCCACGTGAAATACGCGATAAACTGCGCCGCGAAAAACGAGAGCACGATAAATGACGCCATCGACTTCATCGTCCCGTTCATCCCCGCCATCACGTCGTGGTCGCTCTTGATCGTCCCGGCCGCCACGCCGTAGGCGATGCCCGGCAGCAAACCGTAGAGAAAGATAAACGTCACCAGTCCCACCATAAACGCCGACGCGGCGAAGTCCGGATTCTTGGGGTTCACCAAAAAACCTTTCTCCGGCAACACGCCCCAGAGCACGACTGCCGTGAGCAGCACCGTCGCTCCGGCCGCCGCCCACAGCCCGCGCCGCTCGGCGGCGACGATCGGCTTCAGCTCCTCGCGCGGTGCGGCGCCGGTGTAAGCGCCGAGCCGCGGCGCCACGATGCGCTCCGTCACCCATGTGCCGACCGCCGTCACGATGAAGGTCGAGACCGCCATGAAATAATAGTTGGCCATCGCGTTGACGGTGTAGGCCGGGTCCACGATCCGCGCCGCCGCCTCGGAGAGTCCCGCGAGCAACACATCGACCGAGCCCACGAGCAGATTGGCACTGTAACCGCCCGAGACCCCGGCAAATGCCGCCGCCAGCCCGAGAAACGGGTGCCGCCCCAGCGCGTGATAGAGCGCGGCGGCGAGCGGGATGAGTAACACGTAGCCGACCTCGCTGCCGGCATTCGACATCACCCCGGCGAAGACGACCATCGGCGTGACCCACTTCGCCGGAGACTTCAGCACCACCAGCCGGAGCATCGCACCCATGAGCCCGGAGTATTCGGCGATGCCGATCCCGAGCAGACAGGCGAGCGAGACGCCGAGCGGCGGATAGGCGAGGAAGTTGCGCGTCGCTTCCAAGATCATCCGCTGCATGCCTTCGACCGAGAGGAGATTGACCGCTGCGACGACTTTGCCGTTGGCGGGATTGGTCACGGTGACGCCCAGACTGTGGCAGAGCCACGATACGAGCACGACCATCCCGGCGAGGGCGACGAAGAGCGTCGCGGGATGCGGGAGGGCGTTACCGGCGCGTTCGACGTGGCCAAGGAAACGGTTGATCAACGTGGGGCGCGCCGAAGTGCTCATGACCTGAGCATGAGCTGAGCCAGCGTCCCGGTGCAACGCCAGGCTGAAGGCACGCCGCAGGCTTGCGCGGGGCCGGGGCCGCCGTGAGATTTTCGGCTCAACTTATTCTCCCCATGAACCTGCTTTACCCCCGCTTGGCTTCCTTGCTCGCCGCCTTCGCGCTCGCCGCGTCGGCCCTCGCCCAAACTCCTGCCACCACGCCGCCCGCAGCGCCCGCTCCGTCGGCTGAGCCTTCACTCACATGGCACGACGTCACCACCTGGGGCACGGAGGGCCGCGCTTTCGGCGACATGGAACGCAAACGTTGGTTCGACCGCTTCCCCGCCAGCGCCGAAGGCAAAGTCACGGCCGCCGTCTGGAATCTCAGCCGCGACAGCGCCGGCATGATGGTCCGCTTCAAGACCGACGCCGCCGTCATCTGGGCCGACATCACCGTCCTCAAAGAGAAACTCAACGGCGTCAACATGACGCCCATCGGCGCCAGCGGCCTCGATCTTTACGCGCGCGACGCCAACGGCCAGTGGCGCTGGGCCGGCGTCAGCCGCCCCGACAAGAAAATCATGAAACAACAGATCGTCGGCGAGCTCGCCCCCGGCCTGCGCGAATACGCCCTCTACCTCCCGCTCTACAACGGCGTTGAAAGCCTCTCGGTCGGCGTGCCGCCCGGCGCAAAGTTTGAGCCCCTCGCCCCGCGCGCCGCCAAGCCCATCGTGTTTTACGGCACCTCGATCAACCACGGTGCCAGCGCCTCCCGCCCCGGCATGGTCCACACCGCGATCCTCGGCCGCCGCTTCGACCGCCCCGTCGTCAACCTCGGCTTCTCCGGCAACGGTCGCATGGACGCCGCCGTGGGCGACCTCCTCATCAAGATCGATGCCGCCGTCTTCGTGATCGACTGCCTGCCCAACATGGACGCCGCCGCCGTGCGCGCGAAGTGCATCCCGCTCGTCAACCAGCTCCGCGCCGCTCATCCCACGACGCCCATCGTGCTCGTCGAGGACCGGCGCAACACCAACTCCTGGATCCTCCCTAAGCGCGACGCCCACCACACCGCCAACCACGCCGCCCTGCGCGAGTGCTTCGAAAAACTCAAAGCCGCCGGCGTCACCGGCCTCACCTACATTCCCGGCGACAACCTGCTCGGCGACGACGGCGAAGGCACCACCGATGGCTCTCACCCCAACGACCTCGGCTTCGTCCGCCAAGCCGACGTGATGGAGCCGTATCTCCGCGCCGCCCTCGTGGGGCGGTAAAGTCCGATCCGCCGCGACGGGCGCGGTCCTTGAAATTCCCGCCGCCGTCCCGAGCGCAAGCGCGGTGGTGAACACGTGATCGTTCCTTCGTCACTCACACGGTCGCATCGGCTACAGGTAGCGATCACCCGATGATACGCGGCGATATTCCTTGGGGGCGGGCGGAGGTGAACGCCCCATAGGCGCAGGCCGAATGCGCAGGTAATGTGAGGACATGAACCTTATCCTCATGGTTATCCTCCTCATGCTCGTCTTCGGTGGTGGCGGCTTTTACTACGGAGGCCCCTCCTATGGTGGTGGCGGCCTCGGTCTCGTCCTCATTATCGCGCTGATCGTTTATTTGTTCGGCGGATTCCGCTCCCGGGGCTGACGCCGCATGAACCAAGCTTCTCGTCCGCCGCGCAAACCCGCGGCTCAGATATTCCAACCCTCCCCGCCAGCCGCTGTTTCCGCGATGAAGAACCATCATCACAACGGCCCGATTCATCCCACGTCTCGCGAAGTGATTCACACGGCGATCGCGACCAAAGCCTACGACCTCTGGGAACGCGGCGGCCGCTTGGAAAACCAAGCCGAGGCCACGTGGTTGGAAGCCGAGCGCGGGCTCTCGGCCGCGCCGGCTGAGAACCCGTCGGAGTCTTAGTTTCCTCCCGACCCGCCGTGTTACGGCAGATCGGTCGAACCCATCAGGAAGCGGTCGACTTCACGCGCGGCGCCACGGCCTTCGTTGATCGCCCAGACCACGAGGCTCTGACCGCGGCGGCAGTCGCCGGCGGCAAAGATGCGCGGGACGTTCGTCGTGTATTTCTCGTGCTCGGCTTTCACGTTGGTGCGGCCGTCCACTTCGACGCCGATGTCTTTGAGAATCGACTGTTCCGGCCCTAGGAAACCCATCGCGAGAAGGACGAGATGCGCAGGGCGCGTCTTTTCCGTGCCGGGCTGCTCCTTCGGGATGAACTGACCTTTGTCGTTCTTCTCCCACTTGATTTCGACGGTCACGATCTCCTTCAGCTTTCCGGCCTCATCGCCGACGAATTTCTTGACGGTCGTGAGATAGACGCGGGGATCGGCGCCGAATTTCGCGGCGGCTTCCTCTTGGCCATAGTCCATCTTGTAGGTCTTGGGCCACTCGGGCCACGGGTTGTCGGCCGTGCGCTCGAGCGGTGGCTTGGGCAGGATTTCGATCTGCACGATGCTCTTGCAGCCGTGGCGCATCGAAGTGCCGACGCAGTCGGTGCCGGTGTCGCCGCCACCGATCACGATCACATCCTTGCCGAGTGCATGGATCGCGGCGTGATCGGCGCCGCCGTTGAGCACGGCCTTCGTGTTGGCGCTGAGAAACTCCATCGCGTAGTGCACGCCCTTCAGGTCGCGACCCTCGATCGGCAGGTCGCGCGGCTTGGTCGCCCCGGTGCAGATGACGGTGGCGTCGTATTCTTTCAGGAAGATCTGCGCCTCGACATTTTCGCCGACGGTGGCGTTGCAGATGAATTTGATGCCGGAGTCTTCCATCAACTTGATGCGGCGGAGGACGACTTCCTTTTTGTCCAACTTCATGTTGGGGATGCCATACATCAAGAGGCCGCCGGGGCGGTCGGCGCGCTCGAAGACCGTGACCGTGTGGCCAGCCTTGTTGAGTTGCTCGGCGGCGGAAAGACCGGCGGGGCCGGAGCCGATGACGGCGACTTTCTTGCCCGTGCGGACCTTGGGCTGCTCCGGAACCACCCAACCCTCGTCCCAACCGCGGTCAGTGATGGCGGCCTCGATGTTCTTGATCGTGACGGCGGGGTTATTGATCCCGAGCACGCAGGAACCTTCGCAGGGCGCGGGACAAACGCGGCCGGTGAACTCCGGGACGTTGTTCGTCTTGTGCAGACGGTCGAGGGCTTCTTTCCAGAGACCGCGATAGATGAGGTCATTCCACTCGGGGATGAGGTTGTTGATCGGGCAACCGCTGGCCATGCCGCTGACAAGTTTACCGGTATGGCAGAACGGCACGCCGCAGTTCATGCAGCGCGCGCCCTGATTGCGGAGTTTCTTCTCCTCCATGTGAACGTGGAATTCCTTCCAGTCCTTCGTGCGTTCGAGCGGCGAGCGGTCGACGGGAAGTTCGCGGAGGTATTCGATGAAGCCGGTTGGTTTGCCCATGATCGGAAAAGTTGAGAGCTGAGAGTTGAGGGTGGAGAGCGGCGAACCGTCAGTTGCCGCCGACGCGCGAGAGGTCGCGGGCGTTTTCTTCGAAGGCGGCCATGATGGCTTCTTCGCCGGTGAGGCCCTGGGCCTCGGCTTTTTCGATACAGCCAAGCATCCGCTTGTAGTCCTTCGGGAAGACTTTGACGAATTTCGGCAAAAACAAATCGAAGGCCGCGAGCACCTGTTTGCCGCGGGCGCTGCCGGTGTAACCGACGTGGCGCTCGATGATCGCACGGAGTTCGGCGATCTCGGCTTTGGTCTCCACCTTTTCGAGACCGACCATCGAGACGTTGGCCTGCTCGGCAAACTTGCCCGTCTCATCGAGCACGTAGGCGATACCGCCCGACATGCCGG
>SXGQ01035962.1_pt1 | contig 37383 bp, 35 predicted proteins | sample 3178371 | NCBI WGS metagenome assembly SXGQ01 (sample SAMN11356859, study PRJNA531348) | freshwater metagenome | isolation source: freshwater sample F1-20 | place: China: Fuxian Lake, Yuxi | collected 2017-12-25 | reverse complement strand
TTACAGACTGATAATTAGACATCATTAAGCACTTTCAAAAGATGATCAATTTTATTTCTCTCTAATCCAGGATAGTTGCCAATATACCAAGAGAAATTATGAATGTGTTCTATATTAGGATAATCAGAAAAATCATTGTAAATTGACTTAAAAAATGGTTGTCTCATTTGATTTCCACCACCAGAAAGCCCTCTTCTGAATTCTATACCGTTATCTCTCAAAATCTTTTCTAACTCGTCTCTTTTTTCGAAATTAGCTTCTTTTAAGATAACTATAAAAGCATAATTACAGTTGCCTTCAGTATCAATTTCTGTATGATACTTATTAGAATTTAATTTTGATATGAAGTAATTGAAATTTTCAATTCTTTCAGCATTTTTACTATCAAGTTTTGGCAATTGAGAAAGTCCAATTACTGCGTTAATTTCAGTACTTCTAAAATTATGAGCTGGTCTTAAGAAAATGAAGTCTGGATTTAAGTCAGGATTAGATTTGATAATCTCATTTTTCATATAATCGCTAGTCATTTCTCTTGTCATACCGTGAGATCTTAAAGCACGGCAGACTTGATAAAATTCCCAATTATTTGTTGAAATCATTCCACCTTCTATTGTAGACATATGGTGAGCAAAGTAAAAACTGAAATTACTAGCAAAACCAAAATTTCCAACTTTACAGCCTTGAAATTTTGTTCCGTGAGATTCGCAAACATCTTCAATTAGTAAAATATTATTGTTGTCACATATTTCTAAAAGTTCATCGCTTAGTCCATTTATTCCCAAAACGTGAGTTAAGAAAATAGCTTTAGTTTGAGGAGTAATAGCCGATTTAAGTTTATCTATATCAAAGGATAAGTTTTCAAAATTTACATCTACGAAAACTAATTTATGTCCAGCAAATAGAACAGAAGAAATATCAGAAATCCAAGTTAGTGGTGGAACAATAATTTCTCCTTCTCCAACTATGTGAGCTAAAGCAAGCATAGTTAATTCATTAGCAGAGGCACCTGAATTTACAAAGAGGTTATATTGAGTTCCTAACCACTTTCCCCAAGCGTTTTCAAATTCTACTACTTTTGGACCATTTGTAAGCTTTGGAATATTATCACTGGAAAGAAAATTAATTACAGAATTGACATCTTCTTTGTCAATATTGTCGTTCATTAATGGTAAGAAAAAATTATTCATTTGTTTTATCTTGTGAAAGCGTGTAATAAATGCCGATTAATTTCATTGTCTTCTACGATATCAAAAAACAAGTTAGGAGACAGTTCATATTCAGTATCTTCATCTCTATAAAAATTATTGTTTTTATGTAGTGTATATCGTGACCAGAAAAGCAATCTTTCACCCTCAGACAATGGATTACCGTGATGAAGAGCGTATGTGTCACCAAAAATTGCGGTTCCAGCTTTACCCTTTATAACTACTTTTTCACTCATATCATCTGAGCCATTATGTGTATTTTTATAATATACGTGGGGCCCATTATTCTCATCAACATCAGTGAGATATATGAAAAATGCTAAAAATCTAAAATCATCATAATCTCTGTGAACTTTTTGAGTATGAAATTCTTGTCCAGTATATTTACTCCACCACATACTTACTGAAGTAATTGTTGGCAAGCATCCTAAATATGCTTGTGCTAAAGCTACAACATCTGGTCTAGTTACCATATTGAGAATGAAGTGATTAGTCAATAAATGATTCATTTTATATGAACAAATATTCCAATCTAAATTTTCATCATATAATTGAGGGACTTTATTAAAAGCACGATTTGGAACGTGAAATTGATATCCCTTAATATTTTTGATGTAATCCTTGATGTGATTAACTTCATCTTGTGAAAGAAAGTTTTCTACAACAGAATAGCCATCTCTGTGAATTTCTTCTAAAACTTTTGCATCATATTCTGCATTTATTTGAGGTACATTTTTATTTACAATTTCAGCTATTTTTGGGGCATACAAGCTACGGTTTTCTAAATCTTTATAGATAGAAAGATCATCACTAATTGGTAAATCAAGTTCTGCTCTAATTTTGTCTGAAATGTTCATAAATAAATACCTTTTGAAATAGATTTCAAAAACTATTATACTTTAGAAACAAAAAAATTATTTTTGTACTAGAGAAGTTATGTAGCTGAAGATTTTTTCTGCTGTTGGAGGAAGATTATCAACTGTAGGATGAAATCCAGCAGTTCGTTCCTCTAATCCTAAACATCTAACAATTTTATTCGACTTGACTGAAAGAATATTTGCGATAGAACTCATACACCCTTTGCCATAATCATCATCTAAAACTAGTCCACCAAATTTTGAATTACTCAGGCTAACTACAGATTGCTGATTTAATTCTAATGGGTTTAACCAAAGAATGTGAAAAATATTTAATTTGATATTATTTTTTTCTGCCAATTCATACAATTTGCTCATTTCTAATCTAGTTATTGATATTGAAAAAACTGTCAAGTCTGGATTGTCATAAAAATTGTAAGTTGCTAACTCTTCAGTGACATCATAACTTTTTCTATGTTCAGATACATAAACTGGATCATCATTGTCCATAAAATTTTTGTAGACTTCTGTGTACTCGTTAGGAGTCATAGGTGAAGCTACTTTAATTCCAGGCATTCTATAAACTAAAGAATGATGAGAAGATCCAGCTACAGGACCAACACCACCCTCCATTGCAATACTTCTAATAAAAACTGGGCAGGGTCTCTTCCATAATTCTTTTGATTTAGCTGCATAATTTACTAAGGAAACACAGTTATACCATTGAAACCCTTGATATCTGACAACATAAATAGGTCTGTCACCAGCTAATGCCGCACCTGTGACAATAGCTCCTCCAGCAACATCTGCCATAGACAATTCAACCATACCACTTTCTTCATAGAGTTCGGGTAATGTTCCACCAACCCATCCAACAGCAGTTAAGCATTGTCCATACGCTTTCCCTTTACCAGAAAGTAAATGTTCTTTGACTGTGGATTTTATAGTGTCTCTAAGCGTGATTCCCATAGTGCTTCTACCTTGTTTCTATTTGCTTCATCAATTTCAATTGCTTCTAATGGCAATGTCTTTTTTAACCATTCATATCTGTCAAAATAATCTCCGTCAATACCAGCTCCAGAGTGCCAATATTTTCGGACAGTTCTAATATTTAACAACATTGGTTTTTCGAAGACATTTGTTAAATGATTTGCAATTTCAGTGAGGTCATCTTCGATATCATAAGCTTCTATTTTGTATGCACGAGCTAATTCGTGCATATCCCAATTTCTTCTAATTTTCTTTTCAGTTAATATTGATAAGTTGTTATCTTCTACAACAAATAAAATTGGTAAATTTTTTGTAGAAGCCCATCCAATAGAAGAGCCAACATAATCTTCTTCAGCAGATGCATCTCCCATAAAAACTATAGTAGGGTGTTTTGTATGATAGCAATGTCCAACAGAAATTGGAACTTGAGAGCCCATCAAACCATCGTGACCATATATATTTTTTTCTAGTGATTGTATGGATGCTGAACCACCCATACCGAATGAACATCCAGATTCAAGACCCAATAATTCATCAATCAACTTTTCAGGAGAAGAGTCAAAAGCTAAATAAGTAGAGTGACCCCTGTGTTGAATAAAAATATTAGGCTCTACATTTATTTGCCGACAATACGTAGCAATAGAACAAGGAGTGCTTTCTTGTCCTGCCGATAAATAAACTGGAAATTTTATTGTCTTATCTTGAATCTTTTTGTAAACATAATTTTCAAAATGTCTACAAAAAGAAATCTTATTGAAGGTTTCTAGCTCAAAATTACTCATTGTTTAAAAATATCATTACATATGTGTTAGAAGCTATTTTATCGAAAGCTTTTGCTAACTCTTTTACAATCTTGACTTTGACAATATCTGCTGGATTGATTACTTTAACATCATAATCTGTAAGTAATCCGCCCTCTAAAAACATAACATTTGTATTGTCATCAAAAATAAACAAATCATCAATTACATTTAATTTTTGCAATTTCAATTTGCAATTACAAAAATTTATTTCTTTATTTTCTAATATTTGTATTGACAGACAATCATCTTTTTTTGGAAACTCATACTCACTATCTTCGTAAGGTTTGCCTTCTCTGCCATAATTGTCTCTAAGTCTTACTAAATCTAGTTTGTCATTAGGCGTTTCAATTTCGAATAAAAATGTCCCATTTACAGAAGTAGATTTTGTTGAGTGAAAAAAGCCTTTTCTGATTGAAACTTTTTCTAACTTTGAGGCTTTAATTTCATTGTCAAAAAAACTTATTTTTGCCTCACCATCTAAAATGATAAGTCCTGTAGTTTTATTAGGATGAGCGTGAAATGATGTTTGCTGATTGTAGGCTATATACAAGAACCAAAGGGCTACATTTGAATTCTCGTAAACAAGATATTCGTAGCCCCAAGGTTTTTGAACAATATTATTAGCGTGAGATTCTATTTTCATGAACTTTATATGCAGTGTTCAACCAAGCACCCATAAAGTCGTAATGTGGACAAGAAATAATATTTTCATCTACTACAACAGGACTTCTATCATAAGTTGCTCCAGCATTTTCAATATCAATATCAATAGAATAATATCCTGACATTGTTCTGCCTTCTAAAATTTTTGCTGAAATCAATAACTGAGCACCATTACAGATACAGAAAATTGTCTTGCCCATTGCGTTCCATCTTCTAATAAATTCAAGAACGCCTTTTTCTTGTCTGACTTTTTCAAGAGCCTTAACGCCACCAGGAACTAATAAAACTTCATATTCTTCCAAAGATTTAACAATATTGGCATCATCTAAAAATTCAGTTGTTTCACGAGTACAAGGCATATGAGTTCCAAGGCTACCCCAAATTTTTCCAACTTTATTTGCCATAATGTCAACTGTAAAACCGTGTTCCATTAATGAATAATAAGGATAAATTAGTTCATGATCTTGGTACTTTTCCCAAGTAATTACAAGTGCTTTTTTCATTATTGTTTACCTTTGTTTGGTGCATCATATCTATCTAACAGTTCTCTTTTTGCTGTCCATCCTGGCCAAAATGGTTCATTGTCTTTTATATAAACAAAATACATTGTTCTTCTCCACTTTGTCGGATGAGGATTTTTTAAAGCTTTATGGACCGTATGAGCGTGTAAAGCAAGTACATCTCCACGCTCATAAGAGAGTTGAACAATTGGCAAACCTTCTGGTAACTCACAGTCGTTTCCTATTGGAGCTGAATTATACATTTTGCCATTTTCGTCATAAGAAAAATTTGGTTTAGGGTTACAAGGCAAATCACCTAGCTTGTGACTTTTTGGTACAACCATCAATGCTCCATTAGAATCATCAGCATTATCTAAACTTAATGCCAGATTGAGATAAGCATTCATTGGTGCTCTACTAGCATAATTGTCTTGATGCCAGGTTGATCCATTTTCTAAAGGATTATTGGGTTTGCAGAAAAAGAAAATACTTCCAACAGGAATTGCTCTTTTGCCCAAAATTTTGTCACCAATGTCACAAAGATTTTTTCCAGTATGAATTTCCTGGAACAAACCTGTTTTGTGCATATTCAAGTAGTTAGTAAAATGTCCATCAGCAAATTGATCTGCTTCATCAATTAAGGAAAGACATTGTTCTTCAGTAAATACTTTTTTTAAATGCAAATATCCATTTTCGTAGTAAAAATCAATTTGATCTTGAGATAAATTAATTCCCTTTTGTTCCATATTTTTTGTACCAGTCTATTGTTTTCACAATACCTTCATCTAATGAGTATTTAGGCTCCCAACCTAATATTTTTTTTGCTTTAGAACAATCTAAACTTATAGAAGTATTAATTGATGGTTTAGACAAATCATGTTTTACTTTTAAATTAATTATACCTTTCAGTATAATTTTGTCAACTAGATCTTTAATAGAGACAAATTGACCAAGCCCAACATTGAAAATATCAAAAAAACTAGTTTGCTTTTTTATGGCACAGTCTATAAAATGCAACAAATCTTCAACATAAAGCAAATCTCTTTTTTCTTCACCTGCACCCCACACTGTGACAAATCCATCTTGAGAATTAAAAACTTTTGCTATAGTAGCACCAAAAACGTGTGATTTTTCAAGATCAAATTTGTCATAAGGTCCATAAATATTAGAGTGTCTGATAATTGTATGTTTGGTTTTTTTGAAACTTGAGTAAAATTTACACATATTTTCCAAATAAACTTTTGTATGTCCAGCTCCGAAATATGTAGATTTAATTTCATCAGAGGGGTTGAAATCATCTTCTTTAATTAAATTTTCAGAACTTTGATACATTATTGTGCAACTTGGAAATACGAAATGTTTAACATTTTGTTCAAACGACTCTCTTAATATAAGTGAATTCATTACAACATTATCTGTCACATGGATATATGGCTTTGACATAATATCTTTAGCTCCAGATGTAGTAGCTGCAAATTGAAGAACTATATCAATGTCATTGATAGCCCTTTTGACATCGTCAATATTTCTTAAGTCACAGTGCATCCATTCAACATTTTTATATTCATTATAAGGCTGTCTATTGAAATACACAGCTCTTATGTTATATTCATTTGATTTGCTATAAAACTCTAGAATATTTCTACCCAAAAATCCAGTAGCTCCACAAATTAACATATTCTGTTTCATAAATTTCTTCCATCTAAGATCAATTCTGTTTTTTCTTCAACATAAGCAGCATAAATACTATCAATTACAAAGTTTATATCCAAAGCATTTACTCTGTTTGGTGTAGTTTGAATATTTGAAGGATAAACATCTAGAACTTTGGATTTGCTATCAATTTTAAAACTATTGTAAAACCCTCTTAATCCCCATTTTGTAGCTGAGTAAAGAGTTCTATTTTTTTTCACTTCAAGACCAACTATTGAGTTTATGTTCACAATATATTCTAATTGAGGAAGTAAAGATAAAGTTAAAAAAAGAGGGGCTTTCAAATTTACGTTTATCATTTGATTTATTAAATCAATAGAATAACTTTCAAAATTTATATCGGGACAAACAATAGCGGCATTATTTACCAATACACTAACTCCAAATTTTTTAGCTTTTTCTGCTAAAGACAAAATCTCATTTTGGTCATTCAAGTCAAAATCAAATTTTCCATTATGTCTAAGAACTTGATGTCCTTCCCTTTCAAATTTTGCAGCTAAAAATAATCCTAAACCTGAGGAGCATCCAGTTATAAGTACTTTTGGTTTATTGTGCATTCAAGATAAAATTCCATATTTTTTCTTAATTATATTTTTATTTTTGAGATACCACTTAATTGTATCGATTATTCCTTCTTCAATAGAAATTGAAGGATAAAAACCATAAGATTTTGCCCTAGATGTATCAAATAATCGAACTAGGTCACCTGCGGGTTTATCTGTGTCCCAGACTAGTTCTTTTCCAAAAAAATTAGAAATAATTTCAGCTATTGTCTTTATTTTCACACCTTCTCCAGATCCCAAATTGATGGGAACGGTAATTTTTTTTTCAACTGCAAAAATCATTCCTCTGGCAACGTCGTGAGCATGAACAAAATCTCTAATTTGTGTTCCATCTCCCCATACTTCCAATCTGTCATTTTCATCTGCTTTTCTAATTAAGGATGGAATAACCATAGCAGAACTTAAATCAAAATTGTCATGAGGCCCGTATACATTAGCAGGTCTTACTATAGAGCAATTACTTAGACCTTTTTGCACCTCAAAAGCTTTTACTTGCAACTCTCCTATTCTTTTAGCCCATCCACCATACCAATCATTTTTTGATGGCATTGAAGACCAGACATCATCTTCTCTCAATAAAGGTGCTGGCTGATACACTCCTATTGAACTTGTATACAAATACCACTTTACATTATTAGCCATTGCAGCTTCTAACATATTTGTGTTAAACTGAATCATAGGCCCCATAATATTTGCTGGTTGTTCTATACAAGCTTTGGGTGATGCTTTTATGCCTGCTAAATTAAAAACATAATCCATATTTTTGCAAATATTTTTGCAATCAGAAAAATTCCGTAAATCAACTTGGACTTGTTTGACATTTTTAGAAAAAATCAAAACTTCAGATAAATCAGCAGCAAAAACATTAGCTTTTTTCTCGATAAGAGTAGACACAAGTTGTCTTCCTATCATACCAGAGCTTCCTGTAACTAAAACATTAGCATTTTCAAACATATATTTTTCTCTTTTTATAAATTAGTAAAGTCTTTATTCTTGAAATTAAATACAAATTCATAAGCTTTAAGTAACTCTCGAATTCCTGAATCTAATGAAAAGTCGCAACTCCAGCCTGTGCGTTCAAGCTTTTCATTGGATACAATGTAATTTCTTTTGTCATAATCCTCTTTAAACTGCTCTTCTATAATGACAAGACTAGGAATAAATTCTTTTATTTTTTGAGCTAATTGAAGTTTTGACATATTAGCTGATGTCAAACCAACATTAAATGCGTTATTATTGCAAGTTTCATAGTTTTCAACAAGATGAATGAAAGCTTTAGCTACATCTCTAACGTGTACATAGTTTCTTAAGAAATGTGACTCAAAAAGTACTAAAAACTCATCAGTTAAAGCCCTATATACAAAATCATTCACAAGAAGATCCATTCTTTGTCTATATGAAACGCCAAAAACTGTAGCTAATCTTAGTGAAATTCCATTTCCCGAATCTAACACTGCTTTTTCAGCATCACATTTTGTTTGAGCATACAAAGAAAGTGGATTGAATGGGCTTTCTTCTGTGATGATAGTTTCAGAACTACCATATTGAGAGTTTGTGTTAGGCACAAGCAGTTTTTGACTATTTCCAGAAAATTCTGTAATTGTCTTAATCTGATCGTAATTTACAGAAATAGTAAGCTGATGGTCTTTTTTACAAGCTGGCATTCCAACAATAGCTGCTAATGGAATTATAATGTCGTGTGTTTGAACTAAGTCAGAAAGTAATCGACTGTCACGAACATCACCATAAACAAACTTAAAATTTTCTTTATGACAAAATGTTGCTAAAGATAGCTGCTTATACATAAGATTATCTAAAACTGTGACACCATAATTTTTTGATAAAAGAACCTCAGTCAAAACAGAACCAAGATATCCAGCTCCACCAGTAATAAGAACTTTTTCCATTACCAACTTATCTCCCAATCTTTAAAGTCTGCAGCAAGACAATCAATTTTATAGTCTTTTCTTCCCCCAACTACTTCTTGAATTTTATTTTTAGCAGTATTTCTGATTCCATTCAATCCGTGTGTAAGCTCAAGACTATTGTTTTCCTTGATACCTTTTCTGTAATTGGCTTCATTATGCCAAATATGTAAATTCATTTGAGACAAAACAACAATGGCTCTTACAACTTCTGCTGATAAAATAGTTTCATTTTCGTCTAAATGTTGTTGAATGTCATGAACTATATCTGCAATTTCTTTGGCATATTCTGTCTTATGCTCAGAAATAAATACTTCTTTAAGTTGAATGATGCTAAGACGATCAATAAGCTCAGATAAGGTTGGGAGATACTTTCTATCCATAATTATTATTATACCTCTGAGTGCGTATAATATGTATATGATCGTTTATGTAACTGGGTGTTTAGGATTTATTGGAAGACACATAACGCAACTTTTTTTGGATAAAGGTTGGTATGTTTATGGAATAGATAGTTGTACTTACGCCTCAGATATTACGCTTTTAGAAAAATGGAATTCTTATTCAAAATTTAAATTTGAAAAGAAAAATATTTGTGATTTAGATAGATTAGTAGATTGTGATTATTTTATAAATGTAGCTGCTGAAACTCATGTTGACAACTCAATACGTGATAGCAAAGTTTTTATAGATTCAAATATATATGGTGTTCATAATATTCTTGAACTTCTCAAGATTTATAAAAAGGAAGGGTATGTCGTTCCAAAATTGATTCATTTCAGTACTGATGAAGTATATGGTGACATCGAAAATGGTGAACATTTTGAAACAGATATTCTTAAGCCAAGCAATCCATATTCTGCATCTAAAGCAGCTGCAGATCAGTTAATCACTGCTTGGTCAAGAACTTACGGCATACCATATAATATTATTAGGCCAACAAATAATTATGGGATAGGTCAATACACGGAAAAATTAATTCCCAAAGCTTGTAAATTTATTGGTTTAGAACGAAAAATACCCTTGCATAATATGGGTAAACCAATAAGAAATTGGCTAAATGCTAAAGACACTGCAGCTGCAGTTGAAGCTATAATTTTATATGGAGATGATAATGAAATTTACAATGTAGCTGGAGGTTTTGAACAATCTAATATTGACACTATAAAAAAAGTTTTAAATGCTTACTTTGGTTGTAATATCGAAAACTATAATGATTATGTAAACTTTGGAATTGAACGACCAGGACAAGATATTAGATATGCTTTGAATGATGACAAAATAAGAAGTTTAGGATGGATTCCCAAATGCAATTTTGATGAAGAGATTAAGATTATTGTAGCCTATTACAAGGATAATTTTATTTGGTAAAATGTAATCTCAAATGACTATAACTTTTATATGGACTATTATAAAATAAATTAAATGAAAATTGATGATTTTGAATATTTTTATTTCGATTTAGATCGGAATATATGGGATGTAGTTGACAAATATGGAAATAAAATTTGGGCAAGACAACTTATATTTCCATTGCAACAAGAATCCAAAAACACTTATGTAGATGATTGTTTGTCTAAAGTTACTCTCCAAGATGGGGTTATAGAATTTATGTCTTTTTTGAAATCAAGAAATAAAAATATTGGTTTTATTTCAAGGGGCGGAAATCTAAATATTTCAAAAGAAGAACAGCCATCTATTAAGACCCTTATTAAATTTGATTTGCTCAAGTATTTTAACGCAGAACAAATATTAATTCACAAAAATGAAGTCAAGCATAGTGCAATCAAACGAGAAAATTTTATTTTTTTTGATGATTCAGAGGACGAAATATTTTTGATGAAACATAACAAAATAAATTGTTTATGTATACTCAGAAATAGTTTTGATTCGTGGAGAGACTTATTTTGAAAATTAAGTTTTCTGATTATATTTTTAAGTACCTAGCTAAAAAAGGATTAGATACAGCTTTTACTGTTTCAGGTGGTGCTGCAGCACATCTTTTAGATTCTCTTGGAAAATCAAAATTTAAATATATATGTAATAATCATGAACAAGCAAGTGCAATGAGTGCTGAAAGTTATGCAAGAATTGCCAATAAACCAGCATTAGTTTTAGTCACTAATGGCCCAGGTTCTACAAACACCTTGACAGGAGTAGTTGGTGCATTCCAAGACTCAATTCCTATGATTATCATATCTGGGCAAGTTCCATCTAGTCAATCTATGACTTCATATCCAGATCTTGAATTGAGACAAATAGGAGTTCAAGAATGTAATATTATTAATATTGTTTCTAGCGTAACAAAATTTGCAACAAAGATTACGGATATAGATACAGCCTGCTCGACATTAAATAAAGCCTATAATTTAGCTATATGTGGAAGAAAAGGTCCTGTATGGTTAGATATTCCAATTGACATTCAAAACAAAATGGTTGATGACCGGTATTATTATGATGAAATACCCAATAATGAAAATTTTATTGATTTCAAACAAATTGAAGAAAAGCTCAATCAATCAAAAAAACCTTTAATAATTACTGGGAACGGGATTCATCTATCACAAACCGAAAATATTTTTTTAAAATTTATTAAAAAAACAAACATACCTTGTGTCTCAACTTGGACATCTAAAGATTTATTCGATCAAGCAGATCCTTTATTTATCGGCAATTTTGGAATTATAGGTGAAAGATCAGCAAATTACGCAGTTCAAAATGCTGATTTAATTTTAATATTAGGTAGTAGATTAAGCATCTTAAATGTAGGGTACGAAAGTCATTTATTTGCACCAAAAGCATATAAGATAATGGTGGATATTGACCAAAATGAAATTAATAAGCCAAGTTTGTCAATTGATTTACCCATAGTAACAAATTTAAAAACCTTTTTTGAAGCTGCTAAAGACATAAAGTCATATGAAAATAATGACTGGAATACAGAATTAGTAAGAATAAAAAATGAAAAAGATATTTTTAAGGAGCCTCATTTAGAAGATAATTTTTCAGTAAATTCTTACAGATTTATTGAAAAATTATCTAAGCACATTGACGATCATATTATAGTTACTGATATGGGAACTAGTTTCACTTGTACTATGCAAGCTTTGAGAACAAATGGAAAAAATAGATTATTCACATCAAGTGCTTGTTGCTCTATGGGATACGGTTTGCCTGGAGCTATCGGAGCTAGTTTAGCTTCAAACAAACCAATAATTTGTATTGCTGGAGATGGTGGATTTCAAATGAACATCCAAGAACTTCAAACAGTTATTACAAATAAAATACCAATTAAAATATTTGTGCTGAACAATCAAGGATATTTAGCTATAACCATAATGCAAGATAATCTATTTGATAGTAAATATGTAGCTTCTGAAAATAAGAGCGGTGTTGTAAGTCCTGATTTTTGTAAAATAGCTGAAGCATACGGATTGAAATCTATAAAAATCAATAATAATAGAGACTTAAAATTAATTCCTGAAATATTGAATGAAGATGGTCCTGTACTTTGTGAAATAAATATGAACAAAAATCAATTAATTATTCCAAGAGTTCAAAGCGAAAAGGATCATTTGGGAAATATTGTATCAAACTCATTAGAAAAAATGTTTCCTTATATTACAATATGATTGAATAAGATGAAAATTTTATTAACTGGTGGTAATGGATTTTTAGCAAGCAATATAAGAAAAAAACTTGTTGAAAATGGTTACGATGTTACAAGCATAAATAGGCAAATTCTTGACTTAAAAAATACTGCTGATTGTTTAGATTTTTTTAAAAACAAGTATTTTGATTTTATAATTCATTGTGCAATTTTGGGTGGAAAAAGACTTGTACCTGATTCTGCAAATATTGCTATTGACAATATTAGAATGGCTACAAATCTTTTGATATGTAAAAAATCTTTTGGACAACTTATTCACTTTGGCTCTGGTGCTGAACTGGATAGAAGTTTTGACATCAATTCATTTTCTGATTATGGCTCCAAATTACCAGAAGACTATTATGGATTTTCTAAAAATATTATTTGCCGATTGTTTGATAAAGAAGACAACATTCACAATTTGAGAATTTACAATGTTTTCAACTCTAATGAGTCTGAAGGTAGAATGATATCAACAAACATTGCAAATTACTTAAATAAAAAACCTATAGTTATCAATCAAGATAAATATATGGACTTTATGTTTTTTGATGATTTTTATGAAATACTATCGGCTTTTATCAAAAATAAAATTTATTATAAAGAAATAGATTGTGTATATGAAGAAAAACTTAAGATTTCTGATATTGCTAACATAATTAATAATTTGGACTCATACAAAGTTACCATAAATATTGAAAAAGATGGACTTGGAAAATCTTATTGCGGTACTTTTTCTTATAAAACTGATAACTTCTTAGGTTTGCAGAATGGGATTAAGAAAGTTTATATGGATATAAAAAATGAAAAACTTACTAATTAATTATCTTGCCGGAGATAAATTATTTGAATCGATAGACTTAGAAATTTATTTTAAATCTTTGAAAAAAATAAACAATGCTGACAAATTTGTAATAACTAATAATGTTTCAGAAGCTAATCTTGAAAAATTAAAGAAAACTTACGACAAAGTTATCTTTGGTGAGGCTCCTTTTTATTATATATATCATATATTTTATGATGTTTTAAAACAATATGGTAAAGATTACGATTATGCTATGTATATTGATACTCGTGACGTAATCATTCAGAAAAATCCATTTGATTATATGGCTTCCAAGCCTGAGAAAGATATGTTCCTAATATGTGAAGGAATGAAAGTTATTGAAAATGACTTTAATTTAGCTTGGCATAAAATTCTATCGTCTACTCAAATATTTCCAAATAAAGATGGAGAAAATAACTTAATTACAAATGGTGGAACTATAGGTGGAAAAGTTAAGGACTTTATGTACATATTGTTATTAGCAATTACAAATGCCAATAGAAAAGCTCCAGGAATGATTACAGATCAAAGCATATACACTAGTCTGTATCCATACTTAAAAGATCTAGAAACAGTAGAATATTGCCATCCTTACACATCTACATTATGTGCAACTGGCGAAGGTATAAAATACAAAAATGTTGACATCAAGTTTATAGATGGTGTTGCTTGCAATCTTAAAGGTGAGCCATATTATCTATTTCATCAATGGGATAGAACTGAATATGCAGAGCAAATTAGAAACAAACAAGCAAACACACTTTCTTTTAGTATTTAACTAATTTGTCTTTCTACGTCTATATCAATGTCTGCAAGTGATTTTTGTTTAGATTCATTTTTAGTAGCTAGTATGAGTTGCATAGTTTCAAATTCTTTCATTGATAAATTTGCAAACTCATCTCTGCCAAAAGAAACAAGTCCTCTCAACATATAATCAATTTCTACTATTATTGGAGGTACTGGGTAGGTATCATTATCATTAGGGTTGAAATACTTTTTTGCAGCAATGTAGTAAAAGTTTGCTTCATCAGCTGACAAATAAAGATATTTTTGATATTCTACCCATAACCTTTCAATAATAGTATGATCAATAACATCAATCAATGGCTTGTTGATTGATGGCAAATGAAAAATACTTTCTTGATTATCAAAAGCAGCTAAAATAGAAATACTAAGTATTTCTCTCTTTTCAAATTCAGTATTTTGATAAACTACATTGTCTTTTTTTCTAAAAGATTTTGCGTCTATCAACAAACCTTCTTTCCAAGTAATTTCTCTTATTACAAAATTTACGTGAGAAATTTCTATCATATGGACTTTATCTGATTTTACTGAATTATAAAAATCTAAAAAATCTTTCATAGTGTGTGAAATTCAGAAACTAAAGGATTTCCAGTACCGAAGAAAGCAGTGAACTCTTCAAGCCTTGCTACAAATTTATATTCGTGAGTATATCCACCAGTAGGACTTATTTGAACATCTGGGTTTGACCAATCAACATTTTTTATTCTGTAGAAAAACAAAGGTCCAAAAGACATAGTCAATGGGGTGGAGTTTTTATTAATTATACTTGTATTTACATAACTAAATATTTTGATAGATCCTGATACTTCTCTAGACGTCAAACTTGCAAACCTTGGACCAACTTTATCACCAAAGTAAGTAGGATTTGATCTATCATTTATAATATCTCCAGCAGGCATAGTAAAATCAAAGTTTACATTTTGATTTACTTCTAGAGACATACTGATCAATCTAAAATTGATATTCTTAGTATTTCTTATAAATCTAATAAAGTTATTGTAAGCATTAGCTATACCAGGACCTCGATGAAATTGGCTTGCATCAAAAAAACAATCTGATAAGTTTATAGGTCTGTAATAACTTTGAAATGGCAATGAAGCTACACCAGATGATTGTAATGCAAAATTATATTCTGGTAGAGTATTTCCTTCTAAGTCAACCATAGCTGTTCTGTTAGTAGTCATAAAAGGTTTGTAAGCTGGAATATTATCTGGTGATATCATTGATTTACCACCATTTATATTAATTTGAATTTCTACGTCACCTAATGAGTTTGAACCATCTACAGAAATTCTAAAGCTACTCATAAAAGCAGGACCAAAAGTTTTATGAGTTGGAATTGAAGAAGCTGCCATTATTGGATACAAGGGGATGACACTTGCTTTGTATATCAAATATTCTGCATCATATTGCACATTGTATGAAGTAGAATACAAAGGATTGAAAGAGAAGTTAGCAGTGTATTTCTGTTCTGAAAAAACTGGAACATTGTATATAGAAAGTCCAGTAAAATTGTCTAGCTGTTTGTAAATGTTGTTTCCAGCATTGTCGTTAAATGATGAACAATAGAGAGGAAAATAATTTTTATTAGCACCTAGTAAATTTTGAGGATCATTGAATAAAGGGTTTGAAAACTGTGGGAATCTAACAAAATATCCATATTGAGTTCTTTTATCAGATGCTGTGTATCCTAGTCTATACAAATCCCAAATGTAAGCTCTAGAAGTATTTGAAGCTTTATTGATCCTGTGCCCACCATAAGATAAAAGTAATTGAAATCCGGGAACAAACAAAGATCGTGTGTCAAATTTATTTAATAAATCTGTTAAGTATATATTATGAGAAGATGCTGGAGAGTTGTTTATAACATTAGAAACATAATTTGGCAATTTACTTTCCGCCTGTTAGCTCCAACCATTTTTTTGCAAGAGCTTTGACTAATTCATATCTTATGTGGTTAACATTATTGATATCTGGATAATATACTTCTGTTTCTTCCTTAATTTCTTCATCTACTTCAACAAGCTGAGTGATACGAATGCTCGAAAAAAATGTTGATTATATTAATTTACACAAATCAGAAGTTCGTAATAATGGATTGCCTGTCACAGAATTGATGATTGTAGCTTCTTCAATAATATGCGACATTTCACTAAAACTTCTGCCTTTTACATCGCAAGAAATTGTTGATTGCCCATTAGAATTTATTTTGTAACAAATAACGTCTCCATTAACATCTTTGATAATGTCACAACTTAATTTCAACTCAAATCTTTTACTTGCATCAACAAAAATACTCATTAATAATTACCTGTAGATTCTAATGTGAAGTCCTGATTGTAATTTTGAGTAACAACTTGATAAGAGACTGTATTCTTTTGGTATTGATCGCTGCCATGCTCTTGTGATTGAGCTGTCCACACCACCTCAGGTAAATCAAGCTTTACTGGACCCATATTTAGAGTTATACCGCCATTATTTAAGCTTGCTGGTCCTGACAAAAACTCAGTCATAAGAAATGGTTTCATAGGTCCAGTATATGTCAGTGTTCCAGATATATTTCTTCCTTCACTGTAATAACCAAATGGTAAAAGATTTTTCATTTTATTCTTAACAGCAACTGATGATTTGGAATTCAAAGTATAAACTGGTTTTAAGTTGTTTGTAATCTCTAAAGAAATACTATTTACAAAAATACTATCAAGTCCAGTTTTTTGATATCCTTGAAACACTTTGCTGTCGCTAACACTTCCTAAACCAAAGTGTCCATAATCAGGAGTATTCTTACTAACTTGCAAACTGTAGCCATTGAGCAAATAACTTGGTTTTTTTGATAAATATTTTTGAACTATGGTATCAAAATTGCTAAACATAGTAGTTTGATATTTTCTATCCACTCCTAAGACTTTCAAATCAACATCAACTACTACAGACTCACCTGGTGTAAAGTTTATTGAAAACTTGTCTACCATACATCCAAACAATAGGCCTTGTTTTAGAGAAAATATATTAAATGTTGATTCTTTACTATAATTTCTTACATACGAAGCAATATAAGAAGTATCTCTTGAAAAAGACGTTCCAACACCACTTGATAATGTAACAGTTCTATTTGCTTTAGATACACTTACAACTTGAACACTCTGTGAAGTATCTGTCAAATCATTTTTTATTTTAGCAGTGAAAGGTGTTTCAACAGACATAATTTCAGCAATATTGTCTACATATAAAATACTTGTTCCAACTCCAACAGTTGAAGAGTTAGAAGAAGAAAATCTTGAGATTATAGATGTTGGAGAACCATATTTAGCTTGCATACAATAGTCGAAAAATGCAGCTAAAGAAAAATCCATATATCCCCAAGAATCAACTCTAAATGGAAATCTCAAAGATACTGTATTTTCTATTTGTCCAATACTAAAGGTTTGTGGATTTATGCCTTCTCCAACCAATCTGTCTGTGTTAAGAGATTGATTTCTACCTATTGAAAAATTCTCCACAGAAAAAATATAGTTTTGATCAATATTGTTGAAATTTAAATTAAAATCTGGATCCTCGCCATAATCTTTTGAGAGCACTAATAAATCAAAAGAGCCAATTTCATAAGATGGAAAATTTATAATACTTTGAAAATTTTCATATGACTGTTTGTAAATGTGCTGTGTCGGAAATGACTCTGAGCTACCAATCCCAGTAACTCCAAGAGTGACATCTGCAAACGCTCGAACTTTATTATTTGATTTTCTCATTTTCTTATGGAACAGTCTCAATAGTAATCAGATCATAAATGTCCCATATTATTGGACCATTATTCTCTCTGTTTAGGTTTGTCCCAGGAACAATGTATACATCTAAGACTCTATCAAACAAATCAACTACACTACCTAACTCAAACCTTGTGTTTCTGACAGTGCCTTGCGGAACTGTTGCACTTAAGGTTTTTACTTGCCCAAAATTTCCATTCTGAGCTGTTACATATACAATCATCTCATTTTTGATTGTTGTATCTGTGGTTGTAGCTATACCAGTTGCAGATCCATTCAGTCTTAAGGCAGAGGTAGACAAATCATCTACAGGAGGAACAAAAACTGACAATCTTCTAGGTGTAAATGATATTCTATTTGTGAGAGATATGCCTTTCCTTATTACATCTCCTACAATATTTCCATTATCTAAATATCCTCTTGCTTCAAACCAGAGTGTGCCTCCAGTACCTGTCCAAGAAACAGCATTATTTATGGAAGTTTTTGCGAATCCTGTAACTCCACTGATTGTTCTGGTATACAAACTTGTTGAACCCAATGAAGTTGCAAAAGATTCAGGTTTGTTAATCATAACATAGTAGAATGAATTTTGAGTCACATTCACACCATCGTCAAATTTGAGCGTATAAGTATTTGTCCCTTGAGATATGTCTGAATACCTGAGATAAGATTGGCTTGACAACATACCATTATTTGTTGGTGTAGAACCTGTGGCAGAGAAAATAGAAACAGCTAAACCTGTTGTGCCTGTACCTGTTGTTTGACTGCCTGCATCATAGTAAAGTTTAAAGCTCACTCCACCAATATATGCATTTTCTCTTGCTTGGAATAAGAAAGCATTCAACCCGTTTACCAGTGACAAATTTGTATTGTCAGTGTATGAAGGCAAAGTGTTGTATGGAGGATATTGTATTTCATCAACGTTGGTAACTTTTCTTTCATATAACTCATCTGTGAGTCTAGGTTTTTTGTAAATATTATAGAAAAGTACATTGGAAATTGCAGTACCAGTCCAATTCAACTCTACTAGATAGTTATTCGTAACTGTAGCAGGAGTTATGATGTTAGTATATGTATTTGTAGACTCAACATATTCAGAACCAGAAATATTGTAAACTGCAGAAACTCCATAGATTTGCGTTCCACTATGCAAGGATGATTGATAGTTAGAACAAGCATATGTAGCAGTAGTTAGCCCTGTTGCACTAAAATTTAATGTATCTCCAATTGCAGAATTATAAGTATTCAAGTCTCCACGGAATACTGCAAAAGTATGTTGCAAATCTTGACCTGTAGAGTTGTAATAAGCTTTAGCAAAATTGTATGGAAACTCAAACCTTTCAAGTCCACTGAAACTCAATCCCTTAGAATAATATTCATTAGGTCTGAAAGGTTGAGTTGATAAAAGTTCTCTAATCGTCAAACCACCTGAAACTGCTGTAAAGCTTATGTAATTGAAAATTCCATTAATTAAAACATTTAAGTAATCATTGGATTTATAATTTTCAAGTAACACCAAGGTGTCGTTGCAGTTTTGGATTATAAGATTTTTATCATCAGCAGTCCCTAATATTGGATCGCTTGATGTGGCTGTTGGCATATCTATAACAGTTCTTGTAAAACCTGTTCCTGATGCTATGACAACTGGATTCTCTGGGTTTTTACATAATACTTTTGCAATTGGAAGCCAACTTTGAGGCAACGGAGGAAAATATTTGAATCCAGTAATGTATTCAAGTGCTTCTTCAACTGGAAAGCCTGTAATATATTTTAATTTTGGTTGAAAAATAAATGTAACAGTAGTATTGGCATAGACAGCTGTAGATAAAACACCAAATGAACTACCATTGTAATAAGAAGGGTCAATTAATAATGCAGTCCTATCTTCATTCACTCCTGAAAATGTTATGACATTATTACCAACAACTCCCTGTATAGGAAAACCTAAAACTTCTGCTACATTAGTATCGTTTACATAAAGCAGAGATGAATTTGCACTTGTGTTTTGATTGACTGTAGTGAAGTACAATTGCTTTGCTTTTTGAACTTCTTCAAATGGTAAACCAACTGTAATTCCATATTTATAGCCATCTGATCCAACTAATGTATCTGAATAATCTTTTGACCATTCTTTCTTAAGAGGAATTTTTTGAGTTGTAGTTTGAAGTAAAGATCCGTCAAAAGCTACTTGTCCGCCATTCACAGTAAGATAGTAAGGATCGTTAGACAAATCATATGTCAGTCCAAAACCCAATGGATTCGTTTCTACTACTCCAAAATAAGGAAATCCATTTGTGGCTAAACTTAGTAAATTATTAATTTCAAAAATTGAAGAGTTAGGTTTATTTAGATCACCTAAGCCTAAAGTCAATGCATCATAAATATTGCCTGCTGTTTTTGAAAGCTCTAATATTATTTCTTCAATTTTAGATGATATTGCCATTTTAAATACTTATACCTAACTCATTTTGTATATATGTTTCAAGAGCATCAGGAAGTCCATCTTCTGAAACTGACCAATAGGTCTTAAAGTCAGGATCCCAACCAGAATTTCCAACCCAACTGGAAATGATTGATTTGACTAAATTGTTTTGATTATTATATATTTCTAGAATTTGCTCATAATTTCTTATAACTACTGGAGTTATAAACTGATTCAATGTCTGATCATTGAATCCAAAGTATCCTCTAGGTTGCCTTAAGTCATAAAGCTTGAAAAATACTCTTGAGTTTTGAATACTTTGATCGTAATAATGAACGTCTGCTAAAAATTTATATACGACAATATGATAATCTGGGTTATATTCGGGAAAAACAATTTCGCTTGAATTCAATAAAATGTCTTCTGCTGTTTTTTCATCAATATCTTTTGAAACAATTATTGGATCACCATTATAATCATTAGCTGGTCTAGCTAAAGAAATATACAATGACGTTCCATATTGGTCATTGGCTAAATAAACTGCTCCAAAGACATATCCATCAGACATTTCATCAAGTGGTCCTAACATATCGTAAACAGAAAAACTTTCTTGATTTCCTGTTGGGAAAATCAAATTTGTATTCGATGTAACTGACTTGACTAAAGATTTACCAAAAGATACAGTGTCATAATAGTTATTGTAAGCAATAGATTTTAACGCAGAAAGTCCATACAAAAGCTGAATGTCCCTTGCCTCAGTGTTTGTTGCTAAAGCATATTCTTGTGATGATAAAGCTAAATCTAAAGTTGTTCTTGTTTTTTCAAGAGCTAAAACTAACTTATTCAATATGTATGCTGAGGCGTAATTCATTTATTTATTCCTCAATGTAAATCTATCAGTTTCTGGAAATCCTAAAGTTGGAGTATTTATCTCATCTTGTGTTTTTCCCACAACAAGATAAGATAAATTTTTAATTTTATTTGCGTCTATTAAAATCGGAGAAATGTCTGGTTCGAAATAAAATGAAGAATCAATATCATTCCAAGCAACTTCTCCAGTTTTTCTCCATTCAGCCTTTATTGTATGATCGTTCTCAAGATTACAGAATTGTATTTTGAGATTAATTGCAACTGATGAACCTGTGGCAACATAAGAAGTAGTGAAAGAATTTAGAGAGTTATTTTTCCACTGGCTTATGTATGGATTGGATTCGTCATTTATAATAAGCTTGACTCCACCATTTGATGTGACTCTAAAATCAAATGTTGTACCTATTGAAGATTTTGTTATGAAATCTCCTTCAATAACTCCGTTGAAATAGTTCGTTTGCCCTAAACCGCTAAATTTTGATATATCAACTTTGTGATGGGTACTTCTCAAGTCAAAAGATTCATTAGTATTTAAATCGTTATAATTCCAAGTTTCTTTTTTATACCAATCAACTATCCAAGTTGGTGATTTATCTAATTTGAAATAACTTGTATTTAATGTGTTGTTTACGTAATATTTCAAATATAAATGAATATCATTTGCTCTTTTGATGAGATTGATAGAATTGTTTCCAAAATAAAATGTAGTATTGCCCGAACCTGTCAAATTAGAAGATAAATATATACTATAATTTAAATTAGATTGATCATAAACTATATTAGTAATAGCTGTTCCTGAAGAAAGAACAGTGCTTGTAACACTCAAGCCAGCCATAACAATATTATCAAAATTTTGCTCATAAATATTAATAATATTTGTCCCTGAACTTCCTGTAGCTGCTATGCCTGTAAATCTATTGACAACACTTCTTGGGTAAATTCTTAAGTAACTAGGCGTAAATACATCTTTATTGTTTATTGACCAGTAACCATCAACAAAATAATCATTTGTTTTTCTGGTGTCATTTACAGGTGCCATAGATAGATTTGTATTTTCATAATTTCTATTAAATGATCCGTAAATTTCTTCCTCATTGCTAAAGAAAACTCTATATGGAGTACCTGTTTGATATGTCCATTCATATCCATCATAAGTTGCAATATTTTGTTGACTTGGAGATGATTCTTGAATAGCAATGTTAAACTTATATCTCACAACATAATTTTGATTACTAACTGTCATACCAGTACTTGCAACAGTCATACTTGTACTTGATGCAATTCCACTTATCGAGTACCAAGAATTTATTTCGGAGGCAACAGTTGCTCCAATACCAATTTCAGCATTTACTAAGTAGTCTTCAAAATTAGTAAAAGAATTATTAGCCGGATTATAGATACCTGTTATAGAAGAGTCATCTACGTTTATAAGACCTTTGGTTTTTTGATCATAAACTGGCAATGTTGTATTTGATTCTAAGACAATCCAGTATGTTCTATTTTTAGTCAAAGAATAATTTATATAAAAATAAACATCCTTCAACACATTTTCTATATCTCTGTAGTAAACTTTACTTCCAGTAACAAGTTTATTTGATGGTAAATTTTCATAACTGTCATATATTGAGCATTCTATGTAAGCTTCGTTGTTTAACCATTTGGCAGTTTTTGAAAGTTTTACTTTGAAAGACTTTATGTCTTGTTTTTCTGATGCTGTAAACTTAAAAGCTACTTTTGGATATATTAGATTTTTACTTCCAGCAGTTGTTGTCACATTTATACCAGCACTTGACTCTACTGAAATTTGTTGTTTATAAATGTTTTCAATCGAATTGATTGAATAATCAGCTGTTCCATATCCAGATACGCAAATAATAAAAGAGTCTGATCTTAGATCGTTAAGATTATTTGGGGTATGGAACTTTGTCGATTGAGTGCTGCCATAAATTGATTCTATATTTGAAAACCAATATGGGTCACCTGAAGAATAATTGGATACTGTAACACCAACTTCTTCGATGCCATTATATAGGTTTGGTAATGCAGATAGATTGCTCGAATAGAAAGATTTTGTTAATTCATAATCAGCTATATTTGCGTCAATTTCAGTTTGAGTAATATTAGGATTATTTGTTTTTAAATCAGCAATAAAATCCACTTCACTTTGTTTTGTATTGTCAACTGGAGCAACAACTTTAGATAATACGGCTCTGCTTTCACCAATCTGCAAATCAGGAATAATTGCCGAATTGCCATAAAGTCGATAAAGTTCTATGGTATTAAGTGTTCCTTCAGATGCATTTAATTGTTCTTGGTTAGTGCCTTTCTTGTAATATCCACTCAAAGATAACTTTTTAGATTTTCTAATGTTATATTCATTATCAGATATCAAAAACTTACTAGAGTTCAAGAATATATTTTTGTTAGTAAAGTTTTGATTACTATCTCTGAATTTGATAGCTAGTGAGTAATCTTTAACTAATTTATTTCCTGAATCTATATGATTGTTCAGAGTAGACAATAAAGAATTTTTTTGATATATTTCAAATTCAGTATTTGTATTTAATTTTTCATTGATTAAAACAATTCCATCGTTTGAATATTCAAAAAATGTTTTTGTAGGTGGTTTTATGCCAATATCTGAGATAGCTTTATTGCCATCTAAAGAAATATCAATATACTGAGGTTCTGTTTCTGAAACACTATTTTTAATTTTGTATGGTTGACTTGTGACAGTTTTTTTGTATTGCGACTCTAGTACTAAATATGTATCAGAATTTACGCTAGAAACTATGCCATATAAAGTTGTTCCATCAGAATTATATATATAATCCCCAGCTGATATTTCTGTTAAAAATTTAGTATTTTTTCCTATAACTACATCAGTACCGCCGTTTATTGAAATAGTTCCTAAACAAGAAATAAAATCATTATTTGATTTTAATAAATCTGTATTAGGATATTTTAATAAATTATGTATGAGTAATAGATTGTTTGGACTAAGAGTAGTTAAATTTTGAGATCCTTTTGCCTTAAAATTAGAAAAAGGTATTACAAGATTAGAAAGAATAGTATTGAAATAAATATCAAATTCATTTGCTCTAGTAAAAGTAGTAAAAGCTAATATTTCTTGTAATGAATAGTTTATGAAATCTGAATCTCCCAAAGATGGCACAGCGAAATTATTGGCTTTTCTTTCGATATAAACTACAGATGCGTTATTAAGATTGTAGCTAGTATTTGTAACTTTTTTAATCGTGTTAGAAGTCGATAATGATGGATATGTCAATATCAACTTTGCTATTACATTGTATTGTTCATCAATATCTGGATAGTTATCAAAATTTTTCCAGTCGATTGGTGCCATCGACAAAGGCATAGGTTTTCCGAAAAATAAGAAAATTTCATTATCTCCATTTTCAAATTCATTTCCAGAAAGAATATTTGTAGAAGTGACAACTAATGGAATAAATTCATTTGAAGATAAAGAATAAAAATTGCTTAGTGAATTAGTGTCTCCAGTCGATGCTTTATCAATAGTCTCAGGAAACTTATATCTAAATGGATTTTGAGTATAGGGAAAATCACCATCATAAAAATTATTATTTGACTTATTTTTTGAAAATAAGTAAATATTGCTATCATTTACTCCAGTTTTTTCGAAAGTTAAGTAGTTTGTAATATCTTTTTGGAAGTAAGTTTTTCTAGGGAATATATACCAAGACGAATCCAAGTTAGAACTATTGAATGTCGTAGCTGTTCCCGAAGTATATGTGGGTAAGTAATCTCTGAAAAATAGATCAAAAGTTTCCCAATAAAATCCAAAGTGAAACCAATAATTATTTGTCCAAGTTGTGGGAGTTTTGACCTTGATCAAATAATTGTTTTTTATTCTTGCTGTAGTGCTTCCAGAACTACTTGATTCCTGAATAGAATAAGCAAGTAACGTAAGAGCTATGCCTGCCATTGAACCTGCTAGTGCAAATGTTGAGCCTACGCCAGCAGTAATCAGATTCTGATGAGAATAAATCGCTAAATCTTTTGGTATATTTGTTTTTGGATCAATGTGTAAGCAGTTTTCAAAATACGACTTAGGAACGATAATTCTAGCTTCATCAAAACTTGAAGAACCAGTTGCATTCTTAACTGAAATCCATCTTGAAGAATTAAACAGATTTACTCTAGTGTATCCAGTTCCGGTATATCTAACTGGAAAAGAATAATTTGCTCTAGAACTTCCTGTTCCTGGCTCTGAGTTTATATTGTAAATTATGTAAGATGTATTTGCAGAACCAGCCGCATTGTAAGGAGGTATGAAACTTGACCAAGCATTATAATCATACACACCCCATCCTTCTGGGGTTGGGGGATTGTAATATTGAGGTGTCCAATCTCCAGTGTTAGCAAATCCAGCTATTTTTGGATCAATAGCATATTGTCCACCTTGGAAGCCAAAAGCTATATCTTCATTAGAGTTGTAAGTTTGATACGGAGTAGTTATTGTTCCAGTAAGAGTTTTTCCAGCAAGGTCGTAGTCATGAAAAATAGTAGAACCCTTAATTTTCGGAACTATAGCTTCATAATCAAGAAAATAACCCCTATTAACAGTCAAATCACCAACCAAACTTTTGTATGCATATTTGGCTTTACCGATTTGATCTATTATGAACTTAAGTCCTTTTCTTTTAACTTGACTCATTTTTAATATGCAGTTGTTGGAACGTTATCAGGTCCGTAATATAATTGTCTTACTAACTCTTTTGCACGTATCGTTATTGTTCCATTTCTAAATAACTGTTTATTCGTAGCATCATCAGAACCTTTAATATCATTACAGATTACGTCGTAAAGCATTCTTACAGGTTCTACATTATCTGATCTCATTCTGAGAATGTTATTTCTAGCAGCAGTTGGTAAATTAGTTACCGTTACTCCAGCTCCAACATCGTTATACATTCTGATAAATGCTTCTGCTGCAAGTCCAGAAGATGGAATTGAAGGAGCACTTATATCAGGATCATGAGTATCGTTCCAGAGATTATTGAACTCACTTGTTACAGTGCTAACGTATGTTGATAAAATGCTATTGTGGTCAACTGTAAAATGCTGCGGATTCAATGTAAATTTTTGACAAATAGGACAAGTTTCCACAACCCACATTCTTCTATGTTTACGTAAAATGCTTAATACTAATCTTGTCGCTTCCTGAGTAACTCTTTCTGTAGTTTCTATAGTGTCTGCTCCGACTGATATGTCAATTGTCAAAGAATGTTCAAATTCTTGCAATCCAAAGGCTATGTCTTTTAAGGGCGAACTTGAACCCTTAAAAGTAAAAGAGATACCATTTGGTTTCTGACCTTGTTCACCTATATAGAAACCAGTAACAGGTCTATCAAAAATTACAATTTGATTTTTTGCATTTTTGGGAAGTTCGTGAAATAAAATGCCACGAAAAGTATCATAAACTCTTTCAAGCATATATCACCTATTGACTTTGACCCTTAGATCTTTTGCCTTCAGTTGGGTTAATTGCTATGCCTCTCAAAGTAGATCTCACGAATCTATCACCTCTAAGGTTTCTCTGACCAAAGAGTCTAATCTCACCATTTTGTACTCTCACAAGTTGGTTTTGAGCAAAATCAAATCTAACTTTTTGTGCTTCAGAATATTGCGCATCTGATCCCTGTAGTGCTTGCATATAATACATTTGTGCTGCTAAAATTGCACAAATAACTGGTACTGGATGTGGATAAGATACATCTCCACCCATATTGACTTGCTTCAATGGAACATCGTAAATTGTTGCTAAATTAGCATCAATTTCAGCTGATGCTTGTTGTATGAAAAAATCTATGTTTATGTTTGAAGCTGACTCTGGTGTAGGATTTCTGAAATTAGGAACTGGATTATCACCTTCTGTCACTACATTTGGTGGCAAATATTGTTTGACATCACTAACTGAGCAATATGATCTTGGCATTAGATTTCTCCGTTTTTAGGCTGTAAATATTTAGGCGTATAATCTACACCTTGTTCCTCTTGAACAAATCCCATCTCTACTGCTTTTTTTCTTTCAAGTAAAGTGAAAACATTATTTTCTTCTAGTTCATTTGCAGATGTAGCTCCTGATGAAATAAATCTAGGAAAATCAATATCAATATCTCTATATCCACCTACTTTGGCATTGAAGATTTCAACTCCATCAGGTGCAAACAAACTACCTTGCAAACGATTTATTTTTTGACCAATAGCTTTTGTTACGTTTGCTGCTAAAACAAACCCGCCTTGTTTGTGAGCAAATTCGCAAGCTTTATCAATGGTCAAATTTTTAGGTAATGGTTTTGTTAATTTGTAAATATATAAAGACTCATTATCTCTACAAATATATGTTTGTCCAGGCACAACCACAACATCCATCTTTTGATCTATAGACATTTTTTGTGCTTTTAGTCCAACACTTGGATCATCTGCAGACAAAATGCCTACAATGTCAAGTCCATTAATAATTGCTGATGTAAGCAAAGATTTGATAGTTGAATCTAAGTAATCTTCGTTTGCAAACTGTTCTTCTTTGTCGATAAATATACATAAATCGACACGTAAAACATTTTTACGAATAGCTACACATTCTTTAGCTGTTTTGTACCAAGGAGACATAATAGATTTTTCTCAAATCAACCTTCTTGTACCTTGATTATCTTTTTGTTCCGCAATCTGGGCAAAATTTTTCCATCCCTGGGAAACTGTAGCCACATTCTGTACAAAACTTTGGCATTTGAGGAGTTCCACACTTAAGACAAAATTTAGCGTCTTTTGGAAGTTCATACAAACAGTCTTTGTTTGCACAAGACTTTGCTTGTTCATATCCAAAACCAATTTTAGTGTTTGGACCAATCTGAACTGTACCATCAGGATTGGGATGAGCTGCAAATTTTTTAGAGGTGCCATCCATTTCATCAAGCTCATTTATAAGCTTCGCTAAAATCTCATTTTGAGGAGTGATGACTGTAGAGTCATCTTCTAGTTCTAAGACTTGTTCCTCAGGTTCAACATCTCCTTGATTTGGCTGATTTTGTGCCCAATTTTGAAATTCTAAGCTATCAAAGAGGCTTTTCTTTGGTTCCGCACTTATTGCACCAGAATCATCGATTTTAAGCTCAATTTCGAGATCCTGCATTTGTTTTTCGTCTCCAAGAACAGTATGCCCAAACTTATTTACTTTAGGCTTGGGCATATCTTCACGGAAAGGATTTGTAAATGAGTGTCTTAAGGATTTGATCTGTTCTTCGTCCATAAGAAAATTATACTACTTTGCGTTCTTTTTATCGTCTCTTCTTTCGTATTTAAAGCTCACTACTTCAAATGAATTATCAGGCTTATCTCCAGCAGCAAACTCTGTTACATTGTCAGCATGACTTTCTATTGACTGAAGAATCTTTGACATAAGCTGTGTGTCTGGTATAGGTCCATTATGCTTTGCCTTAATCTCAACAGAAAAACTGTGCAGAGTCCCGTCATCAGATTTTAAAGATACTTCTGGTCGTGGTCTTGCAAACGATTCAATTTTGGGGTTTTGTAAATCATTGACCATTGGGTTTGTTGTAAAATCAGCTTCTCCCATAACATCATCAATTCTGCCTGCTAATGCTGGATCTACCTGAGCAACCTTAGTCTTCATATTTTCCAAGAGCTTTATAACCTTATTCATTTTTAGCCATCCTTATTTTAGTCCGTTTTCTTACACCCATTAATTAAGGGAAGTATAATTATATATATTTAACATGAATTTAAGTAATTTAAATTAAATTTAAAAATTTAAATTTAACAATTTGCTTAAATTGAAAAGTCATAGTCTAATACTTCTATGATCCTGTACCTATATTCCATATGTATCTGAAAAATCTACTTCTTCCTCCAGGCATATTGTATTCTGGTACTACAACAGATCTTGTACCTGGATATGTAGCAATAGGAAGTTTTTCTAATGTCTTTTCAAAATCCTCTTTGTACATAGTAGCTGTTTGTCTAAGTTGATCAACAAATTGTGCATCAGGATCTTCTATGAGTAATCTTCTTTGTCTGTTAGTCAAACTAATTAGTAGACTTCTAAGCAAATAATATGTTGCTCCATAAACAATTGCTGGTTCATAGTAAAATGGTGTTGATGCTACTGTTGAATATTTTGATGCACCAGGTTGAGAGTTAATTTGTTGTAAAGCCATATACAATGCATTGTTTATATGTTCTGAAGTGAACATTTTTACACTGTAAGAGACCATTACATTGTCATATGATTTTATTGCTACTGGGTTTCCATTTGCATCAATAAAGTATATGTTTCCTTTGTAATCACACTTATATCTTAATCCATCAGGATAGTTATGCCCATTAGTAAGAGCCGATTCATATCCGTCTCTATTTTTGATTATTGGGTCAAATGTTTCATTTATTGTTGTGTAGATTGGTGATGTTTCGGACAACTGAATCATCGGATCTCTATCACCCTCATTTGATGGTCCACTGATTCTTACATCTGGTCTAGGAAAATAATTCCAATAAGGGAATGATACAGTTGCAATTTTCCTGTCTTTTCTAAAAACAACTTCTTCATCGTATATTGCAACATTAAGGAGGTGTTCTAATTCAAATCTAATACTTGATTTGATTAATAACTCATCTCCCAAAAATGGCGAACTAGTATTAAGTACGGTTCCATTTGTATCAACTTCTTGGATTCTGTAATAGTTGCTAGGATGACCATTTGAATCCCAGCCTTCGTTGATTGGAAATGGCACTGTTTCTATTGTTGTGTATGTACCATCAAATTGTTCAGACTTTTGAATTTTATAAAACTCAACCCCACTTGCACCCGATCTTTCCCATTCAATAAATATTCCTGGGTTAGTTGTTTGTGTATTGTAATATACTAGTGCACTTTGCGTATATGACATTGCTTGTATTTCGTCTGACATATTTACTCCAAAAAAAATAAGGCTACCGACAAGATAGCCTTAATCTAGTCATATTAAGTTTTTTCTAAACTCGTCTGATGGAGCCCTTGTCACTCTCAAGGTCAATTTCGTTTTCTAAATCAATAGAATCTGCAATTCCATCATCATCTGGGGTATCTAAAAAGTTCATTTCTCCACCAGCTACGACTTTATCTCTGTTATAGTTAGTCATATTAACTTGTCTAACTGATGTTCCGTCAATAGCATTTTCTGAAGGCTGTGCTACAAATGCTCTTCCTCTTCTCTCATCACCTGACACGGAAGAGTTTTCATTTAAACTTCTTTGTTGCTTAAGAAGATTTTGAACTAAATTAGGATTATTGTTAACTTGGTCGGCAAAGTCTTCAATTGTAAGTTCATCACCTCTTAATTGTGCTTGAGTTTGTGCAATATCAAAAGCTGTAGCATAAGAAAGAGAATCGTTTGCATATCCTGCCGTTGACACTTCTGTATCTTTTCTATATGCCTTTTCAGCATCAATAGATTCTACTTCCATCTGTTTGCCATCAACATCTACTGTTCTAAGATTATTTTCGTTCTGTTGTCGAATGAGTTCTTTCTTTCCTCTAATAGCTGCTTTTTCTTCAATTGAATCAAATTGCTCAGGAGTAATTTTCCTTAAAAAACCCATTCTTAAGGAACTTCTTAAATCTTTACTTGCTTTGATAACTTTTGAATCTTCCCAAGTTAAGTCTATTGCTTCAAGTGGTCCAAAATTCAATCTGATGTCACTTACATAATGAGGACCTAAAGTTACATTTTGAACAATAAATGATTCAGGCTCGGTATTTTCTTCCATTTTTTAATCCTTTTTTCTCTCTATTGGCAAAGATGTAATACCATCTAAGCCTTCTTTACCCGTCCACAATTCATTAGATTGAGATTCTCTGGAATTTGGATCGTATGAACTTTTTCTTACGTTTTTTTGTTCTTTGACAAAATCTGCCATTTGTTTTCTTTTGGTAGTTGTGCCAAATTGTTTTTCTTTTGCTGTAAGTCCCTCTTGCACATTAAAAGAATTGAATATTCTTTTTGCCGTACCATTTCCACAAGGACAAGGAATTTCTTCTTTGTATTCACTAAATGAAAGTGAAATTACAAAAGATTTAGGTTCATTTTGGCAACTACACAAAAATTCGTAACGTGGCATATAAAGGTACTTGTACAAAATTCTATGAAATCTACAAGGGAGAAAATATAAAATGAGTTCTGAATTATCTGACGCAACTAATGCACACAAAATGTATTGTGTTAAGTGTAGAACTATGGTTATGGTAACAGCACCTAAGAGAGTTGTTATGAAATCAAGCAGGCATGCTCTTCAAGGCAAATGTCCTCATTGTTCTTGCTCAACTTTTAAAATTACAAAAGCAGAGTAAATATGAAGTTTATTTTCGACGATAGTTTTTCAACAGACCCTAATTTGTTTAAGTCCCAAACAGATGAAAGGTCTGTCTTTGTTTCTGGCAATCTAATATTTGAAAAATCATCAGTAGCAACCACTGGAAATATAAAGCGTCTCATTGCTAAGTACAAGAGCCTGGATAAAGAGGGCAAAAGAAAATTAGCAGAAGAAATTACAAACGGAACTGGTGAAGGTACTGGTTTGTCCGATGATGATAAAGAAGATTTTTTTGATGGCATAAGTGGTTCTAGCAGTTCTTCTAGAGGAGGAGACCCTTCTGCTAATTCTATTACTCGAAGATATCTGGACACAATAGTTTCGGGTTCTGATGAAATGGGAGAAGCTGCTGATGCATTTGCAACAAAAGCAACCTTAAGAAGCAGACTTGTTGATCAACTTAAACCTTTCTTAAGTTCAGACGAGATTGGAAAACTTTTTGACGATTTTATTTTCAAGATTAAACTTCCTGAATCAGAAACATTAGATTTTATTAGTAATATTATTGATTTTGCTTCTGATGCAGGATCTAACATTAAGGAACTTATCAGTTTCGCTACAATGCATTATGCTACAAGGCGTGATAAGGGACTTACAATATTACTTTTAGAACTTGGTACTAAACTTCAAAAGAAATATCCCGAAGTAGACTTTTTCCAAATGATGATTGACTCTGCAAATGGTGGTAAACCAAAGTTAGGTAAATTGGCAATCATTAATGATAAAGAGGATATGGATATTGCAAGAAAATTATTCTCTCTATCTCAACACAGAATTGTAGAACAAAATGAAGCCTTAAATAGAGAAAGAAAAGAAGTTAGAGACGCACTTCAAAGTATGCAAGAAAGAACAAATCTTCAGAGAGCTATTTTTGATGCTATGAAGATGAATGAAGTTGAAAGAGCTTTAACTATTGAGATTGAAAAGTTTGGTGAAACATTTAGGAGACTTATTACGAATCCACAATTTAGAGCTCTTAAAGATTTACAATATACAATATTAGCTGGAAGAAGATTACTTGATGCTTGGATGTCTCTATACATTGACAAACAACCTGTTACTCCTAGCAGATCTACTCAAGAAGTGAGAGACGATCCTAAAGCAGTTTCAAGATTTACTGGTGAGCAACAAGGAAGAAGTAATCGGGACTGGCCTTCGAGAGGTCCAATACTTGTAAGCCACTCTAATTCAAAATTTATTAAAATTGCTCAAACAAAAGTTAATCAACCAGCTCAAAATCAAAATGTTAGTGGTGAAAAACAAGCTATTCTTTTACAAAAAATGATTCTTTCAGATTTGATAAAAAAAATTGAGAGTGCAGTTATCCCAAGAATTAAGAATAGTAATATTCCTATTGAAGGCAAAAATGTTGTCTTATCTTATGTAAATAGTCTGTTGCTTGAATTTTCAAAAGCATTAAGAGCTAATGCAAGAGTTTCATTTTTAGAGATGCATGATTTGGCTTATGGTAAAATTTTGCTTAATTTAGCAGAATTAACTAGAATTAAAAAATCAGATTTCAGCAACACTAGGTTTGTCATTTCTCAGCAAGCTGGAGCGCAAACTTCCAGACCAGCAGTGCAGCCACAATTTTCTCAGTTTTCAACCATAATTGACTCATTAATTGGTGGATTAGCAGGTTTAGGATATTTTGAAACTTTTACAAGAATATTTTCTACAGGAGATGTAAGAGATATTATAGCACTCACTAGATTCCTTGAAACTTATAATAAAAGTGTTTATATGGAGTTAGATAATCAACTTGGTAATGTTGGAGGAAATGCACCTGCTGATTCAAGTATGTTTTCAGGCGGAGTTTTATCTCCATCAGGAGCTCAAATAGCTGTGAATGAAGTTGAGGCTGATGCTCTTCAAAAACTATTTGGTGAAGAATTTTTTGCTACACAAAGACTTGATGCAAAAATTAAGGCTGATGAAGCTACACTTGCTCAAGCTGAAAATAATCTTGCTATAGAATCTTCTCAATCAGTTCAACTTTCTGTAGGTAAAGAGGCTCCTGAAGGCGATAAACCTGCTCTTGAATTTCCTGCTGAATTAAAACAAAAACAAGAAGCATTTGTAAAGCAAGCAGACGCTGTTATAAAAAATCTTTATGTTCTTTTAGGTGTTAGAAGAAATATGAAGAAATATGCTGAAGTTGAAGGTTCTGATCCAATAATTATGAGTACTTTACGAAGACTTGAACAAGATATATTAATCAGAATAAAAAAACATGAAGACACTAGAGAAAAATATAAAACTACTAGCTCTATATTAGTAGAACTTGAAAGAAGTAGAAGATTAAGGCAGTTATTACGCCCAGTGGAAAAACAAATTCAATTGTTTTCAGAAGCGGGTATTTCAATTGCTTCCTTAATAACTCAACCAAATGGCATACTTAACGTTGTAAGAAGAATTAGAGACGAAGAAGAAAAAGCTCTTGATAAACTAGTAGACAGATATACTGAGATTAAAGAAAATATTACTCCTGTAAACTTAGAAGGTTTTGCAAGACCAACTGTTACTACTCAAACAGGAGCAGTTGACATAGGTGAGCCTTCAGAGCCTACTTCTGAGATGATTTAATTATGAAATTTATTTTTGCTGCTACAACTCATCCTATAGTTTCTGACCCAAGATATTCAGACTATAGTAAAACTTTTCTTACTCCAAATGACTTAAAAAGTAATAAAGGATTAGTTGAAGCTGAAATTGATAGAATTAAAAATATTATTCCTACTACTCAAACAACAATTAGGGATGAAAATGGCATAAGTATTGACAAAGCTTTATTTCTTCAAAAAATTAAAAATAGTTTAAGATTAATAGAACAACAAGAAGCATTTTCTGATGTCACTCAAAGTGAACTTTTTGCCGGAACTGGTTTGACACAAACTTATCAAATTGGTGAAATTCCAGAGCAAATTGACGCTGAAAACAAAAGAGAGTTAGCTGCCTTGGAAAAATTAATTAGAGAAAGACAAGAAAATATAGCTGAAATAGATGCTTGGGTTTTAAGAACATTGCTTGGGAAACCATTTCAACCATTTACTGCATCTGGAAAAAGTAAGTTTATTAAAGTTGCAGATGATATGGATAAAGAAGCAGACAAAGTTATAGAAGAATATTATGATGACCTGTACGAAGAATCAGAGGGAAGTCCAAATTTTGGAAAAGTTCTGAATAATCCTGAAAAATATCATCACACCTTAACAACTGATGCAAGTACTACTCCTAAACCTTCTAAGTTCAAGAAAATCTAAACTGCTTTACAAGTAATTTATGTCAGAAATAAATTTTATCGATTACGATAAAATTACAAATCGCTCTGATGCTTTCGTTGCATCTGACGAGCTGAATTGTTATTTTCAGTATATTCCCTCTACAAAAGCTCTTTCTTATAATATCAAGAAAGAGAAACATACTGCTGGAACTACTAATGATCCAAATGATTATAAAGTGCCAGATATAAGAGAAAAACTATCTCCTAAAAAACTTTATAGAATTAATCCCTTTCATAAAAATGTAGCTGAATATTTAGAATTACATAAAACTAATACTGATCCTGAAATCATTTTTCCCACAGTTACTAAAGAAGTCAAAATAGTTGAAAATGATTATTCAGATATGGGACTTAATCAAGACCAAATAGATTTTCTATTAGCTCTTAAAAACTTAAAGACTTTAAAAGTTGAAGATGTAAGTAAAAAACTTGACATTGATCAGTTTGAAATTACTGAAGAAAAGTTAATGGAAGGTTTTTTTCAAGTTTATCCAAGATATATGGAGAATCTTGTTACATCTACAATTCAAGAAACTCCTATTTATGATGAGGAAGATGAAGATACAGTTTCATTCAATCAAGAAGACTCATCTGTTTCATATCACTTAAAACAGATGGGATTAGATCCAAAAGAAGTTAGTCTAAAAAAAAATTTTCAAGTAAGAACAGGTAATGCCAAAGATAAAGACATCACACCATTCTTGCAAGAAAAAATTATATCTAATCCTATACAAACAAAAGTAAGTATTACAAATAATACTGAAAATATTTCTAACTTAAATATTTCAAATAAAAACAGAAATGAATATGTTAGTAGAGTATCTACAAGTTCTTTTTCAAATAATCAAAATTATAATAATTTGATCCAAAATATCAATAACTCGAAAAATATTACGTTGAACCAAAATGTAAGAGTTAGAAAAAGTGTTCAACAAGATCAAGTTGATTTTAAAGATATTTTCAATAATCTCATAAAAGACTTAAGCTTGAGAAATGATGTTACAAATCTTTATAATCGTGAAATTAATCTTCATAGTAAAAACGTAACTTTTGAGTTCTTGACTAAAATCAATCAATCTTTTTCTAAAGAATACAACACTAACATCAAGAACCAAACGTCTGCATATAACTTTTATCGATTTATAGAAAATAGATACAGAGAATTTATTCAAAATCTAAATTTCTTCAATGAAACATTTCAAGAATTTAGAAAAACTGAATACAAGATAAGAAATTCATATCAAAATCTTCATCAGCATAACTTTACCCAAAAAAATCAATACAACAAAAATATAATCAATCTAACAAAAGAAATTAATTTTGAAAATAATATGATTGATTACAAATTTCAAAGTGCCATCTTAAAAACAGTTGAAAAATCTAACACAATAACAAACAATAGTATTGAAAAGATTAAAGAAACTCTCAACTTAGTCAAGCACAATGTCAGTTATGTAAACAGAAAAGTTTCACATCTACACTACAAGACAGAAAATAGGATTTCAAAAGAAGTCAAGAATATCTTGAATAATCAAGATTTTTCTGATGAATATTCAAATATTATTATCAATAAAATAAGCAATGTTTCAAATAATAATGAAATTAAAAAATTATTATCATTAGTGAAAAACGAAGAGACACTGCAAAATCTTTCATTTGTAATTAAACAGAGTGGGATAAATATTGACAATATAAAAGCTATATCAGAGATAATTAATCTTTCAAAAAATAATAATTTTAATATTTCAAAAATATCGAATGAGTCAGTGCAAAATATAAAGAATCTCGTTTCTTTATCTGATTCATTTCATAAAAATTACAATCTAATAAACTTGTCAAACAATGTAACTGAAAACTTGAGAGAACTTGTAAACATTTCTCAAAGCCAAGAATTTACGCTGTTAAGTAAAAGTTTTAAAAATATAAATCCTGTTTTGAAATTTATTTCAGAAAATAATCAAAACTTTAGAACATCAAAAGTTTCAAATATAAATCAAATTACTAACTTAGTAAATCAAGTTTCAAACTTAATAAATCAAGTCTCAGAAGTAACTAATATAAAAGAAATAACTAATAATGTCCATAGACTTTCTCAAATCAAGGATATTAAGATTTTTGATCAAATAAATGCTG
>SXGQ01325062.1_pt1 | contig 37387 bp, 41 predicted proteins | sample 3178371 | NCBI WGS metagenome assembly SXGQ01 (sample SAMN11356859, study PRJNA531348) | freshwater metagenome | isolation source: freshwater sample F1-20 | place: China: Fuxian Lake, Yuxi | collected 2017-12-25 | reverse complement strand
TAAGTGAGATTTCAGGTGGAGGCGAAGTTTCACAATATTGTCATAATAAAGATATTTATATATACTCAGATCGTTATCATTTTGGAGAAGCTGTCTTACATAAAAAATTAAATGATAAGATTCGTCCAAAACTTTATACAGGCTTCGAGGGAAATGAAGGTAGTACAAATGCCATTTTACATAAGTTTCCTTCCTGTGATTTATTAATTGATTATATTTGCCGTGAATGGAAATTAGTTTAAACATTTGTGTCCAATACGCCCAACTTATTTAAATATACTAATAATTCATCCTTTGTCAATGGATTCAATTTACTATTGTAATTCATAACACCTTCGGTTACCAATAAATTCTTATATGGTGGCTTAATATGCATATATCCAGATTCAGTCTTAACAAGACGCATCGCCTGTGTTTCACTGATAAGCGACTCTAACATCTTCTCACCAGGTCTTAGTCCAGTAATTCGAACAGGTTTATTGTATTTTTCTGAAAAAATCTCAATAAGATCGAGTAATCTCATGGAAATTAGTGTTGGTATAACAGTGTCTCCAGATTCTCCGTGAGTATACGCATACTCAATTAATGCTACACTTTGTTCTAATGACATAACAAAGCGTGTCATATCAGGATGTGTTAGCATATATTCTTTTACAGCTGGGTCCTTTCCCTTTTCATGCAGGATTGGTATAATACTTCCTCTTGAATTCAGAACATTTCCATATCGTATATTTACAAACTTGCGATTCTTAATAAATAATGACTTCTCAACGATGGCACTTTCTGCGAGAGCCTTCGCCATTCCGTAAGCATTCGTCGGTTCGCATGCCTTATCAGTACTGACCATAACAACGCATTCTAGATCTCGTAGTCTATCATTGTTCTTCTCTACCGCATTTAACACATTCATTGGACCCATACAGTTTGTTGAAATACACTCTTGAATGGCATACTCACAACGATCAATATGTTTAAGAGCTGCCATAATTACAATTACATGTGGCTGCTCGCGTAGAATTGCGTTCTCTACGCTATCATAATTGCGGATATCGCCTATAATAAACGAAAGCTTATCCGTCTTATAACGAAGACTCATTTTCCAATGCTTGCATTCATCGCGAGAATAATTCGTGATAGTATTCGTTTGAATATATGTTTCAATAAATTTGTTTCCTAATGAGCCAGACCCTCCAAAAAGAAGTATTTTCTTATCCTTCATATTATAGTATCTATAGTCCCATTCCTTAAACCTTTTACCATAAAAACTAATGTTAAGGAGGTTAGGATTTTAGCATTTTACGATATATGCGGATAAAAACGTAAAACAAAAAATATCCATATATATAACATAATGTTTTCCGGTCATTATACTAATTGGAGAATTTCAAGGATGAATGGGGTAAAAAAATATATCTCATCTGAGTATTTCAAATCTAAAACCCTATTGGAAGTAGGGTGTGGACATGCAGACATTGGAAATATGTTTCATGATTTAGGTGCAATTGTAACAAGTAGCGATGTTAGAAAAGAACATTTAGAAAATGTAAAAATCACATATCCGCATATTAATACTTTACTAATTGATGGCGACAATGATAGTATTACAAATAAATATGATATAATTCTTCATTGGGGTTTATTATACCATTTGAGTGAAATAGAAAAACATTTAGAAAATGTATCACACAAATGCGATGTTTTATTATTAGAAACAGAGGTTTGTGATTCAGATGACAAAGAGTTTTATATATCAATAAATGAAGATGGCTATGACCAGGCATTTAATAATAAAGGTATTCGCCCTTCGCAACCATATGTCGAATATGTCTTAGAAAAAAATGGATTCCAGTTTAAACTTATAAAGGATCCTATTTTAAATAGTGATTTTCATCGTTATGATTGGGATATAAGTAATTCTAAAAAATCGGAAGGTGGATTACGGCGTTTTTGGATTTGTTGGAAAAATGTAGAATGTCCCTTATTTGAAAGCACAGTATAAAATATTACTAAATAATATAAAGGATGAAGCGTGCTACTATGAAGAAAAATCGCAGTCGAAAGAGCAAAGCTACAAGTCGCCGCGTTCTTCGTGGCGGTGGGTGTGCGAATGCTGGAAAGGTAGTGAATATCAAAAACGCTGCAGGGAAGAAGGGTTGCGTATGGAGTCGTACACCAAATGGAAAGGCTTTACTCGCAAACGCCAACCTTAGAACCAATAATTTGGGCGGGTATGGTGCGAATACTCGCAAGAGACGGTAGTATTCCAAGCAAATATATAAAGCACTCATCGTGTATATAGTCAATATGAAACGAGTACTAGCGTTTGATATTGGCATTAAGAATTTGGCCTGGGCCGTAGCAAGAAAAGATTCCGGTATTGTTTATGTGGATGGATGGTCAAATGAGAATCTTATCACAGGCGGTACAGCTGATTCGGACAAGGTAAAGAATATGTGTAAAACGTGTAAGTCCAAGGCAGTGTATGGAGATTTCTGTGTTCGTCATTGTCCTCCCACAACACCCGCTCTCCGAGATTTGAGCGGCAATCTACTAAAGAAGATTCCTTCCATGACTGTGTTAAAGGGGATTGCTGTTGCTGGTGGAGCGGAAAAGCCCGCACTTAAGAACAAGGACGCTGTCCTGACATTTCTGAAGACCCGTTACCTCTTTCCGAATATCGCACCGAAAGTGAAGAAGGCGGATTTGGAGGAGATTCATGACGGCATTCGTGCCTTCGTCATTAAGAACAAGGCACTTTTCTCGTCATGTACCGATATTCTCTTGGAGAATCAACCGGTTCTGAAGAACCCAGTGATGAAAAGTGTTCAGATGATGTTGTTCGCTACTCTCCGTGATCTCTTGGAACCGACGCCATCCGTTCGCCTAGTTCATGCATCCAAGAAGACTACCGGTGTGGAAACGGCGAAGGGCGACGAGGGATATTCAGACCGCAAGGCGGCGGCGGAAGTGAGAATCCAAGATGGACTTACGAAAAAGACAATTGTCATGACCTGTGAAGGAAAAGACGCTGCTTGGTTCAGTAAACAGACGAAGCGGAGTGATTTGGCCGACTGTTTATCGATGTCCATGGATTGTCTCGCGTAATCAGACAGAACCTAAAAGCAAGGCAAATCGGAGAAGAAGATGAGTAGTGTCTCTATCGCCGATATGGAAAGAGTTGCCATGGGGGGAGATACTCTCCGGATGGGCGGTGGAAATGATATTGGTGACGTGATTGAGCTAGGAGATTTGAATGACGATCTCGGCCTAAGTATGTTAATGAATCCGAGCAAGGCCAACATAAGCACGAGTCGCGAACAATCATCAAGTAGGGTCGTCCAGATGAATTCAGTCCCTGAACAATCCTCTTTTACACAATCCCCACCAAGCGTGAGTTTTGGTTCTTCATCGCAGTCAGTATCTATTAACGCGGTGCCGTTGGAGCCTCTTGAGCCCATCTCATTTGGATCGGACTCCCAGACGATTGACATGAATAACTTTGGAGGGCCTCCAGTTGATATTGGAGTAACTTCTTCATATGGAGGACTTTTCGGCAACAACCAGTCGGCCACGGGTCCTGGAATTCAATTGGCTTCTCCAGCAAGGGACCCTGAGGCCGAGAAAAAGGAGAAGAGTGATTATTTGAACAAGCTTCAGCGATTGGAGGCGAAGGGGTTTCCTGTGTCCCGCAAGTTTACGATGGACAATTCACTCGATGAGGTAAAGACGGAGTATTTTCGCCTCGTGGATGCCCGTCAGTTGGAGACGAGTATCAAGTTCCAGCGTCAGATGTTGATGGGTGCCATTACTGGCATGGAATGGCTCAATGGTCGCTTTGACCCATTTGATATTAAGTTGGAGGGGTGGTCTGAGAGTGTACACGAGAACGTGGAGGATTTTGATGAGATCTTTGAGGAGCTTTATGACAAGTATAAGGATCGTGGTAAGATGTCGCCAGAAATGCGTCTCATCATGGCGGTTGGTGGCTCAGGCTTCATGTGCCACGTGAGCAATTCTTTCTTCCGATCCAAGATGCCTTCCATGGATGATGTGTTAAAGAATAATCCTATGCTTGCACGCCAAATGGCGGCGGCTGCTGCTTCACAGGCTGGGCCCGGTTTTGGAAATTTCATGGGAATGGCGATGGGTGTCCCGCAGGGACAGGGACAGGGACAAGGGCAGGCATACCCTGGAAACGGAGGACCTGAGGCAGCAGCAACAGGAGCATTCTTTGCCTCTTCTGCTCCGATGCAGCCACAGACGGACCGTATTCCACAGCAGACTCAGCGACCTACGGCACGCAGAGATATGTCAGGGCCAACGGGAGTCGATGATATTTTGAAGACGTTTGACGAGATTCGTGCGGCAGAAGCGGTTGCCTCAGCTTCGGCAGGATTTCAGATGGCGAATGGTGTTGTTACCCAGCCGGCAGTCGCTGCAGCCATGACATCGGCGATGTCTGAAGATGGTCGTTCAGTTGGAAGTGCTCGCACTGGAGCCACGAATACTACGAATTCATTGAAGCCTCGCCGTCGTCGTGCACAGCCCCCTGTTGGAAATGAACTTTCCATTGATGCTTAGACGTTAGTAAACAGTAAAATCTCTGATATTAAAAATATCAAAGATTTTTTATATTAAGAAAAGTCTAAGTGCCAAACGCGTGTAACTGTGTTAAAGCGGAATTATATAGCGAGTATGCCACAGTTGCTGGGACTTTCTTTTCTTCTTCTTTTGGCTTAGACAAGGCCATTTGTTTATCATGGAGACGTTTGTATATCATTGCTTCTTCTGGACTTAGACCAGTGAAATTTTCTGTTTTAACTTCGGTCGGTTTTTCTGTACAACTTTTCCATATACAAAGATCCGAATTTTCATTAAATAAATATCCCAGGCAAAGAATGACTATCACAGTTAAACCACCCGCGATGATTACATTTCTCGTTGCAACAAATAATACTGCAAAAAGAAAGAAACGTCGCACAATTGGAAGACTTAGAATCTTTTCTTGTTCTTTTGATATTTCTAAAGAAAGAAACCGACCACCTAAGTTTAGCAATAACATCATAAGCCCGATGAAATATGGATTTGAATTTACGCTTGACATAAGGACATCGAGAGGATTTGTCGCTATTACTGCTATGGCAGCTGCCGGGGCTTGCATCTACCGTTTAATACTTAATTTTAAGGAACTCTTCATTAAAATTAAGTAGTTAACGGCATTGCCGAAAATCTATAATTTAAGAAGCTCGAGGGTTCTTAAATTATAGATTTGATGGTACCCGTTATTTTGTTAAAAATATAACATCGGAGCCTAAGCATACAAAAGCAAGTGCTGCCATGATACTAACAGTTGGGCACCAGAAAGAGAGGGCGATGACCGTTCCTAGAAGAAGGAGTCTTGACGCGGGAAGAGCATAGAGTTCTACCAAGATTTCTGGATATGGAGTTTCCATTCGTGTGGCGACAAATAGATTCCATAAAAATAAAACGAGTAAGGCGATTAAGCGAAAATATTTATCTAATTCTGAATGTGCTTCAAGATTCATCCTTTACTATTTATTTAGAAGTTCTTCCAGTGCTTGTAGGAGAATTGTCTTCTACGGGATATGTTCGAATTCTATCTTCTATAATTGCCTTTGGGCTATGATGTAAGGTTTTTTCAATAAACCATTTATGAGGGCCTGCTTCTGAATATTTCATATCATTGAATCCTTCAGAAGGTGGAACTAGGATAGGTCTAGATGACCAAGTTAATGCCACAGCAATTGTAAATATAAGGGCTACTGTCCATCCATATACATTATATACGATATAGAGCAATAGCAGTAATAGAAGACGACCAGCACTTGATGATAATTGCCATCTGGCATATGCTGGAAGCTTGTCTACAAAAAGAGCCCATACCATAATCAACACCGCGAAGACAATTGTATAAAGATTTAAGGACTGTTTTGACCATTCAATTATTGTATCTTGGAATTTGGCACCACCAACCATGACTGGTGAAGAGGTCATTCTATCTTTAGCACGAAAGAAATCTATAAATGATTGTTAGAGGTGAGATGTCAGGATGTTCTCTCACAGAAGCATTTCCGGATATAACAGATAATTCTGGCAAAATTGCCAGAAAGGAAGAACGCAAGAAAGCTGCGAAGTGTGGCGGACCGGCACTTAGTTTTCTGAAAGCAGAAGATCCTGATCGTATGGCAGAAAAACCAGAAGATCCTCCATCGGCAATGAAACGGGAGGAGGGATTTAATGCTTCCGATATCAAGATTCAGGCAAATTCTGGTTCTCTCATTGGACAGGAAGTGCATGACGTTATTGGACAAAAGTCGAAAAACTCTTTGCCACGTGCCACTTCTGTAAAAAGTTCTGAAGGTTCTACGAATGAAAAGGTTCCGTCCTATTTTGGAAAATCCTGTGATTCATTTGCTGATTTCAATCCACTCTTAAATGATAATCCTGGTTATCAAATTCAAGGAGCAGGATTTGGTTCTTTTGATAAAAAGGGGCTTGAAAAGGCTACAGGACAATTGCTTCCGACACCGGTTTTAAACAATGTATGGAAACCGCTGACTCCAAGTGGAGCAGAAACGAGTTTTTTCAAGTCAAAGTACACATCAAAAGATACGAACGACGATTCTTTCAGTAAGGATGAAAAACAGGCCTTGCTTAAGAAATTGGATATCTTATTCGCACGCCTTGATGACCTTGAATATAAGAAAAACGATTATGCACATACTGAAGTATCACTCTTCATTTTATGTGGCCTATTTCTGCTTTTTGGGCTTGAAAGCGTGCGTAAGATGAGATGAGAAGTTTCACATTAAAATCCTAAGGGGTCTTCCCATTAGGATTTTATAAAAAGACAAATTATTTTTTAACATCGCCTGGTGTAATGAAGGTTAGAATAGTGTCCTTTTCATCGCTACTTACAATACGATCTTTAAGTAATTCGTATCTATTTTTAATCATATAGTTCAATTCCAGTCTAAGTATAATAAGAGTATTTATGACTGAATTAAAGGCCATATTTAATGGCGTTTCACGTTTGATTTCTCTTAAAAAGGCATCATATGAAATCTTCTTTTTATTATTAATACTAAAACATTTACTTATTTTCTTACCACATTGCATAGCTTTCATAAAATTTTTATCTCCAATATCACCAACAGGAAATTTGAGCAGTAAAAAATCCAATAAAATCTCTACTTTATCCGATGTTTCTTTTTTAGGACAACCATAACGCTGTGTCATTATTCTTTTAATAGTATTAATAATGTAATATGGTTCGTAATTATCGGCATGTGCTTCAAAAAACTCTTTGCCTGTATGCATAGTTGTTTGTCTTCCAACTCTTGTTTTGCATGTTGGAATTGGTGAGTTACGTTTAGCCTTTTTTCGTATAGTTTCTTCATCGTCGTCTGGATCATCGTTCGTAATACCTTCGTCTTCTAGTTCGTCTTCACATTCATAATCCTCATCTTCTTCCTCTTCATCGTCACAGACATCTTCTGTAGTATTTACTGAAGAATCAATAATTATATCATCTTTGACACAATCCGTTATATCATTTTGATGTTCTAGAACTTCATTTGCTACATTATTCGCCTTTAAAGAAGTTTCTGCAATTTCAGGGGTTTTTGTTAAATCTTCTTTCTTAAAGATGGTTCTTGTTAGTTCATTCATTTTATCCAATAATTTTTTACGAATACCCACCTTGCAATTGGTCTTTCCTGAATCTTTGTAAATAGCTCTAGCATTTTCAACGACCTTATTACAATTCGCAAGAAGATTTTTGTAGTTTTCTTTGGGATTTATATTCTTGTGTATATTATCATATGATTTATTAATGTCTTTGACTAATTTGACATTTTCTTGATTCTTATCTATGATTCGTTTAATGGCTGAACTTCTTTCTTTTAGTGTAAGTCCTCCTGTAAAATCTTCTTCGCCTATCTCTTGTTCTTCTATAAGTGTCAGTGCTTTATTTGATAAATACTCTAGATATACTGCAAGCAATTCTCTTGGATAGTCCTCTAATATGTCGGCTTCTTTTTTCGTTCTTACAACAATCCCTAAGGTACCATCCAATTCTATATACGTTTTCCAGAATTCAAAAAATCTATCTTTATTCGCATTATTCAGTGTTATATACTTCTTTATAAAAGGTTTATTTAGTTTTAGAGCATTGAAAAGAACCTTCTCTCCATTATTAAAGTCAAGAGCGGTAATCTTTTCTTTTACACCTTCGGCCGTAGGTTTTCTTACGTAAAATCCTCCATTCAACATAACTAAAGGGAATTTATCACCAGCTGGAATTTGGTCAGGTGGTCTAGCCATTATAACTTTGCCTTCTGTAGATCCTGAAGTTCCTGTGGCACCTGTGCCTCCTACAGGGCCTTGAGGCACTTGAGGGCCTTGAGGGTCTTGGGCACCTGTGCCTCCTACAGGGTCTTGGGCACCTGTGCCTCCTACAGGGCCTTGAGGTCCTGTGCCTCCTACAGGGCCTTGAGGGCCTGTGCCTCCTACAGGGCCTTGAGGCACTTGAGGCCCTGTAACCTTTGTTAAATCAATTACGCTTCCATTGACCGTATATTCAGCATCCATAGGATATGGTGTATAATTAGTAATCCCCGCATCATCAACATAATTGTCTGGTGTCGACCGTGTATAAAGAAACAAATATCCATTTCGTAAAGTTTCTTTACTTACTTTTACAAATGGCGTAGTGGTTTCAATATCTTGAGGAAGGACACGTGAATCGTCTATTACAGCACATATTCTCCCATCTTGAACAACTAAATATGTATAATGACCAGATTTAACTGTTGATCCATGATGATGGACAATGCCCTTTAATTCAAAATATACATCTTTATCCGCTGTACCATCGCGTTCTTGTAATTTAATTGTTCTGTTTAAATACACAGGGCTATCTAATTTGCTAGATGTACCAACAAAGCCATATCTCTTTAATTGAATTAACACATTTTCTGTATCTTTACTAACACGAATCGATATTGTTTTTGATGTTGCTTCTCCTGTTTTAGAGCCTTTGACAGCACATGCCTCTAATTGATTGTTACCCGCTGTAAACGTTTCAGGTGTCTGATGTGCTTCAATCGATTTTTGCATAGAAGTGGGTTTTCCATCATTTGGTAGTGCAAGGGATATAATTTTAGATTCTACTTCCTTAGGAACAGGGAGGATATTCGTATCTTTACAAACGATTGATGATATTTCAGAGGAAGTAAATGACCCTTTAACATTTACACCAGGAATACATGTAAAAATACCTAATACTGCCGATACAAATTCCTGCGAATCTTCTTGAGCGAATGGTTTTAGATAGTCTTTTGCACTTGATGAACCGTTATTCACTGCAACTAAAATATCATAGTAATCTTTCTGGATCGCATCCTCTATTTTACCCCCCTTGCTTAACTCAGCAAACAACGCCTTTAATGTTCTTAATACATTTTTAAAAATTTTTAATTTTGCATCTGTACAGTCAGTGCCTGACGCTTTATAAGCATCAATATCAGCGTCTTGCACAGAACTAAAATAATTTCTTAATGAATCCATTGAATAAAGTAACTGGATTCCCGCATTCATATAACATGAATTCGTAGCCAATGCAATACCTGTATATGGAATGGAAGGTGCACATAAAGCCCCTCCTCCTTGAATAGGCAAAATTGGCCTTCTTGTTTTAGGTATTTCTAATATTGTTTCTGACGAGTATCCTGGAGGAGCACTCATAATCTAATAAGAGGAGGCCTAAGAATTCCGGGAATAACAGCGTAGATATGGAGCAACAGGCACTACAGGCACTACAGGTGCCACAGGTAAGCCCAGACCTTCAAACACGTAAGCGGAAAATCCATTGTAAGCAAGAACTTATTATCGCGAGCCTCCAACGTTTTTACAGCGGGCGTGAAGATCTCAACGAAATTGTCGGACTCTTGAAGGGAACAAGCGAGGTCAGTCTTCGGTTAATTGACTGGTTCGTCACAAATTATTCAAAGGCCCATAGCACGTCTTATATTTTCAACGGCCAAGAATTCGTCGTTTATATGAATTACAAGAATCAACTCAAGGCCTATTCCAAGAAACTCTTTGACCCCTTTTGCCGACGCGAGCGTATTTCCTTCCAGATCCCTGGACACGAAGCGTTTCTCACAACCGTTGGAAAACTCAATTTCTTTCGTTGGGCAATTGAAAAGGGCATCCTTGATTACATCAAGGGGCACCAACCAGAAATTGAAAAGGAAATGAATACTGCCATGCGTGAGCAGTCAAAGCGTTCAGAGCCCAGCACACGTGAAACTACAAATTCCACCGTATCAACCGTTTCACAAACAAGAAAGCGGGTTCCTAAGACAGATACTGCAGCAATCAAGCTTTTACAGAAGCATGATTGTCCGATTGAATTGCGATTTGATTAACTTCACTGCCAATAATTATTCTCCATATTATTGAATCTCGGCCTCAAAAGTTCGAAGGCGTTTGCAGAATCTGTTGACTTATCAGGTTCATACCAACGATTCTCCGTAATTCTTTCAAAGAGTTTCTGAGATTCGGCAATCCCCCTATCCACAACATCCTCTGACACAGCTCCACGAAGTTCACGAATCACATTTCTGGAATCCGATGCGATATCGTATTTCTCAAAATATGGATTTGATCCCAAAGCACTTGTATTCGCATCCCTCAACATTGTTGTAAGAGAATTAAAAAGGATCCTTTGTTCTTTCAATTGTAAGTTAATATCCTCCGTTTTCTCTTGTGTTTGTAGCCATTCTATCCTCTTCATTGTGTCAGAGATATCAGATTGAATCTTAGTTATATTTCTGGCATCTTCAACCGATGTAATAACGAATGGCTGAGAACGATTCAAATCTTCTCTGTATAACCTCGATGGAGTAGGATTCATATCACTCGCTTTCACATCCCTCTCCCTCCTTTCTGGAACATCATTGTACCAATAATTGACCATGCGTGTATTTGTGGCATCTACGGTATTCATTTCACGACGGCTTCTTAAAATAAAGGACGGCTCTAGATTTGTCGGATACTTCATTTGGAAGGGTTCCATTCCCATTCTACAGGTTGCTGATATAAACCATTCACTTACTATTACACACAGAGGATGTATATACTCCCTTATACAATAGATCCACCCGTCAAGTCAAAGGCCGGTTTTCAATTATTCAAAGCACAAGTATTCCTTGCGAATGGAGGAAACCAAGTATGGGAGGAAGAAGGAACTCCCCAAGAAATCGTAAAGACCCATTTAACACCAAACGGGTTTCATGGAAAGATTACATCAACGAAGAACAATTGTCTAATGTTTAAACTCGACGACAAAACGGATTTTTCAGATTTATATAAATGGAAAGAATTTCTCCAGGACGCAAAGGATGTTCCTGATGTTTTCGTGCTTCGGCCATTCATTTGGATCGGCAATGCCAAACCTGGTGAATACGATGACTGGGGATGGAGAGAGGAATGTGAAGGCGTTTCTCTGGGGCGTTTCGGAACACTCGCAGAACTCTGGGGTATGTTGAGCAAAGAGGTCTAAGGTCTTATTACATATATTCTATAGAATGCAGGCTCCATTGAATTCAACAAGGAGAAAGAGACCTGGTTCAGCATCATCTTCGCAAGGAATTGGACTGAATGCAGAATTAGAAATGTTCTTGGATTTGAACGCCAGTAACGCGTATAAACGCCCTTGGCATCGTCTGGAACGTGGGCTACGACTCAATCGTATCCGCAATTTTGTGGAAAAGGAGAAGGTGAGAATGAGTTTGACGGATCAAGATACGGATCTTTTGAAGACGAAGATAGAGAAGGCTCTTGAGAAGAAACTTCTCAACAGTAAGACCTGTGTTGTGTATGATCAGGAAAAGGAGGAGATACAAGAAATCAAGGGGCTAGTATACCATAAAACCGCCGAGGGACGTATTCTCTCCAGCATCGTTGATAAGAAGAACAGTGTAACATTTCGTGCGAAGAAACAAAATGTGAAATCCGAAACTACCGAAACACCGGCTACAACAGATGTATAGTGCAGCAGAGTTTCTTAAGGCATTTGAAGAAGTAAATCCTTTACCCACAAATTTGGCATTTTATGATGTGTGGGAAAAGGAAGCGGAGGAATTATGGGATATTCAAGTTGATGCTGCACATGAATCATTGAATGCTATTCTTTCATTTAGAAGACAGTTCCTAGAAGAATCGATGCTAACCACTGTTACACAAACGCCGACCAATAAAGAATCATGGAAATGGCTTTTAACGGCAAAGCAGGTTGAGCAACGTACCTCAGAATGGTACAAAGAAACACGAAATATCATTACGGCAAGTGAAATATCAGCAATTTGGAAGAGTCCCAGGGCACGTGCTGCGTTAATTATGTCAAAGGTGAAGGAGCAGGAAGTTTCTGTGAAACGGAATTCGGCATTTCCGAGAGATAAAACGGGCCCCATGGACTGGGGTGTGCGGTATGAACCTGTTGTCAAACAGATTCTTGAAACTACGTTGGGTGCGAAGATTCTGGATCTTGGGCGTATTCGTCACCGCAAGAATCAGCGAATTGCAGCAAGTCCAGATGGACTCTTTACAGAATCATCGGTGGTTCCAGCCTTGGCTGGAACTCTTGTTGAAATCAAGTGTCCTCCCACGAGAATCATCAATGATAAGATTCCCTTTGAATACTGGTGTCAAATGCAACTTCAAATGGAGGTGTGCGATTGCCCTTCATGTGAATTTGTTGAAGTGAAATTTAAGGAACTTGATGAGAATACTCCAAGCACAGTGACAGATCCCGCGTTACATGGATGGATTACTCTAGAGGGAAATCAAGATACGATGGAAATGCGATATATCTATTCTGATACACCGACTGGTGACGAGGGGTGGGTTATCATGGAAAAGTACCAATGGGAAGTTACTAAGCTGAGGCGTGTTACTCTTCAACGGGATCCTGTGTGGTTTGAGAAATCGCAGGCGGATTTTGAATTATTCTGGAAGGACGTTGAAGCCGCCCGTGCAGGAACATGGTTCCCTCCACCTCCCTTGCGTCAAAAAAAAGAGCCCGCTCCTCAAGGTATCTGCGCCATTGTGGACTCCGATTTGGAGAAGGAAGGGACCCGTGTGCCCCAACAGGTCCCTGATGTCCCTGATGTCCCTGAGTGCCAAGGCCAAGTTCCCTCCGACGAATGTTCCTCAATCCCCGTGACCATTTCATCGCCTTTGCCCACACCTGACATCTCTTAAAAAAACGTATTAGAACAGGCATGAGTGGCCTTATCTTTTTTGTGATTGTATCAATGGCAAGTATATTCCAATCACCCTTTAACACAAGAGGCATGCTAATAGCGGAAATTCCTTGGTGAAACCAAGAAACTTTCTCTTTTGTCTCGTATGTTATGACATAGATCATATGTTTATTTAGTTATTAATCTTTAACCATAAATCGTATTGACCAAACTCGTTAAGGGTGCTGTGCAGGAATCGGGCATTTTATGCTTGTAATTATTCGTCGCCTGCTCGTAATTTCCTGTCATTTCATGCTTTGGCATGTAATCCGCGTCATAGCATGATTTCGCCGTTAAATTGCCTGTAGAAGACGTCTCTCTGACTGGAAGATTGCCCGCCAGTAAGGCGTAAGCATCTCTTGGTTTATCTAGAGTCGCATCAGCCGGATTTAAATTCACGAACCCCTCGTGCCATACAAGTACTTTTTGTTCAGAAAGCTGTCTAGCAATGGCTAAAGCAAGAGAAGCCATAACAAACCATCCAAGAACTGTGATAAGCTTCTCCATCTACCGTTAAGGACCGAATTTAAGATAACTCCACAAAGGCAACTTCCTACCCTTGGGCGTATGTCATCGTCCATTCTCTGGCAGTAGCGTCATACTTATCCTTATTCGTTACATATTCATGTGCAATCTCTGGCATCAGCGGATCCGCTGGATTTGGATCCGTTAAAAGCGAACAGATGCTCAAAAGGACTTTACCGATTGTAAGTGCGGGAGACCATTGCGTCTTCAGAATGTCAAGGCAAATAACACCAGAAGAACTGATATTTGGATGATAAATCTTGGTTATAAAGGTAACATTTGGACACTTGAATGGATAATCCACTGGAAATTGAATGCGTAGTTTATATACACCCCCGGCAAATGGACTATCTGATGGACCTATGATGACACCCTCCCACTTGAATATATCATCACCCTCTGGACCAGCTGAACAATTTGCAGGAGGATCCTTGCGTAGATCCTTAAGCTCAGTCATAATGCGTTTTGAACTCATTTGGACCATTTATACCGGGATAACTCAAAATCAATTTTTGGAAATGGATATTAGATGAAGTTCCTTGCAATGGTATCAGAGTGCGTAGGCACATTTTTGCTCATGACATCCATTCTTTTCACAGGTCATTGGCTAGTCATTGGCTTAACTCTTGCAGGAATTATATACATAACAGGAAATATCAGCGGGGGACACATGAATCCTGCCGTTTCTATTGCGATGTTGTTAAAGGGGTCTATGACCACATCAGAATGTCTCGCGTATTCTTTTTCACAAATCGTAGGGGCTGTTATCGCACTTTTTGCCTTTAAGGCATTCACTTAAATGTCTTTTTAGCGAGAACAGCGGACAATAGGACAATGCTCGTAGCAATCATCACTGCAAGCCAACTCCTTCTAATCCCACTCTTCTTGAGCCTCTGAAACCCCTCATCTCTCTGGAATCCCTCATCTTTCTGGAAGCCCTCTCCTCTCTGAAACCCCTCAGCCGTGCTTTCAAGAGGGTTCGCACAGTTTGAATCTCTGTGATTATTGATACGGTATCCATCGGCACAATGCGTTTTTTCCGCCTTGTTCCATTCGTCTTGTGTTATATCTCTATCATGTGCCCATCGTTTTTGATATGAACGATTGCCTTCCTTGGTCACTGTTTTTTCATCCTGTACATAATAGTCCTTTGTTGTTGCATTCTGTATATTACCATCTTGATCACCAACTTCTTTCTTTTCAAACTTACACATTGGAAAGCCCGAGCCAAAGACGGTTTTCATGATCGGAACTGGATTTAAGGCCGATTGGGCATCTTCCAAAATTCCTGGTGCTAATCCCCTCATGCCTGGAAGACCTGCCGACGAAAGACCCTTCTTAATTGTTTCTCCTAATGCTGAACCGTCTGGAACACCGTCCATATATGTCCACATATCAGCCCCATTGCTACACTTCAACCCTGTCTTCATCCATGTCCGAACACCGAGAGGTTTCGGACCACCGCCTGGTCCTACCCCGCGTGTTAAACCAGAACTCGCTTCTCCAAACCCAATCATGTCAACATAGTATCCAACGGCTTTTACAGAATCGATTACAGAATTAAAGTCGTCTCCGTCGCGAACGCCCACTTGACCTGGTAATGGTAAATTATCGGCAAAACTGTAATTCGGCCCTAGAATCCCAGGGCCCATCGGTGTCACATCGGGTGTTGGAAGAATAGATGTTCTATCTTCTAAGCCTATTCCAGCCATCTAAAGTTTGACGTTATATTTTATCAGTGATATGCTAACAATTGCTATACCTACCATGCGTCGCTGGTCATTCTTAAAAACGATGCTTCCTGTTTTCTTATCAAGTCCAGAAGTTTCTGAAGTGATTTTGTGTGACGAGACTGGTGAAGATGCAGAGGCAGCGAGAGCAGCCTTTGGTTCAAATCCAAAACTCAAGATTCATGTGAATGACCATCGTCTTGGAATCTATCAAAATAAAAAGAAAGCCCTTCAACTGGCGAAGGGCTGGACGGCACTTCTGGACAGCGACAATATCTTTCCAGAAGAGTGGTTTGAATTTGTAAAAGAGCTTGATTTTTCTGATAAGAAAAGGATGTATGGTTCGGCTGATTTCAAATCATTGGAAACAGAAACGTGTAAAGTCACCACTCCATGTAAGGAATTCTCAGGCCTTGTTCTGTCGAAGGAATCATGGAACACCTTTTTACACAGGGACAAATGCTTTTTCCTATTGAATGATGGAAACTGGATTCTTCATTCAGATGCTGCTTCGGCACTTACAGAAATAAATAGCAGTGTTGTACATGCCGCCGATGCCGTTTTTATGCTCTTTCTTTTTATGAATGCGGGCTATACAATTGAATATCCTGCGGGTCTAGAATACATTCATACAGTTCATCCTGGCTCTTCTTGGAATGAAATGAAAGACGCTTCTTTGAAAATTCTACTAGAAACGGATTGGCGTCTCTAAAAATTGATATTTAACCCGGATTCTTTTAATAGTCCAAATGGCGAGTTTATTCCCCGCGATAAAAAAACAAAATGAAGAAATTACAGCTGACACATTTGACTGGACTCAATTTACAGAAGAAATGACAAAAGGAGAAGATTGTTCCTTCTGCAAGGACATTGATTGGCAGGATCAAGAAGATCTTAATATATGTAAGGCGTGCGGTTGTGTAACAGAACGACCACTTGATATGGGAGCTGAATATCGTTTCTTCAGCTCCGATGATCGTGGAGGAGGTGACCCTTGTCGTGTAGGAGCTCCTACGGATCCAAGGTTTTCAGATTCTTCTCTTGGAACCATCATTCTTGGTCTAGGAAGTGGGGGACATTCAACGGCACGCTCAGCCATGATGCGTATCCGAAGATTCCATACCTGGTCTATGTTTCCCTATAAGAAACGTAGTCTGTTGCAAGTGTTTGAGCAAATGACTCTTGCTGCAACAAATTACGGAATTGAGGGAAAGGTCATTGAAACCGCAAAGGATCTCTATGTACAACTCGTGGAACATTGTGATAAACGCGGACTTTCCAGAGCTTCCGTGGTTGCTTCATGTATTTATAGTGCGTTGAAGATGGTCGGTGCTCCTAGAAAACCAAAGGATGTTGCCGATATGTTTCATCTTCAGAATGCACAGTTTACCAAAGCCTTCAAGGATTTCCAATGTGTCTTGGCGATGGCAAAACAAAAGGGGCTCTTATCAAAATCAACTGTAATCCCTTCACAGCTTAAGACGACGCATGCTTCCGACTATATATCCTTTCCTCTTTCAAAGCTTCCTATTTCTAGAACTGATATTGAAAGCATTCGTTCTATCGCGGTAAAGGTTGCGGATGTTGCAGAGGAAGGAGAATTGAGTAAGGAGAATATGCCACCGAGTTTGGCTTCGGCCGTCCTTGCCTTCGTTTTAGCGAGATGCGGATATGATAAAATTACTACAAGCGAGGTTGCCACAGCTTGTGACGTAAGCGAAGGAACTCTTCTCAAGTGTCTCCGACGATTGGAACAATCCAATGAACTTGGCCAGCATATTCCTCTTAAAAAACGCGGCATTAATTAGTATGGGTGGTTCAGCATCCACTTTAGGAGGGGGAGAATCATATTCAAAACAGGTTAAAGATGCTAATAAATTTACAGACGACGTGCTGACGCTTTTTTTCACAAATGTCAGTTTGAAGAAGTTGCTAACTCTTCATAATATTGGTGAGTGTCCTAAGTTCGTTTTTACCACGACTGCAGAATTAGACACTCTGTTTCAGCGTATTCAAATTGAACCGACAAAAGGAAAGGCTGGTGAAATTATTTTTGCTCCTATCAGTAATTTATCGCCGGCCGCACCAGGCATGTCTTTGGGGGGTGAAAAAAGGAATGCTGAAGCACAGGAAAAAATCAATTTACGAAATGAATTGTGCACAGATATCGCATATTTCTATGTGCGTATTTTTCAGATTTACACCGCACTCGCTCTTACAGTCGTTGATGCCGTTCCTATAAGAAAACAGCGATATATACCACAAGCCCCTTTGAAAAAAGGGCCACAGAATGCCACGCTATTTGGAGGAGCTCATGTTCAACATGGAGGTGCTGTTCTTTCATTAGGAGCGAGTGGCACATTTAGAAACCTAGTGTCTTCCATTAAACTAACACCCTTTGTCGTTTTATTGAGTTTGAAGTTATTAGACACAGTTGAAACATCTGAAACAAAACCATTGCAGCGTATTAGAATTGTATCAAAAGATAAGGGCAGAGGGCAAATTTATATACAATGGGATTGGCCTGGTAAAACCACAAATGAATATGAAGTGAGAGGTACATTTGTAAAAGGGGCTGATAAGGATATGAAAATCAAATGCACATATGATGCGTCTGACAGACCTGGAGATAAAATCATGACTCTTACATTTACAACAGATGAGTCAAAGACGTATGAGCAAACATTTAAGATAGGAGGCTCAGGCGTATGGGGATTCGATTATGGTGATGGGACAGCGAGTTCTGATCAGAATCCTTTCTTTGAAAATATATATAGTTTATACGAAGATTCTGACTATGTAAGACAAAATGTAAAGTCCTCCTCCTCTTCATCAGGATCATCAGGATCCTCAGGATCGTCCTCCTCATCAGGATCAGGAGGTATAAGTCAATTTCCAGATTTCGAGAAGCTAAAGAAGATCTTTCAAGATAAAACTGATTCTGGTGCAGAATTCCCAAAGGCATATTGTATAGCACGTGCCATGACGTTAATGAATCCTGTTTTTTCTTCTGAACTTTTAAATCCCAATCAGCCATATATTTCCCAAATATGCAGAAAGAAATACGATTTTGAAGGAGAAAAAGATGCATTTATGCCTCGTTTTAGAAGCAACGCTTCTGTAAATCTGTATTTAAGATCATTTGTTTCTTTGTTCTATGACGATTATAAATACAATCGCCTGACAAAACAAATAGATTTTACGCAAACTGAGCCAAGTAAGACGAGCCTTCGCACAGCATCAGAGCAATTTGCGAAACTATACAATATACCAGGAGATCAGAAAAACTTCTTATTGGAGGAGAAAGGTGGAGCCACTTCTTTTACACAGTTTCCAATATGTAAGGATAAAGAAGATAAATTACTTAGAATTAAGAACACACCAGAAGGGAAGAATCTAAGAGAACGTATTCAAAAGGAATGTATAAAACCAATGTTAGATTTTCAATTAGATCATACAAAAAAGGTCAATACACTTTTAATGAAAATGTTTAAGATTGAAAAACTTACAGAAAAAAATAAATCACAGATAAAACTTCGCTTACAGCCAAGTATTAAAAGCATGGGCAAGGATGGTGTGAATAAAATTGGAACAGAAGCACACGACTTACTTCTCAATTACTATTTGAAATCAGAAGCGTTTTATATTCGTGGTGTTTATATATTTGAGCAAAATATTAGCTCATTGGAATTTATTTAGACTTACCGTCAAATCTTAAATTTAAGAATCTCCAGATTCTTAAATTTAAGAATCTCAATAGATGGATTACACGCGACGTGCACAAATGTTTAGTGCCAGAAGTATGGCAGAATTTCGTAGGCAAAATGCAGATGTTCTTGAAAAAACACAGGATTTTTCATCATATCTTGAACAAAGAAATGGCCCGATGCCTATCATCGTTGAATATAAAGAGATATACCCTCTCATTTCAACTACAGAAACAATTCCACCAAACCCATGTATAACAACGGTGGCACAAGTATTTACGGCCTTAGAGTCAATGATGGTATATAACGCCGCCAGAAGTTTTCCACCAACAAAATCAGCACGAGAGTATTATTTATGGTCTTTCACAATTGCTTCGGCATATTCATGGGTGACTTCTTCACAGTATATAACTGGCACAAAGGATTCTTGGAACTGGGATACAAAAAACATAATTGATTCCGACAATGACGTCTTTGTTTGGATGACACACGTGCTAGTAGGTGTAATGTCAAATTTTGTTCCATCATTTGATACATCAACCCTTTTACACAATGAAACAATGAATTTCAACTGGACGGAACAACAGCAAACCGACCAGTGGGCTCGTGTAAGTGCCAAAGGAAACTATTCAGCCTGGTTATCCGCTTGGAATACTTGGTATACGAACCGTGGAAATGATGGAAATATCGCCGCGTCCGTTGCTCCTTCAGACTCTGTTCTACCGAATGGTTCAACGCGGTTAAATGTTTCTATCTCACAGAATATTTCAGCGTATCCAAGCCCACAACAATGGACTCCATTAATAGTGAATGGTGCTGTGAAAAACTTTTTAACATATGGATGGGGGGATATCACATCGACATGCCTTTCAGCACCAAATGAAACAACAATTAAGAATACAGCTTCTACCTATTTCTTAGGAACAACACCTGCAAGAGATACAGAAATGGATGAGTTAAAAACAGTAACAAGTTCTTTAACGGATGCACAAAAAGTCGGTGCAGAGTTCTGGGCAGGCGGACCAACTACAGTGTCACCACCCTGTATGATGTTATGGTTTTGGAAGAAGTATATTGAACTAACTGGACATGGTATGAATACAATGGTATATTCTGGCCTGGAGTTATCAATAAACATATTTGAATCAAGCCGGCTAACGTGGGCACTCAAAAGGGATAAGATGGAGGATCGACCCATTCAAGAGTTTCGCAGAAGATATGCAGCAGAAACGCTGACAAAGTATGATGGCACCAGTATTTCTGGAAGCCTCTGGGTTCCATATCAAGAAACCAACTTTGTTACACCTCCATTTGCTGATTTTCCGAGTGGGCATAGTACATTTTCACAGTCGTTTGCAAATGTTATGTCGGCGTGGTTTGGTAATACAATACCCACGAATGATATTGTAATGAGCGATCTGAATCTGCTTTCTCCAATCTTTTCTGGAACATATGTAAATAAACTAACAAATATAACGGTTCCTGCCAGGAGCAGTAGAATAGAGGCTACTGTTCCAGCCACAGATATAAATATGACTTGGACGACCTGGCAAGAGATTGCGGATTCAGCCGGTGTATCAAGACAATATGGAGGAATTCATTGTGTTTCTGCGAACTTGGGTGGTCAATCCGTGGCAAATAGTATTTTCCCCCTTGTAAATTCAAGTTGGGCAATTTCTCGCGGTTAAATTCGGTACTTAACGGTAGATGAATAAGATCGGCTACACTTATCTTCACTTGACTGCTGCATTAGTCATTACAGCCGTATCGTCTGAGAATCCATTATCAACTTCTCTTGTGGTTTCCGTCGTTGGAGTCATTCTTCAGTTTGTCCTCTTATTTCTAATACTTGCAAGCAAACCAGGCCCATACAAGTATTTCCTCTTTTTCTTATTCTGCGTCCTCATTGGCCAAACAATCGCACCAATCGTTCAACAAGCCAAGGCAAGAGGGGTTCTCAGAGAAGTTCTCGCGTCAGTGGGAGGTATTTTCTTGGCAATGACAATTGTAGGATTTGTCGATAATCAGAATTTCCTAGGATTTGGCGGATATCTCCTTGCCGCCTTAATAGGACTAATTGTAGCGAGAATTGGCCTAATTATTGCTAAACTTGGCGATCCAGATTCCACCGATTTTTCAAAGGCCAATACGGCTCTAAATTGGTTCGCTACTGTATTATTTGCGATCTTTATCGCATATGATACACAACGGCTAAAAGTGTCAAAGGACAAGAATTATGTCAATTCTTCCCTAGGACTTTTCTTGGATATAATCAATCTATTTAACTCACAGGCTGATTAGCCCCCTAAAAACAAAGACCAGGAAATCCTCCTAGAAATTTACTTTGTATATTGTATCCTATAAATTGATAAGGAGAATCAATCTTCCAACCAGTCATACCTGTGGTACCTGTAATACCTGACATACCACTCATGAGTAAAATTCCATATCCATGTTCCGCTGTGCGTGCAGCATCTTGGAATCCCTGGCCTGTATATCCAATAATTTGACCTATCCTTAGTCCATCTGGAATGGAGTAATGAAAGGTATTCAAGATTGCCACATAACCACTTGCGGTTTTCCAAATCTTCGTTTCATGTCCTTGATAATCAGACCACAAACACCCTTTTACACAAAGCTTCCAAACACTCTCACACTCGGCTCCTTCTGCTACTTCTTGTATCTGACCTGTCTGACCAGCGGTCTGAATAGACCAATATAAATCTGCTGATATTGGTGGTATTGATAATTGAAATCCTTCCAGCAACATTAAATGCGGCGGTATAGGACGTTCTGTAATATTCTGCATGCATGACAAAAGTGTTCGTCCTATCCCCTTGTTTCTATGTGCTGGATGTATACAAAAATAATCAATAACACCCGCCTTTTGCCAGGTAACCTGTTCCATATGGAGTCCCTTTATCCATCGTCTCACTAAACTCCCTATTACATTACCCTCTCTCACAATAACCAAAACTGTCCAAATGCCTTTAGAAACCATATTGCGAATGTGTAAAAGGGGGACGATACAACGAGTTGATGCAGAAAAGAATCTTGTCCAGAATTCTGGTAACTGTTCGATGTCCTCTGAGGTTGCTTCCCGCAAGGTAAATCCAGGTGGTAGGCTAATTTTCCGAATTGGAGAATGTAAATCAATCAGTTTTGAAGGATAGGATTTGGCCCAGGATTCTATGGTACCGAACCATGTTGGAGAAGAAGGATTGTTTTTCCAGAATGACCCCATGTATAAAGTTGATTATTAGTTGTGCGTATCCTTAAAATCCTCGCCGTCCATGCCTAAGTGTTCCTTTGAAGGTTGTGTAAAGAAGCTGTTACTCACAGATACCCCTTGTAAGTGTGAAAAAACCTATTGTCGCCTACATCGTCATTCCGACACACATCAGTGTTCATTTGATTATAAGAATGAACATACAAAAAATTTGTTAAAAACGATGAGCACGGCGATCTTAGCAAAAAAAGTGGATGTAATATAAATGGGATTCGCCCCCATGCTTTATGGTTTGGCACTGGCTACGAATGACGCCTTTAATCTTAGTATATTGAAGGGTATACATTTAAAATGGCTTTCGCCGTATTTTTTTATACTAACTGTGGGTTTATATGCTTTGCAGCCATTTTTATTTTTTCAGGCATTGTCTGTTGAAGGAGTTGTTATCATGAACTTACTATGGGATCTTTTGAGTAGTGTTATTGTAACAGTTGTAGGATGTTTCTTTTTTAAGGAAGAAGTTTGTACGACAAAATGGGCGGGTATTCTATTATCTTTCGTTTCTATTTATCTGTTGGGCTGAAGGGTAAAAAATGAATTCTATTTATATTTACACGAAGTAAATATGCAACAACGTCTAAGTAATTTCTTCACGATTAAGAAAAGTCAGGAAACCATCTTTAACCCATTTGCCCAGGAAGGCCAGAGAAGCCAGGAAGACCAGAGAGGCCAGGAAAGCCAAGAGGACAAAGGAGGCCATGGACTCTTCATTGAGAAACCTGTAAAGTCTCCAGTGAATATTATCAATATTCTTGATTCTCCTGTTCAAACAAAAGAGACATGTGTATTCGTTCCTCCCAAGGAACCACCCAAGCTCTTTCCACAACAAGACGAGCCGGTGGAAATGATTCAGCCACGCACGAAAGATGGTAAACGTCTCTTATATAAACATCCCAGACTTCCTCGTGTAGGACCAAAAGGTTGCTATCAGCTTTTGGTGGGTGGTTCAGACCTCTCCGAAACTGCTTGGCTTATACAATTTGATGGTGCAGCAAATCCGAATCCTGGTCCAGCGTCTTCTGGTGCTGTTCTATGGTCGCCCAAAGATCTTGATGGAAAACGGACACCTGTCTTTGAAAGCGGAAAGTATTTGGGGAAGGCCACGAATAACATCGCAGAAGTACAAGGGCTTCTTCTTGGACTTCAAATCGCTGCCATGAGAGGAGCGAGAGAATTGTTGATAGAAGGGGATTCAGAACTCATTATTTTCCAGCAAACAGGCAAGTATCAAGTATCAAATAAGAATCTCAAATCTTGGTGGGCAAATATTCAGGCGGCAATGATGGATGAAACATCCTTTGATTGGATTGCCATTCGTCAAGTTCCTCGTGAACAGAATGAACGTGCCGATTCAATTACGAAAGAAGTTTTGTCAAAAAAGCAGAGCTTCCAGCGAGCATAGATGACTTCGTCATCTACTCCTAATGGAAGCAGAGCTTCCAGCGAGCATAGATGACTTCGTCATCTACTCCTAATGGAAGCAGAGCTTCCAGCGAGCCTAAGAAAATTGATGAAATTGCTTGGAGAATAAGCCATCCACATGCTTTCCCAACAAATGTTTATTCTACCACGAGAAGAAATCACTCGTTACGGCCTTCAAAGCCTCACATACGGCTCTTTGACACAAAAAGGCATTGATACGATGAGTCGCACAGTAAAACAAATAATGAATGAAGATATTTATGGATTTGATCTTGGTTGTGGAGATGGCGAATTAATTTGGCATCTCCAAAAACAGTTTGAATCATCTCACTGGGAAGGCGTGGAAATTAGCGAACATCGTGTATCATTACAGACCAGAGATGTATTCATATGGCAAGGCGATTTCTTAAAGGAATCCTTTCGTCCTTATAATCTTCTACATGCGGATAATCTGTGTCTAGAAGATTCAGTCGCTGAAGCTTTAGAGTTAAAAATCGCAAGAGAGTTCTCAGGACTCTATATAACATATAGGACTCCTGAAGCGATGGAATTCTTGAAGGTGGCCACTCATATAGCAACGGTCCCCACAGAAACAACTTGGACTGTTCATCCAATTCAGTATTGGATTATTTAGCCACTTCTTGTCTTACGGCCACTTCTGGTTTTACGAACATTTCTTGTCTTACGAGCATTTCTCGTCTTCCTGCTTTTCCTGCTCTTACGAGCATTTCGTGTCTTTCTTTTACCACCGCCTTGTGAAGGTGCAGAATTATATCCTTGGGAATTAAATTCACTACCTTGCGATTCTGGTTGTACGAAAGAAGGATTAATGGAACGTAGTACATTTTCAATAGGCAACTCTTCGCCTGGTATATATGTGTAAAGAGAATCAATAAGTATATATTTGAGTTCTCCAGTTTTAACAAGCTGATAATAGTCATTGTAAAATGCCTGGAGCTCTTCAACAGTTGGGGTTTCACCTCTTACACTTGCAGAGCTGATAAGTTCTCTTAGTGTATCTTTAAAACTGTCAAGTTCTAAAACTGTAGACGGTATTTTATAACTATTAGCACCTCTACGAATTTTGGCATCAATGATTGCCTCCCACGCCATTTTTCCATTTCCAGATGGAACAGCCATTCTAGTAAATGAACATATTAAACTATTGATTATTTTTCAAATAAAGTGCCACGATCTTTGGAGACCATCTTCCCATTATACGCGTTTCAGAAGGAGAAAACCAACTTAACGCGTCCTTTTCTCTTTTATCACGGCTCATCCTCGCAAACGCCTTAGGATGTGCTCTACACCAATCTAGTTGCGAAGAAGCATCCATCCACGTCTTCAGACTGACTTGTGCTCTGAAGATATGGTATTGGAAAAACGTATTCGGAGGATAATCCCTTTCCGCACCTTCAAATACCAGGCCTGTATACTCAAGACCCTTGAGTGATTTAATGCGAGCTTCCTCATACGCCTCACGTTTTATATTTTCTGCCATAATCTTGATAAGATGTGTTCTGGGATGAGCGAGGCCGTCCTTGCCTTCCATTTGACCCTTTGGCGGTTCCCACTCCTTTCCATTGGCAGGTCTTCCAGTGCGTTTCACAACCAAGAATCGCATAGGGTCGATACACTGACCTTCCTCAGGAATTTCGTGTATAAAAGAACAGGCACGTAAAAATACACGCCATCCTTCCTTGCCATCCGTTGCTGTATAATTAGGAGTTTCCACGTAAAAATACGCCTTCTCAGGGTCATAAGGCATTTTTGCTGAACCACGAATGAGTCCTGGCTGAAATACGTCGTGCATAACTATTTGTTATAGCTGTTTAATTTTAAGGGTGTTTGAAGCCCAGCTAAGGATGTCTGAAGTGTAGATGGTAAGCATACTCAAATGAAATCGGCGTTAGGTCAATAAAGCCTGTGTATTCCCACCCCGCAGCCTTCCCCATTCCAACAATCATATCAATATCTTCCATTTGAAATGTATGTCTTTGCCGTCTAACTGTCCCGTCATTGAATCGAAAGGTTTCTCTGAATTCTGCCGCAGGGTCCTGTAAATCAAACTCGCCAGTATATTTGAACTTCTCAAACACCACCTCGCTTTTTGTAACACGGGTCTTGCTGTATTTTTGGAGGGAAAACCCTAGCCACGGTGCAGCACTTTCCAACATGGGATCAAACTTGTGTTTATTCACCACATGCACAACAAGTTTTCCTCCAGGTTTGACCCAGAAATACAAGTTCCGGAAGACTGTTTCCTTGTCAGGAAGATAATACAAAGTGAAGTAAAACATGACAGCGTGAGTATATTCACCTCCCACCGAAGCCGAAGGATCAATTAAATCTGCATGTTTCCAGTTTATTTTATCGCTCTGTTCTTCTGTCAAAGTCGTTTGAGGAAGTGTTTTTGTTTTTGCTTGAATTATCATTGGCTTTGAATTATCAAGACCAACAACCCTTTTTACATTCATCTTCGCCAAGCTCACGGTGGCTATTCCAGTTCCACACCCGGCATCTAGCACTTCAAATGTTTTCAGATCTTCTCCTTTCTTCGTCCATTCATTCAAAGCTAACCCAACTTCTGCCTGCGTTCGTACAGAACCTTGTGTCAATTGGTCATAAATTCCACAATAAAAGGAATCGTATAGCTCTTTATTGTCAAGCCACCGGATTAACCCCTTGGATTCTGGATACGCACCTTCAATCTTCTCATTTTCAAATCCCTCCATCCCAGATACATAAGGTTTAATCATTCTTTCCTCCAGAATTTTTCCAATATATGTCAAACTAATAAATACAAGTAATACAAGGAGAACTACCCAAGGCTCCATTTGTTTTGGGATTAGATAAAAGCTTGTTAAGAAATAGAATGGCTAATGGAGGAATTAGTTTAGCTGATGCCATTGATAGACAAATTGCAGCAGCAGAAGCTGTGATGGTAGATCCTCCTCAACTTCAAGCAGGTGAGACAAAATCAATATGGGGTAGATTATCAGGTTTGTTTTCACCTGGTAAGCCTCTTAGTTATTTTGATGTCCTTATGAAAGGGGAAGAAGGGGTTCAGTCAGGTCTTAATGTAAGACAAATAAGACGATTTATTGATGTAAAAACAGTAGCAGATGATGTTGCTTCATTGCGTATAGAAGATGTGGCACTCAGGGAGTTCGCACTTTCTTTCCGTAAATTGAAGTACTATAAGGCGAGTCTTAAAAAGGAAAATGCGAAACGACTAATTCCTGTTGCCCAAATTGATGTGTTACAGAGGCTTATTTTCCTACAAGCTGCACGCCACCAACACCAAGCCATGAAAGGGCAAACTATTATGGCTACAATGACTTCCGCTGCCCCTGTCGTCCGTGCTGAAAGTGTATTTAGATGGAATGGAAAGGAACTTGAACAATTTAATGAAGAAAATGCGGGGGAGGTTCTTGCCTTTATAGATTCAATTGAGGCTCCTGTAGGTGCTGCGAATGCTCTAGCTGCGAATTCAGGGGCTACAGAATTAAGAGCACTTTTACGCTTTCTAAAAGCTCGTCTTGGAAAGGGGGAAAATGAGCGTCTTGCAATACGTGATATTTTAGAACCAGAGTGGAATAATGGAGATGCCCCACAAGAACAACCTGCTAAACTTAGAGAAGTAATTGGTCTAATCGCTAGATTACCAGAATTTGTGGAACGGGTTCCACTACAAATGCGTCTTCAAGATCTAGAACAAAGAGGACAAATCACACCATCTGCTGGACGAGAATACGCGTATGTGTTTGAAGTAGGTAGTGTAAGAGAGGCGAGCCATCTAGCTTCAGCTCCAGCAAGCATGGACCCTAATGCTCTCACTAATGTTTTTACTCCAGAAGGAAGTCAGTATTTAACTACGGAACAAGATGAAGCTCATAGAGCACGAGTACGAGCTCTTGGAAATAATATGCGAGCTCTAGCTTCAGGCGGTATTCTGGCCAATGTACCTAATGCTGGCCGTATCTTAAATAATCGACGCGTTGCGAATGTTCCAGCAGTTAATTCTCAGGCAGTTTCTGAAATATCTGCCATAACTCTTCCTGACCGAGAATTTTACAGAAATGAATCTGTGAATGGGTCGGCTGGTGGAGTAAATGCTCGAGCCAATGCTCGAGCCAATGCTCAAGCTCAAGCGAATGGTAATAACGGCGAGCCTAAATCTAAAAAACCTAGAACAGAAAAAGAAAAAACAGAACGTCGCCAAGAAGGTGGCAAGAGATTCAAAAAATCTAGAAAGACTAAGAAGTCCAGAAAGACGAACCCCAGCAGAAAATCCAGAAAAGCCAGAAAGTCCACTCGTAAGAATCATTAAACTCTCAATGCAACCTGCTTTGTAGCATCACCAAGTTTCGTCTTAATGGATACACAGAGTAGCTGACGACCCGTGAGCTCAGCCCACTCAATCTTGATTGCGAGCGAACCAGAAAGGCTCGCGTCAATGGGGTACGACGAAACCGTATCAAGCTTGCCAACATAGATAGGGCAAGGCACGGTGACACCGCAGAGGGCATCAACAGTTGGTGTCAGAGGAAGGAAATTATACGTCGTTGTATACGTGGCAGTGCCGTTCGTAACCTGCTCAGGTACTGACATAGAAAGAAGTAGAGTGGAATTCTGACCAGGAACAGTAGGATCTGGTGAGAATGACATAGATGTTAGGGTAAAGAGGGACTTCCCGCTGGAGCAATCTGAAACTGAAGCGTATGCTGGTAGAAGCATGGTAAGCAGTAGGCCGAACATTCTAGTTTAGTAGGGTGGCAAAAGTTTAAGTCTAAGGCCCTCGATTTCTAAAGTTCGATTATTTCAACATTCGTATTTAAAATCTGAATTTGTTTTTTTATCTCAGAATTATAAGGCCCAGCTAACAAATATATAGTTGCCTTATCGTGCTTCAATAATATATTAAAATCATATACATAATGAGGAGTTCCATATACTCTATGATTTTGCTTTGTTTTATCATTGTCAATAAATCCTAAGATATTTGGCTGTTTATAATAATATAAGATCTGTCCATAGAGGCCTGCGGGAATAATAAAAGAATTGGGTTTTATATCAATCGATTTAAAATTCATATTTTCAATTTGAAAACATATTGTTTTTGCTATTTCGGGTCGATTCTGTAAAATTTGTCTGCGAACTTGTGTATTTCTACGGAAATGAAAAAAGAGGGAATGCTCTTTAAATTCATTCACTTCGCATAATTCATAGTTATATTGCGAGAATAACCATTCAAGATTGACCGAATCTACATAATATGTATGTTCATTATGAATAATATTTGGAGTATTTAGTTCAACCATCCGTTTCATATTCGGTATAGAAATATATAAAGATTCAATTTCAGAACTATCTATTCTTTCAATAAATAAGCGTGGATTGAATAAGTGTTCAAATACATGTGACATAACAATAGCAACACCTTTTGGATAATGAAAATCTTCACAATTACCTTGATAATATTGAACTCCTTCTAGTTTTTCAATAGGATCACATATATTTAAACAAGAATACTTCTCACAAGGGGTATTCATTAATTTAAATAATAAACCATTTCCTCCAATTTCAAGAATATTTTGTATATTTGATTTCATTATAAAGTTACAGAAATCTAAATGATGTGCCTTCCAGGTTGGAGTATTGTATGTATTGTTGTGATTTCCCTCATACAATAATGTTGGTTCTATTAAATTACCCATTTGAACACATGAACATTTCACACAAGTGAAAAATGATTGATGATTATATATATCTTGTGAGTGGGATGTATTTGGTGGATTTGCTGTAATTGGATAATTTTCCCGTTTGAATGTAAATTGTAATTCACCTAAACATATAACACATTCATTTCTTAAAATCATATATACTATAAATATATTATAATACTTTATATCATATAAAAAAGGCAGAAAAGGGCAAAGGCAGAAAGGCAGAAAGGCAGTTCATAAAAATCACAAGTAATAGATGTCAGGGGTCTTACAAGGTAAAGCATTCGGTTCAGCAAGCACTCTTGTTGCTCAAATGGGAATTCTGCTAGGAATGGTGGTGAGCAATCAAACACAATCGGCACTCGTCGTTGCATCAGCCGCCTCAGCCATTAGTGGCTCCTTCGGCGACGCATTTTCCATTTATATCAGCGAGACGACCGGAAAAAGAGATGATCCTCTGATAGCAGCTTCTTCTGTTCTTATAACAAAACTTGTCATAGGAGCAGTGTATGTGTCTATATTCATGTTCTTCGGTAATTCAAAGTATACCTTGGTCATAGCAACCCTTTTAACACTATTTCTCTTATATTACTTGAGTATGATCGCGAATCCAACAGAAGTCAATAAGACCTTTGTCCAGTTCGTTACGCTAACACTGGTCGTCGTATCGATAACATCTTCATTTGGGTACGCGGTGAGAAATTCGTTTTAAACGTCGCGTGGGCACCTTAGCAACACTGGTACGCGTGCTACGCGTGCTACGCGTGCTACGACGACATGTCCGAGCCCGCAGTTTCTTTCCACATCCGCTACGATGACTAGCCAACCTTTTACACAGACTTTGGAATTTCTCATGTTTGACAAGTTCCAGATTCGTTTCTATACAACACCGAATTCTCCAGATTTCTTTTACTAATGTTTTTCGTTCTTCAAATGTTTTTACGTTAATCTTACATCCCTTCCACGCATCTTTCCATTCATCAAACGGCAGAACATTTCCGACAATCTTCCAGAATTCTGTATATTTGTTGAATCTCTCATCGGGCGTCATGGTGTTCCAACGATTTTTGTCTTTTTCACAAAGCAATGATTCTTTATTGGGACATCCTTCCATCGGCAAACTTTTCTTGGCATCCCTAGAATATGGATGATTCTCGGCAATACTGAATAAGAAATCCCATCCTTCAAAAAATTCAATACCAGCTGAAATACGGTCTTCATACATCTTTTTAACAGATTCAAACGACGGGTCCTTCTCTTTCAAAAGCCCTTGTCCTCTCAACTTCTCATTCACCTTATTGTGAATTCTCCATAACCATTTTGATAATGCCACACGACTTGATAGGTCCACAGGATCTTCATCCATATATTCAGTCAATGAAGCACGGCAAAATTTACAAGGGAGAACAAAGGGAAGCAGTTCAAAAAACTCTTTGACTGCCTTCTTGTTCTTCTCGTCATATGTAAAGCTTATTAAATGGAGTAATCTCCATCCAGATGGACCCCAGAATTTGGTGTCCATTTAATTATATATCATATTTTTAATCATTCTCATGAGAAAATGATTATAAATTTAGCTTCTGTCTTATCTTATTTAACTTCTCTTCTCTCTTCTCTCTCTTCTCTCATTTAGCTTCCAAACGTAGCCATGTTCAATGGAGATAGATAGGGACGAACTGTATCATTATACTGAGGGTCAGCCTTACACTTCACCGTCGTCTTAGGACATATCGTTCTAGGGCATGGAGCGGGAGCAGGGCATGACACTTGAGGTGGGCAGGTGACAGTGGGGCAACGAGGGCGAGGGCATGGAGGACATTCGCCCGCATCCTTTTTACACGCGGAATTGTCAATAATAACTGGCTGCTGTTTCGGGATACTTGATTTCAATACATATTTGCTTAGATCGGGAACGGGAGGGCACTCGGTCTTTAACATGTAGTTGGACAAGTTTGGAAGAGAAGGGCATGGAGGCACTGTTGATTTCAGTACATATTTGCTCATATCTGGTGCCCTGCACGGTGGGCATATTAAACGTGCCATGCCCTTCTTCTTACAAGCACAGTTTGACGCGGATTTCTTACAATCTGAGCATCTACAGCCACAGCTTGGTGCGGGTTTCTTACAGGCTGCACATGTAGGAACACCGCTCATCCCTTCCGCAGTAAATCCCTCTAACCCAGATCCTCCAACATACTTTCCAAGACCAAATCCCGCTCCCAAGATTAATACAGCTAAGGCCAAAAGAATCTGTGGAGTTAATTTTAAAGGTATTACCGAGGCCATTTCCTCTTCTACTTATCGTCAAATATTAGTTTTGACCATCGTTTCAAGAATGCCATAGAATGCCATATCATGGTTTAAGAACGCCAACCTTTCCATGAAACCGGAGGACATCCCATCTGTTCAGGGGCACCTGGATCGGCATTTGCTGATAAGCGTGAGCAAACCATCTTTGTATAGCCTCTCCAGGAAAATTCCTTTCCTACCGAGGAAATATCCTCAAGGCATCCGTAATCTCCAGGAGTTAGACCAGCCCTCTCTATATTTTCTGTAATTGACTTGGCACGTTTCTTCCAATCAAACGAACTTGCATTCGCACTCATATGCGAAGGTGGTCTTACAGAACCCCCATTCTCAAAAGCATCTAGTCTACGAATCTTAGCATCAAACTCTCCTCTTGAACCAGAAACACTTGATGCTCTTGGATTTAGTTGCGATGATTCAAACGATTTGGCATATGATGCTAATGCTTTTTGTTTTGCCACGTCATTAGGACTTGTGTATGAAAACGATATTCCATTAATAATTTTATCCAAATATTTATCAAGAAATTCGGTAGGGTTTGTTGGGGCCGATTGGTTGTTATCTGATGACCTGTTATCTGTTATTAAACTACCAATTGGGCCTGATGATCTTCCAAGTGACGGCAAAAAGTTCTTGTAGTCCTTTTCTTTGATTGGGATTGCTGATTCTGCCATAGAACCATTTTCTACACTTGTAACAAGGTCATTCACAGTTTGTCGCATTGTTGTAAAAATATTAATTCGTGCATTCATAACAGGATCCGTTGTTCCACTTGCCTTTAGACGATTTATTTCTGCTTGCAGTGCTATATTAAGAAGCTTAAGTTTATCTAAAGAAATTGGCATATCATCTGGATTGACAAATCCCTCAACACCTATACGAGAAAGCGTCTCGGTCGTGGCGGGAACAAGTTCTACATCGGCTAAGTTGCGATACGTCCTCTGTAAATAACGTAAATTCGCACCAATATCATTTATCTCTTGTATGCTTATTTGTGCTGGAATACCAGGATTCCCCTTTAACACAGACATCTCATCTTTCACTCTTTGATAATCTCCAACGAAGCGTGTTAAAGGGAGTGTGATTGCCGGGTCGGATCTATCCTTGATGTAGGGGTATTCATTTTTGTAAAAACCGGCCATGTCTTGCTCGAGTTCATTTAACATTTGTAGGGTGCCTTTCTCCATTGCCGGATCCGTTTGAGGAAGTGCGTTTACATCTGATAGGCCTGATATTGGTGCCGATGGTAAATCTGTTACTGAACTTACTCCGGTTACATTTTTTAGACTATGGTCGGTTATATTAAGGGGACGCGGTATCTCCTTTGTAGCGAAGCCTTCTACAGGCCAATCACTACATGTATTGACTACAATCGCTAGAATTAATGTAATAAGTGATATAGTTATAAAGAGACCATATCCATACATCTCTATCTAACATATGCTCTTAATAACCGTGAATTCTGACGGTTATTAAGAGAAGAAAAGTGTTTTAGCAAGGTTGGTCTTAAGGTAAAGAACACCCATAGCAAGGAATAGAATCCTTGCGGATATAGTCGTCGGGATTCTTTCCTGGAATATACCTCATGAAATCTTTGCCCTGTTGCGAAGAGATACTATCAATACATGAATCATCAAACATATCTTGCTTCACTCTTTTAATTTGCGGTTGTCTATTATATGTCCCTCTAGCCATATCTCCCCCAAATGCCTCAGTTTTTGGTGCGGTTCTATTGTTATTCGCTGTAAGAAGTGTCAATAGATCTGAAGTGCTTAATGTAATTGTGTCACTCGCAGCCTTTGTAACCGCAGGCCTTGCCGCTGCTGCCGCTTTAGTCTGTGCTGCAGCCGCGGCATCGGCAGCGGCTTTAGCCTTTGCGGCATTATCTGCATCAGCAGCAGCTTTAGCCTTTGCAGCAATAGCTGCATCAGCAGCAGCTTTAGCCTTTGCTGCGTTTGCGGCATTTTCTGCGGCTTTAGCCTTTGCGGCAGCTGCTGTGGCATCAGCAGCAGCTTTAGCCTTTGCTGCATTTGCGGCATCTGCAGCAGCTTTAGCCTTGGCGGCATTTGCAGCATTTGCGGCAGCTTTCGCCTTTGCGGCGGCATCAGCAGCAGCTTTAGCCTTTGCGGCATTTGCAGCATTTGCGGCATCTGACGTTGCTTTAGCCTTTGCGGCAGCTGCAGCGGCATCCGCAGCAGATTTAGCCTTTGCGGCCGCAGCGGCAGCAGTTGCAGCGGAGTCTGCGGCAGCTTTAGCCTGTGCTGCAGCGGCAGGAGCGGCAGGAAGAGGAGCACCAGGCCTTGCAGGAGCGGCAGGGGCTGCAGGAAGAGGAGCACCAGGCCTTGCAGGAGCTGTAGGAGCAGGAGCACCAGGCCTTGCAGGAGCTGTAGGAGCAGGAGCACCAGGCCTTGCAGGAGCTGCGGGAGCTACGGGAGCACCAGGCCTTGCAGGAGCTGTAGGAGCAGGAGCAGGAGCACCAGGCCTTGCAGGAGCTGCAGGAGCAGGAGGAACAATCTTTGGAGGAGTGGTAGCCGCAGGAGGAGCTACACTAGCATAAAACCCTTCATTTAAAAATACTTGTCCTGTGAAAAGGACAACAAGAAGACCTATAAATGCTATATTCGTCTTATCCATCTGTTAATACGAGTAAAAATGAATCCATAAAATTACATTTCAAGGGTTCAAAATGCTTTTACCAAGACATACAGAAGATTCTTTAATTGAAGCAGGTATTGATGAGGCAGGCAGAGGGCCTTTGTGGGGGCCTCTTTATGCTGGAGCGGTTATATGGACACATGAAATGAGTCAAGAACAACTTGAAATTGCGAGTATGATTAAGGATTCTAAGAAGCTATCTGCGAAAAAACGTGTTGAGATAGCTGATTATATTAAAGACTATGCTGTTGATTGGGGAGTTGGATCTGTTACGCCAGCAGAAATAGATGAGTTTGGTATGACGAAAGCGAATCAATTGGCATTTGAGCGTGCCTTAGAGGCACTAAGTATAACACCTGAACGTTTACTTATTGATGGCTGTTTATCGTTATATTCACCGCCTTGGTCATTTACCCCGCAGGTCGTTGAACCGGAAGCAGATGGAAAGTATATTTCAGTGGCAGCAGCCTCCATTCTTGCAAAAGTGGAACATGATAATTGGGTTATAGAGTACTGCGAACTTAATGAAAATATAGCGGAGAGATATGATTTATTGAATTGTAAGGGATATGGTACAAAGAAACATCGGGATGGAATCCTTGAATTTGGCCCACACGAACTTCACAGGAGGCTTTTCTTACGCAAATTGCTTTCTTCTTAGACAGTGAAACAGGCTAAGAAAATATTCAATAATATTTAATGCATTACATCACAATTACTTGCGGTTCTTGCGTGACTTGCGTGACTTCTTATTCTTGCGGTTGTTTGAAGTCTTGCGAGAGCCCTTGCGATCCTTGCGGTCCTTGCGAGAAGCCTTGCGGTCCTTGCGTGAAACCTTGCGATTCTTGCGATCCTTGCGTGAAACTTTGCGGTTCTTGCGCATTGTCATATTAGGCATCTTATATTAATTGCTTCGATTTTTTATAAAGTCGATTATAAAAGAAATATCTTCAGCCTTCTGGTGAAGTCCCATGGAGCCGTTCACAAAATGTCCCTGGTCTCCTTCAATTGCCAGATATACGCGAGCTTTTCCACGATTTCTCTCAACCCATTTCGCAGATTCATACGCGAAAACTTGAGGATCGTTGAGCCCTGTGCGGACAATCTGGAAAATATCAGCCCCTCCAGGAGGAAGCGTTTCCATCGGAGACCATTGAAGAATTCCAGCAAAATCAGAAATCCTGAGAGAAGGAAGTCCAAATTCATCCGTTTCCAATAAAGTAAGTGGAAGACGAAGATTCGTTGTTGTTCGTAAAACATCCAAATACGGCACTTCCATGTAGGCTCCTCCAAACAAATCCCCCTTTGGATAACGAGAACAAAGTCCGCCCACCCATAAACCACCTGCCGAACGTCCATATACGACTGTTTTACTTGCGGGTATATGGCATACACGTCTAGCTTCTCTAACTACAGCCTCAGCATCCTCTAACACCTTCATTCGCCCACCAAGTCGGCCATCGTCCTCCCATTCAGGTGTATGATCACCACCACCACGATATACTCCAAAGCATACCGCAAATCCTTCAGATAATAAAGGAACCCATCGTGCTGTTGAAAATCCTGTGGGAATACCGTAGGCGGAATAAGCACTTATAAAAAGAGCCTTGGGCCTAGAAACATGACTCACGATATAAAAAGGCACTTCAGTTCCATCAGCCGATCTAGCGAACCTCTCTTGAACGACTCCAACCGCCTTAGGAATTCCCCTCTTCAAATCATGCCATACCACAGGTACTCCTGGGACCGTGATACGTAACCAATCGCCTTCCCATGGGTCCACCATTAAATTCCCCACTCCTCTCCACAGTATCCTAGGAACGCCCTCACTTATATGCCACAGAGTCCTCTTTCCATATACACGTGTAATAAGTAAATGACGCCGTGTATCAATATACTCAGGTGTTTCTTTGGCAAAGGAAGGCAAGATATACTTTTTCAACCCATGCGAGGCCTTCCATTTTTCATCAGAAGACCAGTATAAATATTCATCTTCACCTACACATCCAAAGACAAAACGTCTTGACTCAAGGCTCACGGGTTGTAAAAGCGTATTGTGTAAAAGGTTGATTACATCCTGTTTTGGACCCGACTGTCTTCTTAAATAAAGACATCCTTCGCCCCTTATCAAGTCCAAGTTGTAACGTGCGTCCTTTTCTTCATATTCAACTCGCGTATCATCACCTCTTACACAATTCCAAGAAATACACTTGTAATATACGAGCTTGTTTTTCGCTTCGATGCTATAACAACGGTCTCCTAAAACCCCCACAAATGGACTCATGCCTTTTCGTATCCATAATGGGTTTGCCGAGCCCTTTCTGTAAGCGGCAATAACATAGTTCTCGGCACCTGGAGTTGTGCTGTCCTCATACGATACATATACACAATCCCCTTTTACACAAATATCTGTCACATCTGCCACATCGGCTGATCCCTTCCATTTCCACGTATAAGACATTGTTCCAGTGTGACCAATGAAGAGGTCACCAGCAGTGAATCGCATTTGATTGGCAATCGCTGATGCTTTGTGAATTTGAGACTTTAGTTTCGGAAGTTTAGATTTCTTAATATGGTTCCATCGTTCCTGTTCTTTTTTAACGAAAGTGTTCCAGCGTTCGCTCTTCATATCTTCCATCCACGCCAGATCGTCTGTCCAAGTGATTCCATGGACAGTTCTCTCTGAGTCCAT
>SXGQ01395859.1_pt1 | contig 37393 bp, 51 predicted proteins | sample 3178371 | NCBI WGS metagenome assembly SXGQ01 (sample SAMN11356859, study PRJNA531348) | freshwater metagenome | isolation source: freshwater sample F1-20 | place: China: Fuxian Lake, Yuxi | collected 2017-12-25 | reverse complement strand
GATGTTGCCCTTTATGCCCAAGCGAGTGCAGAAGACCTTTGTGGAAGACATTGTTCGTGCTACCAAGAAGCAAGAGCAACAGATCGTGGACAAGATCACACAGGTACCAGCACAATGAGCTACACAGTGTACAAACACAACGCAGAATACGGGCCGCGCAAAGCACTGGAAGGTCCATTCCACTATCCCAACGGCAGGGTCTTGTACTATGATGCCAAGGCTGGCGAGTACTGGGATCCCCGAACCGACTGGTATGTTCCGGCGGATGAGGTCCATGAACTCCAGAATTCCATCTTCGATCTGGTGAGGGGCTGATGGTCGCAGGGTGGTGGGCGACCGGTGGTGGGTGGTCTGGGGTACCGGTTACAGTGTGTAGTGTACTACTACTATTGTACTATTGGTAGCAAATCACCACCTTGAAACGATAAGTACTCCACCCAAATTTTTTACGCAGCCAATTTTTTATCCCTGTAGACCCTTTTGTATACCAAACACCATACCTAGATCATGACACACTCATTACACCACAGAGACATCGCAGGTGCTGATCTCAATGCCGGAGATCACTGTCTAGTCACTGAACACAATAGACTGATCCTGGCTCGGGTCATCAAGTGCTATGACGCTTCAAATGGCGTACAGCTACAGCCTTTGAACTCCACAGCAGGTGGTCGCAGAAGCCGACCCAGCCAAAAGCGCATTCGCAGAGAGTGCTACAACGTCTACAAGATCTCAGATCAAGACATCACCATGACGATCCTGCGTGGTGCCGTATAAAGTATAAATAATCACATGGACAATCACGCTCGTGAACGCTATCTAGAACGACTGAAATCACAGCCTCAACCCACTGTGACACCCACTGAGCCTGCACCACCCTGGCAGCCCACTGTGTTTGAAATCACTGTGCTCACAGTCATAGTCGTGCTCATAGTCTATGCTGTGATACAGATCTTCAGAGGTCGGCACTGACTGAATCCTGCGCGGCACAGTCTAGATAAATATCAGCAAGACCTACACTGTATTAGGGAAGGATTGCGGTCAGCCAGAGAATCTTTCCTTAAGGGGTCTCCTAACATCTAGGAGATCTTTCATGATTAAAATTTTGTCAGTATTGGGTTTGGTTCTGCTCTCAGCCTGCGGGGGTGGCAATGCGCCACCGACCGCAGAATTACCCCAAGTCGTACACCTACCGTCACCCGTGACCTTGCCCCCGCCATTTATAATTCAGCCTGTGGTCACTGTGGGCGTTCCCACTGTGCCTGTGGTAGGACCAGGTCCAATGGCTCAGCTGCCGTTTGTGATTGGCCCTGTGGTGGGTCGAGAAGTCACCATAGTTCCAAATGTTGTGATAGGACCCAGTCCCACAGTGCTGCCCCAAGTGAAATACTGCACAGATGGCTTTGTTGTAGGTCCTTGTACACCGTTGCCCAGCACCTGCAAACCTGACAGCTGGGGATTTGTTGTAGGTCCTTGCGCACCGTGATCAGTCTAGCCAACGTGTTTCACACACGTTGCGCTGGGATTCACGCACCGCATTCTATCAATGGTAATTAACTGTGTACTTAACTCACAGGCAAAAACCGCTTACCGCTAGCTTCGCTGGCGCTTCGCGCTCACGCACAGCTGGATCTGTCTGACTAAATACCCAATGAAAATCTTATACACTACTCTTTCTCTTGCACCTGCGCCCTTGTTCTTGCTGGGTTTTTTATGGAGTGTTTTGGCAGCTCACACACACTGTGGTCACGATCACAGCATGTCTGTGATGTGGGCAGTGATGTGTGTTGCGCATCTCACACCTTGGCTGTTATGGCTGCAACAGCGTAACCTTACCCGGTAAACTGAAACAACAGTGGTATGCACCTTGCAACACTGCCCACGCTTCCCAGTAGTAGATCTCTAACAGATCCTGGCGGTCAGCGGGGCACCATACGAGATCTTGTATACCTATTAGACCCACGGGCCCCTGTATTTCCACATCACAGTGGTGTTCGCCGGTGGCCTTGACTAGAGTTAGCATACATTATATAGCAGTCTGTGTTGATCGGATTAAATACACTATCACGGAGCAGTCTATGACCACTTATCTATTACCCAAAGCCCGCAACACTGTCACAGGGCAAACTGTCAAAACACAGGATCTCACAGGCGCACGTTTTGGTCTCAATCAACGCAGATTGGCACAAGACATGGCTGATCAATCAGCTGCCAAACTGTCATCGAGAACGGGTGATCCGTGGCAGGGTTTTGTGGAAGAATATATTCCCACCAGTCGTGCTTGACTGCTGCTCAGCAATTGTGTATAATAAACTATCTACAAGGAGATAAACATGTTTGGAACAACCTATACGGGCGGCATCACAGACTACCGCTCAGCAGAAGACATTAATTCTGCCATGGCTCGGGTCTATGGTCATATGAGCGTGGCTGTGGCTGTATCAATGTTGGTCAGTTGGTTTGTGGGCACTACACCTGAATTGCTGGCATTCTTCTTTACAGGTGTGCTAAAATGGTGTGTGGTCTTTGCACCTTTGGCCGCCATTCTTATGTTTGCATTTGCCAGTGAACACTTCAACAAGACTCAGCTCAAACTGTTTCTATATGCATTTGCTGGCTTGATGGGCTTGAGTTTTGCCACAATCTTTGCCATATTCACCATGGGATCAATTGTGTCAGCATTTATGGGTGCTGCCATCCTGTTTGCGGTCATGAGCGGCTATGGCTACTTTACTCGTCAGAGTCTGGACAGCATGGGTAAGTTTATGATTGTGGGCCTAATTGCCATAATCATTGCCAGCATCGTGAACATCTTTATAGGATCAACTGTGATGCAGATGGTGATATCTGCCCTGGCCATAATTATCTTTCTAGGCCTAACTGCCTATGACACACAGAAGATTCGTGAAGCTGTGTCAGTGGCAGGCGATACAGGACGTGAAGAAGTTATTGGAGCACTGACGCTGTACATGGACTTTATCAACCTGTTTGTCAATCTACTGCAACTGTTTGGCATCAAGAAAGACTGATGTGGCGAGTCTGTTACTATCTAGTCGGCGGAACATTCACTTCCAAGACCTTTCCCAGTCTACGTGAAGCCACTGAATTTATGGTTTATAAAATCTACGCCTGGGACGTACACGACTGCTATCGTGTAGACTAATTCAACTGCTGGGTCTGTTCCAGGCTCAGCTGTTGATCTTCTAGTTCACGTATTTTATCAGTGATTTGATCAATCAGTCCTAGATTGCGCAGGATTTTGAACACAAGGTTCTCTACACTCCACTCTCCAGCTCGCTCCAGTCCGCTTTTACGCATCTGTGTGATCTTGTCCTTGACTATTCTCAGTTTATCAAGATCTTTACTGAGCAGGGCCTGTTCTATGGCTCGCATGACACCGTCTTTTTTGGCTTCCACAGCACTGTCATCTACTTCCGGTTTGATTTTCTTGGGTTCAACCAGCCATTGATTTTGAACTATGCTATACACGCCTGTGCTGTGGTGTGGCTCATCTTCTCCCTGTACATAGCATTCCACAGGCAGGCCCTTGATGGTGATTGTGTGCTGTTCTGCCCACAGTGCCTTTTTGGCCGAAAACAGTTCACGTTCTTCGTCTGAGGGCGTGCCCGGCACAACAAGATGTAGATCTAGATCTGAGTATGCAGTCCAGGTATAGTTGGCATTTGACCCAGTGATTGTGTAATCGATGACCTTCATGTCCACTCCAATGAACTCTTCGAAGGCTCTGGCAATCTGTTTCAGCTTGTCTGCGACTTCAGGTGCTAATCTATCTTTACGCCATAGTTTAGGATTCAATTCGGTATTAACCGTTACAAAATCAGTGCTGGTAAATTCTCGCAGTCTCACTTCAAACTCCGTATCTATTAGGCTTGGGTCGTGCAACAGGACTGGCCGTGACTGTGGTGTGGGGTTCGTGACTGCCACGATCTGCTGTTATTTGCCCCTTGTGTCCTGTGGCTCGTTCAGCAGCGTGAATGATTTCTTCTTCGATAGTAAATGCGCTGACCACAGCATTTTGAGAAGTAGGACCATACGGAGGTTGTTCATGATTGGCCATGGCCAGTCCGAATCTATAGGCCTGGTAGCCATCGGAACTCGGCATGGTGGGAAACTGAAAAGTGGTGGTCATAGCACCACTTTTTCTTTTTGAAAAACTACGTTCTACAATAAATTCTTTGGCCCGCATTCATTATTTAGCCCACATCAAATGATTAAATTTAGGATAATATCCCTTGAATTGTTTGAACATATTCATTTATGAAAGTATTATATCTACAGCCTGATCTTCTGATATATAATCATCGGGCTTAAAATAGGGATATTCTTTAAGTATCTTTTCTGTGCCCACATAGGCAAACCATCTATATTCAATTTTACATTTAACCAATGGGGATAATCTCCATGACATTGTTTTAACTGATATTTTTTCTGCTTGATATTCAGCCAAGTGTAACATATTTTCAGGTAGAAATATTTCAGATATTCTACTGCCAACATTTATTATTTTTTTATTAGGCTGATTTTGCCAGGCCATGGCCAAATCTATTAGCAGATAAGTTTGCCCAAACCCATCAGTGGCGTTATTAATAAAAATATCACAGTTGTGAGATTCTTGAATTATTCTCTGTCTATGCTCTGTAATGGTAATATCATAGCCCGTGCTTTTACTGAAACCTTTGGCATCAGGGCTTAGTCTTTCAAATGCCCTTAGGCCGATTCCCTGTGTATGTCCTGTAATTGCATATTTCATTTGTGTGCTATCCTTATACTCAGGCCTAATTTAGAAGCACTTTGCATTTTCCCCGTAGAATGTATATGCTTGCTGTCAAATATTATAGCGTTTCCTGGTTGCCAATTAATAGCAGTGCCGCTCATACTGTAAAAATAGTCCTGTGTAAAATGTTTTTGATCTATGTGCTGCCAAATAGTCATGGGTAATTCTAAATTTGTTGCGCCTTCGAAAAATTCGCCATCGCAGGGCCTAGCATTTGTTTTCTTATTACTGTAGAAATCACCCTCAATTTCAAAATTACCTAACCATGTGATATTCTTTCCCCGCCATTGTTGATCAAATACAATAAACGTTTGATCCTGCTTTGGCTCAAATCTCTCAATTGGCAATACAATATTCAGCCATGCAGATTCTTCTATAGCGTCACAGTGTGGAAAGTAACTGTGACTGTGTTTATAAAAGTTGTCTCCTACAATTTCATAGGGTTCATTTATGCCCAATTTGTTTTCAATTAGATTTGTAACAAATTCTTTAAACTCGGGTTCGTCTAATGGCAGTAATACTTTGTCCATGCCATGGCTTAAAATGTGATTGTGACTTGCGAATATTTGTTTTAAATATTCCAATTCAGATTCTGTAACAATATTTTCAACTAATTTGTGCATATATTATTTGAATCTCGTGTTCGCATTCATTATTTGGCCCACATCAAATGATAAATGGTTAAGGTTTGTTCATCGTAGAATTCTGCCACTAAACGGCAGTACAAGTCATTTCTTTCTAACACCAACTGACAGATATCTTGCGGTTGACTCAACAGCCATTTGGTATGATCTAGTCCCAGAGTCTTGTGTACCTTTGGCCAACTGATTTCAATGTATTCACTGGGTTCAGGCAACCATTTAAGTAACTCCACGCGATTATGCTTCATCATTCATTGAGTTTAAAATCTCACGCAGTTTTGTACTCTGCACACTGCCACGTACTCGACCTAGACTTGAACCCTGTGTGGGATCTACAATTTCACCAGTGTCTGGATCTGATTTTATAGTGGATCTATTCTTGATGCTTTCAATTATGGAACTAGATCCACGACTGGTAGCACCGTGAGATTCTTGTTCGTCCTCGGGTAGATCACTGATCTTTAGTGTTTCGATATTGAACTCTAGATCGATTTTCATGCCTACTCCGCTTGATGAACGTGTTTTCATCAACTGCAATTGATAACGACCACGTTCACGCATGGCTCGACTGGTAAAGATACCAATAACATTGTCTGCTGTTTGAATCTTGCTGAGACCACCTGATATATGGCTGTGATCAAATTCAACTTCTTCTACAGCACCACGGTTCAGCTGTGCCGCTGTGACAAACACACATTGCTTTTCCATTGCTAGATTACGCAGTTCTTCCGATACGTACTTGTCTTTTACAAACAGATTTTCTGCTGAAATCTTTTTGCCAATGGGCATCAACAGATCCATATAGTCTACCAGCAGTACATCAACTTTCTTGCTGCACTTGATTTCGTATTCTTTTAGATATGCACGAATATCATTGACTGTCTTACCACTCGGCATATATTTGATCTGCAACATTCCTGACTTCTTGCCGATCATTTTAACCTTCATTTCAATATCATCTAGATTCTTAAAAATTTCTCTAGTGCTGACTCCAGTGACCATACTGTCAATACGCATACTTACTAGTGCTTCTGAAAGTTCTAGTGTTAGATAGACTACATTAAGTCCAGCTAATGCAAAGTTCACGCCTAGATTTGCCAAGAACAAACTCTTGCCTGCACCAGATCCGCCTGCAAATATGTTTAGCTCTCCGCGATTAAATCCACCAAACAGCTTGCGATCCATACAAGGCCACCCCGTTGACACCTGTCCGTTTTTGTCTTTGAGTCCCATTAGTCGGGCTCTGGGATCTGCAAAGTAATCTGTGCCCATGTCACGAGCAAGACCAATCTGCACAGCTTCTTTGATCAGTGCTTCAACTTCACCGTAGTTTTTATTTTCCAATAATTCAGCACTGCTAATGATCGCACGTTCTAAGGCTTTGTGACGAGTAAAGTTTTCAAACTCGTCTAACAACCAGTCCATATGACCTTCTTTCATATCTTCTGGTCGTTTGAGTTCAGACCTACAACTGGCATTGACCATATCAAAGTCTGGCAATACATTGTAGTTCTTGGCGTATTCATTCATGAACTCTGCGGCATCTTGCAGTTTACGATCAAATAGTGTATGATCGAAAATACCTTGACAACGAACAAATACTTCTGCATCTGCCAGCATCAATTCAAGGTATAGTTTTTGTACTTCGTATCCGTAATCTTTTATCATAATATATTATACACTCTATGTGAATACCTGTAAACCATAGGCCTCAGCCCAAGCAGCAGCATCTGCATGATCGTTAACCATAGGCTGACCTTTGATGTTAAGGCTTGTGTTTAACACCATAGGGCAGCCTGTACGCTCATACCAAAGTTCTAAGAATTTTCTGAATGGACTTCCATCTGCCGCAACTGTTTGAACACGACTAGTGCCGTCCCGATGAATGATAGCAGGAAATAACTGAGGATGCCGGCAACGAGCGACCACTTGCATATAAGGGCTGCGAGCAGTAGGCATATTAAAGTAATCATCAGCCAACTCCGCCAAAATTGCTGGCGCAAACGGTCTAAATTTTTGTCGTTGTTTAATTTCATTAACTTTATCCTTTATATTTTCACCTCTGGGATCTGCTATTAGACTTCTGTTGCCTAGAGCACGTGGTCCAAATTCTGCATGGCCACGTGCAAGGCCACAAATTTTATGTTTAATGAGATAATCTACTATGTCTTCGTTTGAACTATGATAACCCATGTCGTAACCAAGATAGGGGTTGAAAGGTTGTGGTTGATAGTGCCGCCAATCTAGATGATGGGCTAATACTGCGCCAATTGACGAACCTGCGTCACCGGGGTTTGGCATTATATAGACATTTTCAAATATGTCGTAGGCAATAACATTGGCCTTGCAGTTTAATGCACACCCGCCCATTAACACAAGATTTTTACTAGATACAATACTTCTGGCATATTGTAAAATAGATCTAAAAATAGTTTCATATACTTTTTGAGTTGCGGCTGCAATATCAAACATATCTTGTTCTGTAGTTAGATCTGGGCGCCAAGCTAAACAGCCTTTATGAAGATTCTTTTTAAAATATATTAATCCGCCTGTGTCCCAGGTTGGGATACCTACAAAATCATTTGTTAGATTATCATATAAACGATAAGGATTACCATACGCTGCCATGCCCATTAGAATATATTCTTCTTCGTTAGGTTTAAGCCCTACACGCTGTGTCATGGCTGAATACCATAATCCTATCGAATGAGGATATCTTAAATCATAAATTTTTTTTAATTTATTGCCAGATGCTTGCCAAATAGAGGCCGTGTGAAATTCACCGATAGCATCTATTACAACTACACAAGCATCATTATATGGGCTAGTACCATATCCTGCTGCTGCATGACTTCTATGATGGCTAGTATAAAATATTGGAACATTAATTCCGTAACGACCTAAATATTCTTTCGTATTATTTTCTTTGAAAGTCAGTCCTTGACCTGCAAATAATTGCCTAATACTTTTTATCAAAGGACGTTCATACCAATAGACTTTCTCAGGCTGCCCCCATCTTTCTCTTGCATAATCAACAAGGTCTTGATGTAGGTCAGGATCATTTTTTTGGCCGCTGAATCTTTCGCTATGACCAGCAAATACCAACTTTTGATCGGCAAATACTGCTAACGCGGCATCGTGACTATTTGCAGATATTCCCCAGGTAATCATTTGTATATAAACGGATCACGTTTGCGTAATTCGTCTAGACGTTTTTTTATTCTTTGTTTTTCTTTGTAGGTACTATATGGATAACTTATCCAATACCATAATTTTTTAAACATTTTCATTCCTTATTTTTATCTTTTGTTCATGCATCCTTTTTGCCATTTGTAATTTAATAGCACCGTGTTGTGCAGTCTTGATAGCATCAACCACAACAAATAATTTATCATATTTTTTCACAGCATCGGCACAATCTTTGACATCTTGCTCCCAGTTAGGAAATGCCACTGACCAATCATAGTCGATGGCCTGTTTGATTAGTGCTAGACCAGCACGATCCTGATCGGGAATTACAATTACTTCTTTGCCTAACTGATTTATGATGTGTGCTTGCTGCTGTGATATTTCGTTGGTTAATAACGCCACTCCTCCTATTGCAAGGGCATCGAACGGTCCTTCACATACAAATACATATTTGTTTAAAGGATCCTGTGCATCTACATTAAACACAAAGAACGGGTGCTGATCTGAGATATACTTAGGTCTACCTTCTTTGATCTTTCGGGCAGTGTAACCAACTATAATACCTTCATATAAGAAAGGTATAATCACTCTATCTGCATAGCCGTGTATAGGACTCCAGTAAAAATGTCTGTCAAGCGGATCATATCCGCGCTCCATAATATATTCAACCACTGAAATTAATTGCTGTTCTTGTTTGGTATCCAATTCAGCATCTAGCCATTCAATTAGCGGCAAAGCACCTGCTGGTAATTCTTTCTTGGTGAACTTGACTTTCTCTACAAAGTGTTCAGGCTCATAGTCTATGCTTTCAGTCTTTAGTGCTTCGAAGACTAAGTGTTTGATTTCATTATCATCGGCGCCCAGCCATCTACATAGCGTTTTAAACTTTTCAGTTAAGATTCTTCCTGGTTGCCAACTGGCTGTGTATTTGCAATTGAAACAGTTGTAGACCACCCCTTCCGAAAACATTACACCTGCACGTTTTCTAGTGTCTCTACCGTGTCCTCTATGATGACAACAGGGCGCATTAAAACTGATCCAACCGCTGGGGCTGGATTTGATTTTCGGCAGTAACAAACGGAATCGGTCTAAGACAAGTGTCATAGACTTAGTATACTATCTATATAGCACTTTGTCAACGGTTCCAGAGGTTGGAGTATGTTTGATCCTGAACCAATTGTATCTGCCGGTCAAATTTCGATAATCATTAGTGGCGTCTTCAAGATTTATGGTAGCAACATCTGCCCAAACTTGCGGATTACCGCCGTCACTGAGACTGCCTTGAATGATAACTGAACCGCTGTAGTTTGAAAAATAAAATTGAAATGTATGCAAGGAGTTTGGAGCAGAAACTTCTGGTTTAGCATCTATGATACTGCTTACATAAAAATCATCAAAACTTTGGTCGAAACTCTTGTGTAGACTAAACACCTTGATTGAATTGCTGGCAGTAGCAGAACCATAGATAGAATTAGAAACTTCTATGGTTCCAAGTGTGCCGTATTGACTGTCAGAATACAATGGAGTTTTTTCTGTAACAATATATTCTGTGCTGTCTATGTTGGATCTTGTTTCTCGATGTAAACTGTATTGATAACTGCCTGTTTCAATTTCTAGAAGGTCAGCAGCGGTAATGATGAAGTCAATTTTACCTGTTACTGAATCGATAACTGTGCAGTCTTTTTCTAGAATTAATTCTTGAGTATCTCGACCTACAAGCGTAAAAACCACTGTAGATCCGGTTATATTCAATGATTTTTGATCGGCATTTTTGACCTGTACTTTGATCCGATTGTCCATTCCGCCGTATACTTTTAGATTTCTTTGATACATTTTCCGATACCCCTCTGTGGTCCAGGCGCCGATATTTGTAAACACATCGATGTTATTTGGATATAAATAAACTGAAATTTGTTGCATACATTAACGGGCCTTTACAATATTTATCTATGAGAATAACAGAAAACCTACAACAAAACTTCCCATTCATATCTGTACTTAATCACATAGATCAAGAATATGTTGGCATTATAATCAATCAGGATAATCAGATCACTAGTATGTATGACTATTCTTTAATAAAATCAGATTCGGAAAAAAGTAAATTTCTAGAACTTGGAGAAGTTTGGTGGTGGGAATCTAACCGTCAAATACCTATCAGTATCTTTCTTGCTAGGGAAATTTTTACATATAGATATATTATACGGAATTTTTCTACCAAAGACATTAAAGTTCTCCTTGGTCCAATTACCAGTCTTAATGACATCATAATCAAACGTGTTAAAAGAAAATCTATTACACTGGTAAGAAGAGCACCTTAACAGTATTAATAACTGATACCTTCGCAGATTAGATTCATTTGGACTACGATAGCGACAGCATAGGCTGTGGCATGACTTTTCTTAAAATAGTACTCGTCAGTCTCCGGCTTCGTCCATACTTCTTTCATTATCTCCGTCCAAGATCTCCCAATCAAGTTCCTCTTTGCTGGACGGATCATAGCAAGGACGGCAGCTAATTCTTCCACGGAAGTAGGGTAGGTCTTCCTCAGAATTGCACCATGGCCATTCAAATGAAATAATAGATCCGTAAACTCGTCTTGTAGTAGTAGATCCCATAGTGGTTCAGTCTCCATTAATTGAATGAGATGTTCTTCATTTCGAACACCTTTATAGATACCAACGTTTAAAAAATCTAGCTTAAAATACCCTGCGTCTTCTGCCTGGTCATAGGGTACTGCACACAATCCTGTTAGTGCATTAACTGGTACTTCATGAAAGTAGACACCAGTATTATGCTTGACCAATCGATCGCCATCCATGCGGCTGGCTCCTATGTGCTTGAATAATTTTAGTGCGGCATCTCTGTCTGTGAAATCTATGTCTATGTCAGGCATCTTTACCGTCCCAAACTGCTATTTTTTTCCACTGTAATTTTCCCGTAGTATTATACGGCACATAAACTTCACCAGTTTCTTTGTCAGCCAACATCCACTTGCCTGGACATTTTGTTTTGATCTTTAGAGTCACTGGCTTTGCTAGTTCTTGAGATTCTGTGCCGTCTAATAATTTTCTCATTAATTAAGTCTTGTAGTTTCAAATAACAACAACGGCAACGTTTCTGCTAAAAACTGTGCATATTCTTCAGCGTCTTCATTGTTTTCAAACCCAGAAAATTTCACGTAGACATCACTGGAATCTTCTGCAACAACCACCTCAATGTCAATGTCATCTCTTGATATGTGTTCTTCATTGTCCTTAAGTTCTTCTTCGACGATTTCTGGTTCCGGCTCTTCTCGCCGTTTCTTAAAAATCATAATATTTTTGCCTCCTTGATGACATCTTTTACTAATTCAACGTCAGCCGGCAGTGCTTTGAATCTTCTCATCCAAAATTGTGGATCAATATATGGCTCAACAATGGCCAATTGTTCGTCATTCATTTTTGTCAACATCTCTTTGCCCGCTTTCGTATTTAACACGAGCCAAGGACTTATTGTACCTTCTTTAATATCATGAGTGGCTCTGTTGAGATTCACATAGGCAAAATAATGTTCCCATTGTGCGTTGTTCACGTCGGCCCAGTCCATCATGGTTTTGATTGATCTTTGAATAGCACCATCAGCTGGTTCTATTTTTATCAATTGAGAAACATAGGTATCATAGAGTTCATCGCGGCACCAATGGTCAAGTTTGATACCACTTTTTATCACATAGTCAATAAATCTTTCTGGATATATTGGTGATGTGTTGATTAAAAAACTTCCGAATTTAACAAAAGCAGTATAGTATGGACTACTAGCAAAATCATCAAAACTTTTATTAGATTTTGTCGATTGGGTAATTTCATAGAATCGCTGAAAGGTTAGGAGGCCTGCTTGAACGTGCTTTTCTGTCTTTGACATATGCCGACGTTTTTGTTCACAGACATGAACAAACAGTGTTTTTTCCTTTGTGAAGAGTTTTTCACAGAATTCGCACTTATAATTTAAGTTCTGCAATTTGTTTTTTATCCCAACCGAGGTCTTGGCAGTATTCTTTGATTTCTTTGTCTGTGGTAATAGTGGCAAGAGTTTCAATATCATTGTGTTTCATATTAGGAAAAAATTGTGCAATTAATTCTTCTTTTCTATTTTTAGATTTTTTTAAGGGTATGTATTCGTGAAAGTGTGTTTTACCATCGCCATAGCTACACAGGCACAACAACATCCAAACCAACTTGGGATGGTGCTGTATCACTGCCCAATTCTTGTTGTAGATTTCATTTGTGATTTCTACAAAATGTTCTTGGATTTCTCTGTTAGAACTTTTGACACTGCTAATGTAGCGATTCAAATTCCAAAAATCGCCTTTGATTTCCTTACGACCTTCATCTGTAGTGGCATCCCATAGTTCTTTGATGCCCATATCAACTGCCGGGATCATATCTTTAAATATGTCTACGTGTTTATTCTTTGCCATGGTCTTTGCTTAAATGATATACTATTATAGCACGATCTAACACAGATTGCAATGCCTTATTTGTCCTAGCGGCTCGACGAATTTCTCCCCAAAGTTGATCTTCTTTCATATGCTCGTATAACGGACGGCCGTCGTGAGTTCTTGAATCTACTTTGTTTTCGTATTGATAACCAATCATTTTACGTTCAGTTTTCCCCACTTCACGAGCATATATCTCTTCGCCGTTTCGTTCGTAGATATAGGTTGCGTTTGGTGTTAAGGTACCCATAACAATTCTTCCATAGTGTACAATTTTTGCATAAAAGGTGAAGGATTGTCAAGAACACTTCGCTCTAAATCCCCTTCTCTTCTAGAACTTATGTTAACTTCGAAATCACAATTGTTAACTTTTTTATATAGTTCTACCATTTGTTTCACTGTAGTGCCTACTCCGTGCCCTAAATTTTCAATTTGATTTGTCGAACGATCTATTGCTTGCTCAAGAGCACCACAGATTTCATTGACATGAGTATAGTCGCGCACAGCAGATCCGTCTAGGGTATTGTAATCGTTGCCAAACAAATTAAACACTCCTGTCTTCTGTGCATTCATTAAATTCCACATAAGTCCATCTGAGTTAGTAGGCTGTATACCATCACTGCCTGTTACGTTATAAAATCTAAAAGTAGTAAACGGTATATTTCGTTCTTTACAATATTGATTTACAATTTCCTCAGAAGCTCTCTTGCTAATACCGTAGGGATTATTCATTGGTCCTGCCGAACCTGTACTGGCGTGTATAAATCGTTTAAATTTTAGATCTTGCAGGACTCGCAATGTGCCTAATGTGTTTGTTTGATAATACACAATAGGATTTGTTACACTGCGACCTACAGCTACTTCTGCTGCCAAATGAATTACACAATCAAATTCGATATCTTCTATAGTCCATTTAAAATATCCCGGCATTGTTATATTGTTCCAGGAAAATCTTTCCATAGCAACAACAGGCTTAGACTTATCTAACCCGTACAATTCTAAATCCGTTCTATTGCTTAACAACTTAGTTAGGTGACTGCCGATATATCCGGAATTTCCTGTAATCAATATTTTCATTTAGCAAAGCCGATAGTTTCCCTCTGAATATCGTTGTGATCAAATTCTGCCCAATATAATTCAAATGCAATGCAATCTGTTACAGCTTCGAACTGATGATATTCTCCGGGAGCAACTTTAGTGTATTGACCAGATTTTAACAATGTTTCGTCAACTAGATCATAATTGTTTTTCCATACGCGAATAATCATTTCGCCTTGCTCAACGAAAAATCCGTTCCACTTAAATTTATGAGTGTGCTTTGAACACACGCCGCCGGCCTTTGCTTCAATTCGATGAAATTCTAGTACACCGTTAGCTTCTAACAATTCTGTTTGTCCCCACACTTTACCTGCTTTCATATCAAATCCTTTCTCATTAATTTTTTACTTATCTTATAAAACTTTGTCTAGTTGTAAAATTTCACTCTGTCGACTGACTTCTTTGACAAAATAGGCGCAAGGAGGATTGAATTCATCGTTCAACGGCACAGTGAGCAATTGCCCATTTCTCATCTTTGGAAAATACCAACGCACATCTTGATAAATGTTAACAATTTCGATAGGCATATATTCGCACTTGAATCCTTTGACAGGATTAAAAATAAATGCATCAAACCCGCGTTCATTTATGCTGGTCAGAGGCAATACTTCTGGATCCATACCACAGTCACGATCTCCAACTATCATACACCAATCCAAAGGCATCTGTATTTCATACCCGCCAATGTTTAACAGTATTGCTGGTGAATTAAATGATTCAAGAAAAATCAAGGGCATGAAAAAGAAATCAGGTTCATTGGGATTAGAGTTGTCTAACACTGAAAATCTTGTGTCTTCGTCAACTTCATCGGGTAATTCATTTAGGTCAAAAGACCTGTTGTTAAGTGTGAGTATCTTCATATATTGACCTTTGTGATCGCGAAGGGGTACTTCGCCTCCTTATAAAATTTCTTCCTTTCTGTAAGATGCCGCTTGGCGTATTTGCAGGCAGATGTGATATCCCAGATTTCAACGTGGTCCTTGTCTTCGGCTTTCCGTATACCCCGTCCAATGCTTTGTATAACTCGTACAAAGCTCTTTCCGGGCTCAATAAGAACCAGATTAAAAATACGGGGGATATTAATACCCACAGCGGCCACACCGTAAGTCGCCACAATAATCTTATTAGCACTAGTTTTAATTTCGTCATACTCTTCTTTTCTATCAGTTAGTTTCACTGCACCGTTGATGAACACGCTGTCTGGCAACATTGCAGTAAGTTTGTCACCGGTGTCTATTCTATTCACCAAAACTAATGTATTGCCTGACAAGGAAATGGCCTTGATTTTATTTCCTATCCAAGTGATACGATTTTGATCTGTGACTAGAAAAGTATATTCTTCTTGATAATTTCGAAATACCTGTACGTCATTGGTTTGAAGAATATTAATTTGTAGATTTGCCAGCACTCCTTTTTCTTGAAGATCGTGTGCTGAAACCTGATTGATTACCGGACCTATGCTGGCAAGGATGCCTTGGAATTCCCATTGCTCTTTAGGCACAGTCCCCGTTAATCCCCAACGTATAGCACAGTTCTTGAAATTCTGTGTCAACAGTTTTGTCAAGACTTCTGCCTTGGCCTGATGAACTTCGTCAACGATGACAGCACATACACCTTCACAGAATTCTGCTAGAGAAAGCGTGGCATCATCATGACTTTTCTTGTCTAACACGTTGAGACTCTGCCAGGTGCAGATTGTATGTGTCTTGCCTAATTCTTTTCGATCACCAAAGTACACACCAACATCCAGCCCAAGATTGCGATAGTCTTCTTCAGTCTGCACCACAAGACTCTTGTTGGGCACGATCACCATCGTTCTGCCATATGGCTCACAGAGGTGGCTGAGAGTGGCAGTGGTAATTGTTTTACCTGCACCTGTTGCAACTTCTTGTAAAGCCTGCGGGGTTTCTAAAAACTTGTTGACAACATCATACTGATAGTCGCGCAACACAATAGGAGTTCCTACCTCAGGATGACCTTTGGGCCAAGTTTTGCCTTTGTCCGCCCAATAGTTTTCGGTTATACTGGTAAATTCTATCTTACTGTGTTTGCGTTGATCTTCTATGTCAATTTCGTAACCTGAATCTTCAACGATGGGAAGAATAACATCTAGGTGTGCTAGATAACCTGTGCCACCAATGCCGAAGTAGGTTTTAGTTCCATCCCATCTGCCAAGTTTGTAGGCAGGCATATGACGTGCATAGGGCAGATCAAATTTTAATTTATTAGCGATCTTTCGACGGATTTCTACCGCCAGTCCTTCAAACTTGATGTTTACTTCGTCTTTGATTATAAGTCTACAAGATGTCAAATGATTTTGCCCCTTTGGGTAGCGTTGGTTTTATTTCATTTAGATAAATCACACAAGGATGACTAGTCATCCAATCGTTTACATATGTATTCGGATTGATATATAAACTATTTGTAATAACAATTTTAACATCAATATTATCTTTAAACAACCACTTAGATGGTTTATGTTCAAATATAAAAATTTTTCCGCCTTCGACAGGTCCACCAAGACCATTGTCTTTTATCCATTGATTGAGTCCACTGTTAGATTCTTTGCTTTCTCTAAAACAAATTCTAATATCAGACCTTGAGATTTGACATTTTTCAGAATCTTGTATAAAGTTTTCTAACCATTGTTCTTTATTGGATGCACGATCCAACACTATAGAAATTTTGCCATCTATTTTTTTATATAAATCAAACAACGTTTCGTTGCTATCAGTCCAAAAAATATTGTTATTGCTTGATGCAATTTTTTCCACAATTTCTTGTGGTTTTGAAATCAGTTTTAAAGGAAACTGCATGGATTTTGCTAACAGCATATCGTGATAGATATTGCCGGTCGAATTCTTTTCAAAGTATGCATCAGCATATTCATTACTGTTACACAAAACCAATTGATTTTCAAAAATCATGCTATAAGGTAGAAAATGTTCTTGGTTCGCCCATATTTCTTCCACTAATTCTACTGCCTCTAAAAAAGAATCATCTATTTCAAAGTGATGTTTTTGTAAAAATTCATACAGAGCAACAACATTGATTTCCGAAAATTTTACTTCTCTCAGTTTCTTCTCGTGATTCCATTTTGAATATTGAAAATGGTCTTGTTTTGAGTAAAATTCACGGTCAAATGTTTCTTTCATACTAAACGGAAACTTTAGGTATATCAAAAGTTCTCCAGTCTCGTCTTTTTCTACAGATATTTTTTTGGTTAGATCTAGTATTCTAAATTCATTTTTCCATATGGGATTTTCGATTTGATCATTGTAGTCAAAATTATATTTTTTTGCTATGACTGTGTGTTTTTTCAGTATTTTTACAACTAGTGCAGCCTGACTCTGAGTCAATAGTGATCCGGATGAAATCAAACAATAAAAATTGTAGGTAGCACTCTGATCCTGACCAGTCAAGGCAAAACCGTGGCGTACCATAAGGTTATAAAATTCTAAAAAGATGTCTTCTGTGTAGCGATACGGTACCATTGTTATATTATAACACCGATAATTTTAAAAATCAACTGTGTGCGTGTAATAGATGCTCGATGTGTTTTTGTAGTCTATGAATCGGCGTTCCTTGATGAATTTCTTCTACGGTCCACTCAGTATGACAGAGTTTTAGAAACCATTCATTTCGATCAGGAAGTTGGGGAGTTTCTAAATTTTTCCATTTTTCACTGATTGGATGTGCCAAACTTGATGTATCACAGATTACAGGAGTACCTTTAATTGCTGCCTGCACAACTGGTCCACTGTTGTGGTTGATCACACAATGATAATTGTAATTGATATCAAAGTCGTCATAACTATCTTGTATTTTTCTCGGTACTTCAATCACAGCGTCTATGAACTTTTCACGAATCTGAGATCTTGGATGGGGTCTAACCACGATTTTTCTATCACTGTGTTTCTTTATTTCAACTATTGTTTGTTTGACCCATTGTTCCATTGATGGTTGCCCACACCATTGCAAACTAGCGCTGTGTTGGCAGGCAATTAGAATTTCTTGTCTTCTATAATGGTTCACCGGTTGCAGTGAAACACCTAAAATTTGTGGTCTTGCCAGATCTAAATCTTGTTGATTGCCAAATATACCAAAATTGTTGATGTGATTAAGGCCTATTCGCCAAGTCACGCCTCTTTTTAAATTTCCTACTTCAATGATTATAATTGGTCTGTGATTTTTTGTAAAATCTTCATAGATAAACTTATTTGGCCGCATTCTTCCCTGCCAAAGAACGGACCAAATCACAGAAACGTCTTCATCCCGGTCTACTACTGAATGTCCTAGCTTTTTTACGCCTGCAGAAAAAGCAGCAAATACAGGACCGCTGTTAAGTGCTCCATTATCTTGATAAATTCTAAAACGCATTTAGTTAGAAATAAATATATGAGTATTTAATGAAATTTATGAACAAATTTATTAAAAGAATTAGTAAATCAAAAAAAAATATTAGAAATATTCTAGTAGTAGGAACAGGATGGGGAAAATTACCAAATCTTTGTGATGGGTTTGCCAGCGTGTTTATTATTTCTACCGAAGCGCAAGACTTTCGAAGAAAAAATCTCATCTACAAAGAAAATTTCGATCAACTAAACTCACTTCCAGACATAGACGCCATTATAATAGATAGAAATCAAGATATGCACGTGCCTAAATTGCTTCCTTTACTACAAAAATATCAATCAATTATACTAGTAGAAGGTGTTGAGTTGTTTAACAAGCCAGAATACAAGTTGTTGAAAACGCACGGATATGCTGTGACAGAAATGTTTGGAGATTCACATTTATGGAAAAAAATAAATTGAAAATTGCCGTGGTAACTACCTTTCACCAAGAAGGCTTAGGAAAATATGCTCAACGCATGATCGATACTTTTTTTGATAGTTGGCCTTCTGAAGTTGTTCTTCATCTCTATCCCGAAAACTGTAACCCCGCCATTCGTGATCATAGTCACGTCACACTGAAACGCTTAGAAGAAGTATCAGATCTCATGGCATTCAAAGATCGTTGGCGAAATGTTGCCAAGGCTAATGGTGATGTGTCTGCCGATCCGGTGAGATCACTGAGAAAAGATGCAGGAAAGGGATTTAAATGGCATGCAGTGAGATTCGCTCATAAAGTATACGCAATATTTGACTGTGCAAGAAACACGGATGCAGATATTTTGATTTGGATGGATGCTGATATGGTATGTCATAGTCCTATAAGCATAGACGTAATTCGTAGATTAATTCCCGCTGAAAAAGACTTGTGTTTTTTGGGAAGGAAAGGGAAATATTCAGAGTGCGGCCTATATTCTATGAATCTTAGATCACCTATTGTACAGGCCTTTCTCAAAGAGTTCCAACGAATGTACGACGACGCAGAAAACGGAATATTTAAACTGGACGAATGGCACGACAGCTTTGTATTTGATGCTGTGAGGAATAAATTCCCTCAAATGAAACAATTAGACTGGGCCGCTGGTTTAAGTGATCTTAGGCCACACAAAGGTAGCAGTCTAGGTGAAGGCCATCCAATTATCAACAGCGAATGGGGAGAATACTTAGATCATCTTAAAGGTGATGATAGAAAAGAAATGGGTCATAGCAAAGCCGTGGATTTAAAAACTCAAAGAAAAAGCAATTATTGGAGTAAAATTGTATGAAACAGAGTCATGGATTTTGGTTCCCGGATTATGATGATCATTTTCCTCGTATGTTGGCAAAAAGCCTTAAAAATGATGGAGTAGTTCGATATCAATGGAGGGCCAGAGATTCTGCAATTGCATCCTGTGATACAAAAAGAATCTGTATTGATATTGGTGCAAACGTAGGCCTATGGAGTTGCGATCTTGTAAAACAATTTGAAAAAGTTATTGCCTTTGAGCCAGTTGCTGAATTTAGTGAATGTTTTAAGAAAAACGTAGTAGGCAGTAATTATGTAATTGAACCAGTAGCACTTGGACGCACTGAATCACTGATAGAAATGAATATTGTTCAAGGAAATACAGGGCATAGTCATATTGATCCTTCATCCGTAGGCAAAGGCTCTATTCCTTTAAAGACACTGGATAGTTACAACTACGAAAATATTGATATGATAAAGATTGATGTAGAAGGATTTGAAGAAGAAATTCTTGCAGGAGCAATGCAGACTATTCTTAGAAATAAACCAGTGATTGTTGTTGAACAACAAAAACACGAGTACAAAGACGCAATGACCGACAAGCCATCTATTAAAATACTAGAGTCTTGGGGTTATAGAGTAGTAGATCAACATAAAAAAGATTGGATTTTGAAATGCAAAACATAAAAATACGATTCTTTAGTAATGCATACAAACCAAAACGTGCCAGTCATCGATTACGCGGCGAAGTCACTTGTCAGGCACTGGCTGATCAAGGCTACGACGCAAAAGTATTAACTGACTGGAGTGAAGTTGATACAAATACCATCGTGATATTTTTAAAACGTAGTCAGTCCTCCAGTATTCAAAGAGCTAAAGATCTAGGTGCAAAAACTATCTACGATCTTTGTGATAACAAATTTGAAGAAAAAGAAGAATATGAACCTTGCTGCCAATTGGCAGACCTTGTGTCGGTTAATAGTGTACAGATGGGTGTAAGTACCAAGCGTCATACCGGTCGAGACAGTATTGTTATGCCAGATCCATTTGAACGTCCTAAACTTGAGCCAACATTTGCACCTGGCAAAGAAATTAAATTGCTTTGGTTTGGTAGTCAATCAAGTTTTAAATTTTTACCTGTTGTAGAAATTTGGCAGCGTTTAGAAAAAGAAATTGGAAATTACAAATACACTATGATCAGTGCTAAAACAGATAGACTACTCAGCAAAATGAGTCTTAGACAATCTAAAGGTCAAATTTCGGGAATTAATTTTGACAAACTCGATATGCAAGAGTGGACCTGGGAACGACAAGGCGAATTGTTGGCGCAGTGTGATATCGTGTTGATGCCTGTGCAAACAGACAATCCAAGAACTGATACTAAAAGTGCAAATAGATTAATTGACAGTTTGATGTCTGGCAAATTTGTCATCACAACAACATTGGCCAGCTATGAGGAATTTGCACCATATACTTGGCAGGAAGATTATATTGCTGGCATCAAATGGGCTCTAGCGCATCCTGGTAAAACATTAGAAAGGATTCGTGCAGGTCAAAAATACACAGAAGAAAACTACTCAGCACGAGTGTTATCTACGCGATTTATAGAAGAAGTCAGACGTCAATTAGGAGTATAATATGGGAAGTCCAAACGATTTAATTTACATTAGGAAAGTGTGTCCAACATTTACAGGTTCGGTGTTAGAAATTGGAGCCAGAGAAAACTCTACTGGGTTTCGGGGGTACTTTGCCCCTACCAACGGTCAACCCCGCATGGCCACAGAATATGTTGGCACTGATATTGAGCCTGGAACAGATGTAGATGTTGTGTGTGATTTAACGGCACCGGTAAATCCCTTGCCTAAAAATCATTTTGATCTTGTGATCTGTTGCAGTGTAATGGAGCACGTACCAAATCCCTGGGTAATGGCTGAAAAAATATCAGAACTAGTAAGGCCTGGTGGTAAATTGTATATAGCAGTTCCGTGGGTTTGGAAATATCATGGATATCCCAAAGACTATTACCGGTTTACACATAGTGCTATAGAATATCTATATCCAAATTTTACATGGGGTAATTTTGCCTGGTCGAGCACCTCCGCAGATGATATCCAATTTCAAGATATGGATAAAATCACTGAACGTAAAATGATAATTGCTGATCATTCTCCTGACGGGAAAAAAACTGCCAAATATATTAAATATTTGTCTATTAATATGCTCGGAACAAAAAATGCTTAATGAAAAAGTAAATGAATTGACAAGCAGCGGACAAAAAGTTAAATTGCATCTTGGCTGCGGTAGTCGATTGTTTGCTGGATATCTAAACATAGATGGTAACTATATGGCACACGATCTGAATGTCGTGATCCACGATATTACTAAACCTTTTCCCTTACCGGACAACTGTGTAGATGAAATTTTGTCAGTGCATGTTATAGAACACATCAGTCGTCAACACATTCCTGTTATGTATAAAGAGTTTTACAGAATTCTTAGACCGGGAGGTGCAGCAGCAACAGAGTGGCCTGATTTATTAAAGATGTGTAAAGAAGTTGTTAATAATCCAGACTGTTTCTGGTCACATGACAAGCGTCTACACAAAAGAACAATAGCAGGTATATATGGTGATTCTGTAAGATATCCGGATCCGACTATGTTACATAAATGGGGTTATAGCGGAGAAAGTATGTCAATGATATTTCGAGATGCTGGTTTCACAAGAGTGCAGATTGAAGGCAACCTTCATGCCAAATCTAGCATTGACAGCAGGGTAGTGGCATACAAGTGATATGGCCGCTAAGATAGTTAAAGAGCTTCATGGATTTTCTGGAAATCAAATATTCTTAATGCAAAAGCACGACAAACTTTTTGTGAGAAAGATTGGAAACATAACTAGAAACATTGAACGTATGCAGGCTTTATCTGTAGACTACCCGCTCCCTCAAATATACACAGTGTCAAAGAAAATGATCGATATGGAATATCTGCACGGACTAGATATCAAAACATATCTCAAGACGAATAACTACGTAAAGTTATTAGAGTTTTTATTATCAATTTTGCATAAACTTTCTAGTAATGCTGTTGACAAAGACTATACAGAAACATACATTAAGAAATTACAAGAAGTAAGTTTTGACGAGCTATCATTTACTCGTGAACAACTTCTAGAGCGCCTTCCTAAGATACTGCCTAGTTCAAATTACCACGGTGATCTAACATTAGAAAATATTATTTTTACCACAGATCGCGGATTTTTCCTTATAGATTGTGCAACAATAGAATACGACTCATACATCTTTGATATTGCAAAACTAAGACAAGATCTAGAACTAGGCTGGTTTACTAGAAAAGACAATGTGATGTTAGATGTAAAAACCAAACATATGCAACAACGAATATTGGAACGATATCCAGAAGCCCACAACAACTATCTGTTAATTCTAATGTTATTAAGAGTATACAGGCACAGTCGACCAAATACTCTTGAAAGAAACTTTTTATTAGAAGGAATTAATTCGTTATGGAAATAATAATGCCTGCTGCTGGATTATCTACAAGATTTCCTAATATGCGTCCAAAATATATCCTTGCTGATTTTCAAGGCAAGTATATGTTTGAAAGATCTCTAGAATCATTTATAGGCAAGCATAACATTACTATTGGTATTCTAAAAGAACACAACGATCAATATAATACTGCGGAATATATTAAAAATGAATACGGTGATTCTATAAAAGTTGTAATCTTAGAAAATAGAACAACAGGCCCTGCTGACACAGTTTATCAAATTTTAAAACAAGCAGCATTATCTATAGAAGAGTTTTTGATCAAGGACTGCGACAGTTTTTTTGATCACGATTATCAAGAAGGCAATTATGTCTGTGTTTCAAACATTAGAGATCACGAAATACTAAAACGTTTAGCAAGTAAGAGCTTTATAGTGTCTAACGATCAAGGCATTATTACCAGCATTATAGAAAAGCAGGTAGTATCTGACAAGTTCTGTGTAGGCGGATACAAATTCGAATCAGCGGATTTGTTTAAGTCGGCTTTTGAAAAATTAAAAGATGCAAACGTTAAAGAAATCTTTGTAAGCCATATCATCGAAGAATGTCTTAATGATGGTATAATATTCAAAGAAAGTGCTGTTACCAATTATGTAGACGTTGGCACCGCAGAAGAATGGTTTGAGTATAACGACAAGGCTGTGTTATTCTGTGATATAGATGGAACAATAATAAAGGCACAGTCTAGATTAGAAGTAGGAAATCCACCGATACCACTTGTTAAGAATATAAAACGTATTAAAGAATTAATTGCCAACGGTAGCCAGGTTATCTTTACTACAGCACGACACACTAACACACACGCATTAACAGAGCAGGTGTTAACAGATTTAGGTTTTACAGATTTTAAATTAATTTCTGGATTACCAAATACCAAACGAATTTTAATCAACGACTACAACGAAGCCAATCCTTGGCCAAGAGCAGTGGCCGTGAATATAAAAAGAGATCAAGATAATTTAAGCGACTTTCTATGAAAGAAAAACTGGCAATATTCTATACTGGCGATAAAAGACACAATTTAGAAATTGCCAAGCTGAATCATCAACGATTATTTGATCGACTTAAAGAAATCATAGATGTTGCCGTCTATTGGTTTACCAAGGACGATCCTGGTCGGGGTGTTTGTCCTTTTGAAGAAGGTGACCCTAATCTCGATAATGCTTATCGTCGTGGCCAAGGCGGCGGAATACAGGTCTGGGATTTTTATAGAAGCTGTGAACGCACCACGGAACCTTATGTGATGAGATTACGCACAGATGTTTGGTTTTCTGACTCAAGTATTTCTATCGTATATGAAGAGATGAAAAAAATCCTAGCAGGAAAAACAGATATGGCTTTTTTTGGCAGCGATTGGATACACGAAAATGCTGGTAAGATTTATCATAAAATGGTAGTCATAGACGGGGTTCCAGGCGGTGTACAGGATTTTGCAATTGTAGCAAACAGATCTCAGTTGAAGCCTGGCAACGAAGTTATAGACTATATTACTGCACTTTCACCAAAAAAACGTCGCAGCGGTAACAATCTTTTTAAACTTTTAATTTCTATGACAAAGTCTGAACATTTTTATTTTCAAGATGTCAATGCTTTTAGGATATTGTGCCAAACTTGGTTAATTAGAAAAACATACGCTTCATATCCAAGCGATAATGAAGTCTGCAAGGACTACATACAAAGCTATATATTAGATGATAAATCAGAAATAGGTAAAAAAACGTTTATTATTCCTCACCCTATGCAGGATGCAGTTAATTGGTGGAGAAACCAACAAGGATGGGAAGCACAGGATTTAGACATCAAGGATTTTAAAAGATGGCAATTGCCGTAGTTTACATTGGACAACGGAAATTTGATAAGACATCCAAAGCCAATCATCAGGCTTTGATTGAGTTGTTGAAAACTCAGCATACCGTAAATGTCTACGATTTCACTAGACCAGGACCCAGTACTAACGGGCCTTTTACTTCCAGCGGCGGAATTCAAGTATGGGATTTCTTACAGGCTGTTAAATCTGTTCACGAAGATATTATTATTAAATTTAGAACTGATCTTTGGTTTACACGTAATTCAATGCCTGTGGTATTGAGCGAGCTAAATCAAGTTGTCAAAGGAGACAACGATGTGGCATTTATGGGTGTAGATTTTACACATCATTACGATAAATTGCACTACCGCATTGATGCTACTAATAAAAAAGTCACTGACTTTGTTATAATTGCCAGCCGAAATAATTTAGACACAGAAGAATCTATCGTTACGAGACTGAATGGCCCAAAACACAAGAGTGGCAATGTGATGTTCAAGTATATACTTGCACCAGAGGCTAGAGCTGTTAGTGTTAGCTGTCAGATGTATCTTTTAAGAAAAGACTATGATATTCCATGTAACTGGCAAATATACAGCGATTGGACGAGCGAATATTACAAGTCAGAAGCTGCTCAACAATGGGTGGCAAACAATAAAAAATTCATAGGAAAATTATAATGCCAAGTGCATACTATTTTGAAAGTATAGAATTAGGTAAACAGTTCCAACTTAATAACAGCAGTTGGGGAGGTACTGATTGTAAAAATTATCACAATCAAATTCGTGTTCTGATGGATAAGTACGATGCTAAAACTGTGTTAGACTATGGATGTGGTAAGGGCAGACAGTATACAAATATGGTTTTATATGGAATGCCACACGATCAAATAACAGAACCAATGACATTTCAAACTAGGATTAATGCAGAAAGTGTTTATAAGTTTGATCCCTGTGTGAAAGAATTTGAAGTAGAACCCGTTGGACAAAAATTTGATGCTGTGATTTGCACACAGGTACTAGGAAGTATCCCTGATGCTGATATGCCGTGGTTACGTGATAAATTAATGAACTATGCTTCTAAATTTGTATTCATAGGTCTACACAAGCCAGATAAACCTGTAAAGTCTAAAAAACTAATGTATGATCCTAATTTTATCACATACCCTAGAACTGTAGAGTGGTATAAACAACAATTTGCTGACTGGGCAGGACCAGATTTATATTGGTGGTATAGAAATACCGTACATCCTGTGAATGATTGGTATTCAATAGATCTTGGAGGTCTTACTTTATGAAAATAGGATTTAATTGCAGTAGTTTTGATTTGTTACACGCTGGCCACGTAACAATGTTAAAAATAGAGAAAGAATTATGCGACTATCTAATAGTTGCACTACAGATCGACCCAACGATCGATAGACCCGGAATAAAAAATAAGCCGGTACAAAGCGCCTACGAGCGGTATGTTCAATTGCAGGCCTGCAAATATGTTGATGAGATTTTAATTTACGAAACAGAGTTTGATCTATTACAGTTATTACAGACGCAGACAATTCATATTAGATTTTTAAGTGAAGAATATTTAAACAGAGACTTTACCGGTAAACAGTATTGCCTAGACAACGGTATTGAGTTGCACTATCATAAACGTGGACACATTTATTCGTCCAGTGAACTACGAGCTAGAACTGTTAAACTAGAAGCCATCAAAGACAACGATAATTCTTTAGCACTTCCCCAATATTCTCCAGAATTAATAAAACCGAAAGATATACAATGATTGGGGTCAATAGATCTTAGAGGTCTTGTAATGAGTGAAAAAACTTATAATTTTAATTCTTTAATTACCCAGTTTGATATCCATTTGGCTCCATCAGTACCAAAATGAAATCCTTTGTCTATGACTAATTTCAAAAATTTTTCGGTGCCTAATAATTTTTCCACGCAGGCTATATCTTCTAAACCAGGAACTTCTCTGTATAATTTTCTGTGAAAAAAAACTAGGTCTGATAAAGATTTAGCCCTGTGCGAAAATGCTCTATATTCTGGATCAAAATGATTTTGATCTTCGTGCATAAGCATAAGTTTTTCTACTATTTGATATTTTTCTGCTTTTACTGGATCGGCTAAATTTTCTTTAGTTTGTCTTTTTCCGCTTACACCGTTAAACGGCCAAATGCCTTTAGTGCTCATAGGCAACACCAAATAATTATTTGAAATTTGCAATAGATCTTTTTCGAGATTCAATTCAAACCCTTTGTCATAGAAGGTTATTCTTGTTGGTTCGGTAAGTTGCGTTATTATTAAATCTGACTTTAATTGATCAGCTACTTGGTCAATCATGTTTAACGAAAACAACACACTAGTTGCTTCTTTTCCAAAATTATAAATTGTTAAATCTGGTTTAGCCAATGATAATTGATAGGGCCAAGATTCTCTAGGTTCGGAACCAGTAAAAACTCCGCCTGTAAAACTACAACCAAAACAAGATATAATTTTTGACATTACGCAAGGTAAGGTAAAAATTTCTTATAAACAAGACCTTGCCGGCTTTCTTCATCAGTCCAGTGACAAGCAGCTAGATCGTTTAACCATTGTTGTCTACAAAATAATTGAGGGCTATCAATAGTAGATACGTCTTTATTTGCAACATCCCAGCAGACGCTACTAGAATCGTCAACCCACAACGGTACTCCAGATAATATCGATGCAACACCACTACTGCTATTGAAAACAAACGCTGCTTTTGATTTTTTAAGATCTTCAAGTAGAGATTTTTTTGTACTATCGCTAATACTAATGCCGGGACCTACTAGCTGGCGTAGATCAGCAACTTTACCAGGATGGGGTCTTAGAACAATAGGCAAATTAGAATATTTACGTATTTCGTGAATTTTATTTGCTGCCCATTGTACGGGATTAAGCCCCTTCATCCCCCAACCACCGTCTCGCTGAATTAAAAATAAAATATATTCTCCATTGTGATTCCATTCTTTTAAACTTAATCCAGTGTCATTGGATAATTGATTCCATCTAGTTGCATCTGAATTTTTATTGGCATATTCACTGATATCATAGAATACGCCATTAATACTGTATCTGAGATATCTACTTTCTTGATCTACAAATTTAAAACAATTTGCGTCTATAGACATAATATGATTGCCTTGTTCTCGTTGTTTGTTCACTATCTCTTGCCTAAATTTAATATTCACTGCGGTTTGAATAGGACTCGGCCATCCTAATATGACTGCTAATTTAGCATGACTATGTATATAGTTTGTTTCAACGTGTAATCTTGCACCGGCAGCTTTAACTCCTTGTGCAAATGCAGTCAATGTATCGACTTTTCTTCCTGGTTCCTGTTTATTTAAAGAACTCAGATAAACAACAACATCATAAGTCATCTTTTATCAGCCATCTTGGGTCGAGCCAAATTTTGCCATCTTCATTAAGAATATGCCAAGCAGTTCCGTCTTTCATTTCAGCTTCACTAAATTGTGCATAAGACAAATGAGCAGCCCAAGCTTCAACTTCATCAGCAGTTGGTAGATAAGGTGTTTCTATTTCAGATAGATCTTTTTTGCACAATGGTTGAGCAGCGTTAGGTCCTAAAGTAATTGCTGGTTTTCCCAATAATAGTGCTTCGGTGGCAGCAATACTATTGTAAGTTACGAGGCAATGTACATCTTTAGACAATGCCATTTCCATAGTGTCGTTGGCTGTTCGGTCTCTTCTACTACCTTTTAATCTAATAACAATAGGACGGTCACTGTGTTTCTTAATAATACTAACAGTTTCTTCCATCCATTTATCTAGATCTAATCCAAAGCAGGACATGGCTTTAGCACTAGGCGGACATATTAATATATTTCTGCCTGTTCTAAATTTACTTCTCGACCAACCTGTTGCCGCAAGCCTGTCAAAAGGACGTTCTATAATAGGACCTAGATTCTGCATGGCGTTTTTTGTAATTCTATGAAAGAACTTTTTTCTTACATTCCCAAAGTATCCCGTGTCTATATAATAGTAATCTCTACCGGCATCTTTACAGGCTTGCATATGTTTGTTTTTAGTGATACCTCTAAAAACCACAGGAGTTTTCATTCCTGCTATTTTGTCGTAGTTGGTAATTTGTCCTCCACAACCGAGGATAAACGATTCCATGTAAGGATCCCAACCAATACCTTTCCCGTCATTAGGATCTCTCGCGCCGTCGACAGCGAAAACTTTTTTATTATCTAACATTTTTATATCCTCAATTACTTCATCAACCTGTATACCATAGATTTCTCCCGACGGGTCGACTCTATATTTTAATATCTTCTTAAACACTGATTTTATTTCAATTGGAATGTGATTAAATAATATTTCAGGAGGCAATGAAGTTTTAGATTTTTCTAAATTACAAAGTTCTCGTTCCCATACTGCTCCAAATTCACAGTGTCTGTAATTATCAAACCAGGGACCACCTTCAGTATAATGAATTAATTTTGGCACACCGTTTTCTGGAGTTTTATACCAACCTACGAGCCAATTGTATTCTGGCCCCAATGACCCAATTTCACTATCTTTCAACCATTGAAATCTATGTAAAAATTGACCAGTCTCCGAATTAACAATGTCAGGGTTTAATTTTTTATTTGACGGGTGTCCACAATTCCATAGAATCATAGAGCTCCAATTTTTTCTTGGATAAGGCAGCTGACGCTGACCGTCCATTTTTACTCCCTCTTCCGGTGTGTAATTGTGTTTCACAACCATGATTGCAAAATTATCATCAGCGTGATTAAACACTTCATTTATATCAATTTGGCATAAAAAATCACAGTCTATAAAAAGTGCCCAACCTTGATAATCCATTAAATGTGGAACTAAGAATCTAGTAAAAGTGAATTCTGTAGAACTTAAGGGATCAACATCTCGTGTGTACAAACCGTGATCTCTAAGTCGATCTTGTTTAAGAGGTATTACTTCTGCGGCAGCCTGCCTCGCCTTAATACTAAATTCACATACTCGATATGCAACGTCTTCTCTTGGATCGTAGCCGACAAAAATCTTCATAAAGTTCCTTAATTATAATTCTATTAGTGTTTTCAATGCAGCGCCGGATACCAGTTCCGAATTGTGGAACTGCCCATACGCTAAGTGACAAGCCCAAGCATGTAATTTATCTGCGTCCGGATAGTACGGTGTATCGATCATCGACAAATCTTGGCAGGCTACTGGGCTGGCAGCATTACAGGGCGCAAGTGTAAAAGCTGGAATTCCATTCATTATGGCTTCTGTTGCTGCCACTGAATTGTATGTGACTAGTGCAAATACATCATCTTTTAACGCGGTCTTTAAAGATTGGCTTGATATTCTGACTTCCCTCTTTGGTGCCCTTTCTCTGATCTCTACAGGTCTATCTGTGTGTTTTTTGATTGTGTTTACAGTATCAACAGTCCACTGATCTAGGTCAATGCCGTAAAACTTACAAGGTTTTATGTCTGGCTTTGCAACAATAATTTTTCGACCATCTTTCTTCCAAGGCTCAATAGTTTTGTTAAATTTCTTCCATCGATCGTCTGATCTTGGAATAATCTCACTGTGTTGTAAATCATTTTTAACTATTCGATGCCAGTACTTCCATCCATTAGGATTTGTTTGTGATATCTCATTGCCAAAATATCCAGTATCCATATAAAAAAAGTTTCTGTTGTCATTCCAACATTGTTTCATTATTTTATGTTTCAATATTCCCCTGAGCACTATAGGCTCAATTGAATCACTATAGACAAAATCATCAGTAGAAACAGTCTTCCCACCGCAAGATGCTGCAAGTTTGGCAATGTATTGATCATTACCGTCTTTGCTTAAGAAGATCCAATTTTTCATAGTCTTTCTATGTCTTCTTCAATACAATTGTCGCCGTACTGTATTTCAATAACTCGCAAGGGTTTATCCGTTTCATTGCACAGTTTGTGCCATTGAGTTCTATTGATATGTATGTGTTGATGTTTAGTATATTCACCTAATAGATCTAAATCCGTGCTGCGATCTACGGTATAGACTGTGGCAGTTCCCTCCGCAACGAACCAATGTTCTGCACGATCTTTATGACGTTGCATACTTAGACAAGTCTTAGCAGTAACATTTAGTTCTTTGAGTTTAACTTCCTTGCCTTGTTCGTGCAGCACACGATAATAGCCCCAGGCCCGGGTAATTTTAGGAGCTTTCCATTCTTCTAATATCCAACTACTGGAGTTCTTTTTATCTTCTCCGCCTACGCCGAATTCAAATCGTAGATTAGAATCTACTACATCCATTTCAGGAATATTTTTTGCTGTGCGATCACCACCATTGGCAAATATCAATTCAGCATCAGGATAGTGTGCTCTAACCTGACGTATAAACTGCTTGGCAGAGCCGTCCTCGTCGTCAAAGGTATAGACTTCATCGACCATGGCAAGATTATTGATCACACACAGTCGTTCATTCCAAGGCATGAATGCGCGGCTTTTTTTACGAATTAACCAATCGTCAGAATTGAGTCCTACGATCAGTTGATCCCCTAGTGTTCGTGCTGCTTTGAAGTAGGCTATGTGCCCAGAATGTAGAGGATCAAATCCTCCGGTGACTAATATTATTTTCATGCAGATATTTATCTGCGTACATAATTGAGTTATTTAAAGAGTGGCGTCTTCAAGTCCTGCTGTGCGCAGTTTAACAATATTAGACACTTGCCATTGTTTTATGTCTAGTGCTTTGATTATGCCCAACCATTTGTTACGCAATAAGGCAAAGTCATTGATAATTTTTTCAAAGTCTACAACGTCAGCTTCACCTTCTACAAACTTTTCACAGTCTCTAGAGCTTAACTGACGTTGATAACTTTCAAGATATTTACGAAAATGTTGGCTACGAAGTCTACGAAGTTCAATATTTAAATATTCTAAGATACCTTCAATTTCTTGCAATTGGTTAAATCGATTTTCTACTATGCCGGGCATTTGCGAACTTGCCTTCTCGATGTTTCCCGCTATGCGGACATCTTGTTTTGCTTCGATTAACTCAGCTTCATAATAGGCCACAGCATCTGGAATATTTGAGATATCTTTAGAAACACGATCGTACCAATTCATTTATTCCTCATCTTCGTAGCTGTCCTCATCTTCGATTTCTTCTCCGTCAATGACATAATTAATTGCATCATCAAGATATGAGTCTACTCCTTTAAGGCTGTCAAGCACACTTTCTTTGATACCATAATCCATCAATGTGTTTACAAAATCTGCTGCCACATCCTTACGATGTTTCTCAGGAATGTGTTCTAGTACCAACGTCCAAATATCTGCAATTAAATCTTCTTTCATTCAGTGACCTCCAAGTCTGGTTCAACTGTATTAGTTATCTCAGAAGTGGAAATCTCACCGTGTTTAGAAATGTCTGCCATTGCAATGTCTAAGCCGTCTTTCTCATTACGTTCCCAGGCCTTGCGGAACTGTTTGATAATTTCACCGTCCTTGGTTGTGTAGACAAGACTGTTGCCTTCTTTTTTGAGTAATCCCTTAGCTTCAAACAAGTCAACCAATCCACTGTATGGACTCATGCCTGTTTCATATGGAATCTCAACCTGTACACTTTCAAACGGCTTGGCATAACGAGTTTTCATAATCTTACAGGCTGCACGAATACCCTGTACAGTTGTAGTCTTGTTGCCATCTGCATCAAGTTTTAATTTTAATTTACGCATAGCAACAACAATACTAGATGCATAAATGAAACCTTGACCGCCACTGATCTTGTCATCTGGATCAAACATATCTTGACTTGCATAAGTATGATTGGTACATACCATTCCGATGTTGTATGCGCCAAACATATTAACACAGTTACGAACCAATGCTGTGAGTGCTTTAGGCTTACGGCCCATGTCACCTTTCATATCACCTGCTTGGAACTGGTTAACGTCAGTGGGCGTCAACAACATACCTAAAGAGTCTATGATAAACAATATCTTTGGACGTTCTGCCTCATCCATTGTTTTGTATTCTGCAATAAATTCTGTGATTGTTTTTGCTACATCATCAATCATTGCCATATTAAGTTTCAACAACTTGTCTGGACTTGTGTCAACGCCAAGAGCGTGTAGCCAAGATTCGTCTAGTGCATTTTCTGTATCAATCAGAATAGGATATATACCCTGTGCCTGTGCGTTCTTGACTAGATTGCCAGAACAGATAAAACTTTTACCAGCACCACTTTCACCAGCAAATACAGTGACCTTGCCTAAAGGAATACCTCGATCAAAGTATCCGCTAATAAGATAATTTAATGCGAAGTTATTTGTACTGACCCAGTCAGTTGGGTCGTTAAAGCCAATACTTAAACCGTCGATAGATTTTGTGATTGACTTTCTAAATTTACTAATATCAAATGCTTTTGCCATATTAATTGTCCAAGTCCATTTCGCCAGCTTCTTTAACAAGCGCCAGCACTTCTTCTAATGTGTTACATAGAATCTTAGCATTAACATAGTCGCCTTTCTTATTTCGACCACCTGCTTCCACCATAAAGCCGTTGTCATAACGATTGATAGTGTATGATTCATTAATTTTTGTCAGCTTGTCGCCAAACTTACTTACTGATTTTGTTGTTGCCATTATTATTCTCCTGAAATGAAAGAGAGTACGAGCGCGGGCTCGTACTCTTGTCTACAACGATTTACTTCTGACGATTGCGAATCATGGCAAGAATGTCTTGCGCACGACTTGCACTTTCACTAGCAGGGGCTGCTGGTGTTGGTTTTACTGCAGGAGTAGCAGGCTCTTCCCAAGGAGCGTCTTCCTCGGCTACTGCTGCTGGAGCGGCCACTGCGGCACGTGGTGCAGCAGCTTTGTTGGGATCGCCTGTGGCTTGACCCATGCCTGCTGGCTTGAAGTACTGACCCCAACGATCCATATCATATGCTTCACCGTCAACAGACGCTTCGAACATTTCTTTCATCACCTTCAGTTCAACATCGGTTGGCTTCTTGGGCAAGAATTCACTGAGATTATGCAAACCAAACTGTGTAATAGCTGCCTTGTCTGCATCGCTAATAGCACGTTCACGACGGCTCCACTTTGATGTAGAGTAGTCAGCAAAACCGCCTTTGCTAGTTTTAGCAATACGGAAGTCAACACCACGCATATAGTCAGTTGGCAATTCTTCCAACTCTGGATCCATTAGTGCTGAACGAATGATTTGATAAATCTGTGGGCCGATGATGAATCGACGGATAGGATTCTCTGGAATTCTATCTTCCTTGATAGGATCTTCTACCACAAATCCTTGAAAGATATATGAACGCTTCTTCCAATACTTACGACCCATTTCTTCTAGAGCCTTGTCTTTGAACCAGCCACGAACTTCTGTAAGGATCGGACAGGCTGTACCGTCGTTGTACATTTCTACACAAGGAACCTGTACCTGTACAGCTCTTGAATCTGTTTCACCCTTGATACCTGCAAACGGCAATTTGATCATCGCACGTTCTACCCAGAAAAACGTATTGGCTGGATTTCCATCGGGTAGCAAACGGATAACCGCTTCCTTGCCTTCTTGCATGTTCCAATGTGGATAAATTGCGTTGTCTCCACCGCCGGTGGATTGTCCTGTGGACTTTGATTGTGCTTCTTGAAGTTTAGCACGGATTTCTGCGAGAGTTGCCATTTTAAATGCCTCCTATGTTATGCCTAAAATGTTTATATGCCTTATGCACATATGTTATTATGCGCTTTTTATTTATCAAGGTCAAGATATTTTAAACTTTTTTTTGCCAAACAAAAAAGCCCGATTAGACTCGGGCTTCTCTGTATTTTGCAAGAGCAAGTTGTCTTATTAAGAACAATTTCCATTGTATGTGTTCGGGTAATTCTTCATCGTCATCGACAACTTTAGAATCTTGAACTAACTCTGGACGACGATATGAAACATAAAAATCAACATTTTCGTTGTAGCAATCGTCACTGTCCTCAATATCACTTCTTAGCTGGAGCTGCGTCAGCAGGCTTTTTGTCGTCCTTTTTAGCAGGAGCGGCTTTGGCTTCACTTTTGGTGTCTGCTTTGGCAGCTGGAGCACTGGGTGCAGGAGTACTAGCGGCTGGTGCTGGTGCAGTAACAGCAGGCTTGGCATCGGCCTTCTTTTCTTCTTTCTTAGCAGCAGGTGCTTGAGCAAAAGCTGTAGCGGCGAACATAGTTGCGATCAAAATTGCGATAGTTTTCATTTCAAAGTTTCCTTTTGGTTAATGTAGAAAGATTTTTTTCCCCTACATATATATAACGCGGTAGCCCTAAAACCCGTTGACAAGCAATTTGTCCAAAAGAAAGGACACCTAAGTGCCCAATCTCACTGCAACGAATTTATCTTGGCAAATTGGGACGACGATGTGTTCCGTGTGCGTCTTTGATACTGCCTTTGAGACTGGTAATTTGATCTCGTTTGGGCAGGCCTTTCCTTGGACCTTTTTCTACTGGATTGCCTGTGCCATACCGTCCATATCCTTTTTCTAGGGGATCACTGCTGGGAAATTCACCGCCCCCTATTGGGCGTTTACGTCCTGCATAGTCATCGGGCTTTGGACCATTGTAATAGTCATCATCACTGTAGTCGTCGTCCGCGTCACGTGGTTCTTGTGTGTACAATTTGTCTTTGTATTTGGGATCACGGTATTTTGCTGCCTCTTGTGTTGGCATTCCTGCTAACTCTCTTATGCGAGCCAATTCATTTACTGATGGATCTTGTTGTTGTGGTGCCATACGCTCTACCATTTTACGTGCAATCATTTCTGCCTGCTCGCCAAACTTTTTGCCTACCATGATTGAAACGCCTTCTGGGCCTTTGGGAAATGTACCTGACTCTCTATCATAGAATGTATGAATAAACTCAGCTAATTCTTGCACATTCATCTTCATACCTCGCTGCGCTAATGCTTTGGCACTGTCCTGGCCTGTTCTATTTGGATTATTGGGTTTTTTAAAATTTGATTTATTATCTACATCAAATGGCGGATCATCTTTGTCGTCTTTATCATCCGGCTTATGATCAGTTTCCCCCATACCAAGTTCTTGTTTCCTACGTGCCAAACCAGCGGAACTTGTTGGCGACTTTGTTTTTTCGTCCTCCATATCCTTGCTGCTAACTTTCCAATCATCGTCACCTTTGGCTTTTCTCATAAAAGCAGGAACCTCACTTTTTTTCGGACCATCGGATCCCTCTTGTGGTGCTTCTGGCGCTGTTATATCACCCCCTTGGTCAGTCGCCGGCGCTTCACCTTCTGGTGGAACAAAATCTCCAAAGTCTAGTTGTTCTAGAGTATCGGGAGCATTTTGTTCTAACCATTCTTTTACAAGACCTCTTGTATCTATTTCTGAATCTTGTTTTGATTGTTCTTTAATGGCCTGAAATAATTGTGCATCTTCAATTATGCCTTTTAGGCTTTCAATAGCATTAGTGCCATCTACTCCTGCAGGAAATGCTTGGCCTACTAGTTCTTGTAATTCTTTTGTAGCTGCTGATTTTTCTTCTTGATCTTCACTAGTAATTGCACTAGTTTCGCCTAGTCCCATCGCCCAAGTTTCAAATCTACTAAATGGATCGTTGTAATTTACGGCAACATCGTTTTCTACTACGTCTTGTTGCGTCATTTCGACTATGTCGTCATAGCCTATTTCGTTTTCTTTCATTATTCTATATAAAACAGGAAATACTGATTTGATATCTTCTTTGAAATTTCTTACTGTGAATTGATCTGTGTACTGTTCTACCACGTCTTGTGGAATCTCTAAAGGCTCCATTGCCTGGAAATTTTCTTTATATGCCTCGTAATGTCCTTGCTTGGATATTGCTTTGATTTGTTCTCTTAAACCATTCAAATACTGTGATGATCGTTCTACAATAGAGTTGTTCATTGAATTCATTAGGTCGTTGCGCACAACATAACTTTCGAAACTTTTTAACTGGGCAATTTCTTCGCTCATACCCACAATACTTTTTCCAAGTTCATCGTAGGGTAATCCACCGTTGGCCACGTGACGTTGCATGGCGCGAGCGCCGGCTAGATGGATAAAAGGATATTTGAATCTTTCACCGTCTTGATTTTCCACAAACAATGCACCGATGTTTCTTGTTCTACTACCAGGAGCAGTGTCATCCATGACTGCCTTG
>SXGQ01076478.1_pt1 | contig 37413 bp, 57 predicted proteins | sample 3178371 | NCBI WGS metagenome assembly SXGQ01 (sample SAMN11356859, study PRJNA531348) | freshwater metagenome | isolation source: freshwater sample F1-20 | place: China: Fuxian Lake, Yuxi | collected 2017-12-25 | reverse complement strand
CCCTTCGCCCCAACCTTGGACACGGGGTTGCGGGGACCGTGGGCACAAATGGGAGCGACGGCGGCTGAGAACGCTGAAGGGGGAGCAGCCTGGGGGGTAGGCGCTGGCGTAGCCCAGCCACCGTCGCTCACTACAGCCGCAGGAGCAGGAGGCGGTGCGGCCTGCGGCTGCGTCAAGGAGGCAGCATTGACTGCTGCCACGATCATCTGGAAAGACTCAATGAGAGTGGGGGCACCTTCAGCAAGTTCAGCCCAACGGATCTGGTACTCGCTGAACGTGTCACCACCAGCGGTGAGAAGAACCTTATGTCCCATGATATCGATGGGGAGAGTGGCCCGGAAGGGCGCTTCAGTACTAGACATTGTTTACCTCCTGCTTTGTCTTGATAGGTGAAAACATTGTATCAGGGTTGAACACGTAGCAATGCTGCTTTACCCCACAACTCTTGCACATGTTCGTCACGTGCGGCAAAAACACTTCTGCCTTCACGCCAGCATAGGTCTTAGCAACCCAGTAGTCAATGACCTCGTCAGAAAAATTGTCAAGGTTCTCAATGGCGGACAGAGAACCCTCACGGGCCATCCAGTACGCACCGTACTGTGCGTCAATGCCGTACGCCGCCTTCAATGCGCGGCGGTAGAAGCCAAGCTGCATACCGTTAGGGCTGTACTTGCCTGTCTTCAGGTCCACGATCAGCACTTCACCAGTATTAGAGTCCACAAAGACACGGTCAATGTAGCCCTTCAACTGGATAACCTCATTGTCATCGACCTCAACGTCGGCAACGACACCAAGTTCGATAGCGGGATTGCCGTCTTCCATCGTGAGGATGTGCAGGTTCGGGTTGGCTTGACGCCACGAGATCCACGACTGAATGTACGCAGGTCCTTGGGCTTTCCACCACGTGCCGTCCTCACCGAAAGGCATGGCCTTAGTCGGCTTGCCACCTGAGCGAATGTTCTTGCCAGGTGTGATCTCTTCCATGTCCTTCAGCCAGGACTTGTTGAACTCCTCAACACCAATCTCAAGGTACTTGTTCATGCCTTGAACTCCTCAAACAGGGCTCGGTCCACAGCCTCTGTCGCTGCATGGACAGCGGTACCACCGATGAACCAGTAGGCTGGATCTTCGGCAACACCCATGATGCGGGTGAGGCGGTATCTTTCGGAGCAGCTCACGTACTCGTTGAACTGCGAGTAGGAGATGTGCCTTTTCGGCTCTCCCGTGTTGTCTGCCATTGGCAGCCTCCTTCGTTGTACAGGAGACTGTAGCCTGTGGGTCCGACATCGGCAAGGACCCTTAGGTTGCTTCGGCGTGTCGGGCTTGCCTAGTACCCTATAGGTACTACTACAATATCTAACCTATATAGGTTTAGGTATAAAAAAATAGGCCAGGACGCCTAAGGCGTCCTGGCTTTAGATAGATATAGGTATTACTATATTAGGACAGTATACTAATATACCTATACTGCCGTGGACCTTTACCTGCCGTAGCAGGACAGGCCCTACAATGCCCCTAGAAGGCCCTGTAAGGGCCGTAGACGGCCTAAAAGCCCCCTACCCTATGCATGAGTAGGGTAGGGGGTTCTAGGGCCTCAGCGTGGCTGAGATTAATTGTGGTCTGTTAGTTGGAAGAGCGACCGAACCAGCGATCCAGCAAAGCTTTGATCCCCGTTTGATCTGACTTCATCAGGCGAGACACCCTGCGACGCTCCACCGTCAGGTTCAACCCGTCAGGATCATTCTTCCTGCCAGGGGCATACGTCTTGTGGAACTCCAACGCCACCTTCGGATCCAAATTGTAGTGCTTCATCAGAGCAGCCGTTCCCTTACGCAGGGAATCGACCTGAGCCTTAGGCCACTTCTCACCCGTGTTGTGATCCGTCTCCACGCCCAGGTACACAGAGTTGCCCGTGCTATTCGGAGCCAGGGCACTACCGCCCACACCCGCATGATTGGTCAAGCCAGCGGCGTACACCCACCACTTGCCGTAGTTGTCCACCCAGATCGCAGCACACGGAGCCAGCTCCGAATACATGCACCAATCCAAAGCTCCCGGCGAGTCCCCTTGCGGCGACGCATCGTGATGCCACATGATGCCCTTCAGTTGCGTGTAGCCCAGGCCATTCCAGCCAACCTGCTTCCACGACTTCCCTGCGTACCTGCCGTACTTGTACGTCAAGCCCTCAGCATCGACCCCGGCAGCGTGAAGAGCCTTCACCAGATCCTTCAGCCACACACCCGTAGCCATCAGTCATCGTCCTCAACAACGATGGGCTCCACAACAGCCTCACCCACAAGGGACGGACCCTCAAACGGGCCAAGACGCACAGACGCAACAGAAGTCAGTACCGACACCACAGCGGCGGTAGCCGCCACAGCCAAAGCCTGCTGCCAGTCAATCGTCAGCACGGTCACACCAGCGACGAACAAGGCAACAAGAGACTGAGCAAACGTCTTAACGGCACGCTCTCCAGCAGCAACCCAAAACAACTTCTCACTCAGCAATGTGATCCAACTCCTCATCAATACGAACAAGCTCATTCTCAATGCGACTAATCCGTCGCACCACGTCATCAACCTTTTCGTGCAGATCACTCAAAGACTTGCCACCGTTCTTAGGCATACGCTGATCGATGTACCTTTCAAGTGGCCTGACAATAAGGAACTTGCCGACAGCAATAACCGCAGCGACAACAGCCGAAAGGAAAGCTAAGACAATCGCAGCGTCCTGCACTATCTGCACCCAGTCCGGTGTGTAGTACATGGCCTACAACTCTCTACATGTAACAACGATGACACCGCCAAGACCGGACTGCTGTCGTGGGGGAGAAGTCTGCGATAGCTGTAGATCCTCAATCAGAATCGTGTGCGTCTCTTTTGCCAGGAAGTCCTGCAGAACCACAGGCGTGCCCTCAATCAGGGCGTTACGTAGGTTCTGCCAGCGAGTGATCCCGTAGCCGGGGTATCCCGTCTTCTGCCCAAAGCGATCAGTCTCCTGATCGAAGGCAAGGAGGGGGATCCTCCACAGTTGCTTTCTCGGCACGGCAGGCAAGGCCTTGAACTGCCAACCCCGAATCACCGGACCCTTAGTGGAATCCCCAGCACTACGAGTCAACGTGAACTTCAAACCCAAAGACTCAATGGGAGCCGAAGGCACAACTTGAATCTCCACATTCGCAGAAGACTCAGGAAACGTGTACAGGTCAGCCTCAGTCCCATGAGCCTGCACCGTCTTCACATTCACAGTCCCCTTCAATTCGCCATAACGGCGAACATTCAGGAACCGGAACGACTTATTCTCAAGAGTGTTGTACCTGACCTGACCCGTCACGAGTGTCCCTGAGGACACGAGCGTGGAGGCTGAGGTTATGTAGACGCCTGAGGAATTAACACCCACCGCGACACGATCAGAGGCACCCAGCAGGCAGACCCCCTCCACGGTGCCCGTGACACCAGTTGAGACATCATTGGCCCACGCTGCACGCCCGGTCTGATCCAAATCAGATAGGTCAAGACGGATCACCCCACTCTTACCGTCAATGCTGTCTTTCACCCCAGCAAACACGAACCTGTCAAAGCCAGTAAAGAACTCCACCGGGCTAGACGACTGGTACGTCAACGGCCCGTAGGTGACCTGGCCCTGATCAGACACCTGACCGATCCGCACACCCCGGTTCGTGCCAATCACCAGATACGCACCCAGGTAGGAGAACATGCCCGTCACATACTCACCCACAGGCAGTTCAGCCACAGTCACGGCAGCAGACAGCGCAGGCAACGTGCCGTCAGCCTCATCGACCGTGAACTTGTAGATCGTGGAAGAGTTTCCCGAATAGCCAGCAACCAGAATCGCACCAGGCGAATCCACAGCAGCAGTCCACGTCCAACCAGACTGAGGATGCGTGTACAAGGCCGCGGGTAGGGCACCACCCGTGAAACCACCAAGCTCATGCAGCGCAGCACCATAGGCTGCGATTAGACGCTGCTTGACCCACCAGCCCTTACCCGCCGATGCGGCTCCGGTCCACTTCGATGCAGCAGTAGTTCCCGAGCCAGCAGCAAAGTCAATACCAGAAGAATGGAATCCCCACACACCATCACCAGTCGAAACCAACCACGAGGGTAGGTTGGTCCAACCCGTAATCTCCGTAGACGCAGAACCGTTACTGCGATACACCTTCGCATTCGTCGTGGAGTAGACATAGTTCGTGCCTCCCGACACCACACTCACGGCACGACAGCCACCCGTAGAGGCTTCCCCCGCACTCATGCTGCGAAGGAGCCTGAACTCACCGGGCGTCCAACAGTCAATCCCAATGCTGCTGCTGAAACGGCGCATCGTGCGCTCGTTATCGGCAGGCTCCAAATAGGTAATGCCAGAACCACCAGAGAAATCCCGCTGACTACGCAACCACCAGCCCGTCAAAGATTGCTCACCAGGATCCCGCTGATTATCGAACTGCTCCTTGTTACTCGCCGTGAAAGCACGAGTCAAAGGGAACTCATCAGAGGCCACACCCAAGAACGGCTGCCCAGCGATAGCCCACTCATAGGCGAACGCACCCAGGCTGAACGAGCTCAAGCTGGCCGAGTAGGCGACACCGATATCCAGAAGTACGGAATCAGTAATGTCTGTAGTGACAGTCACAGATCAGTCCTCGTCATATTCGACATAGCCCAAGAAGTCCCAGATGTCGTCGTCCATGACTCCTCCTTCGGGTGGCAAACAAAAACCCCACCAGCCCTAAAGGGCCGTGGGGAGCTGGATCGTTAACGGTTCCGTTAGCGCCGTGGCGTGAACGTGACAATTCACGACCTAGGTCGTGACCTCGACCCACGACAGGGTGTCCTCGTCCCACACCCACGGGCCGCCCTCAGACGGGCGCGGCGTCGGCGGCTGCCAGTCATGGTTTGCGTCAAGCGTCCACGAGGGGTACGGCTGCGGAGAAATAAAGACGTCAGCGTCAGGGTCGTAGCGGTAACCGGGTCCGCAGTATTGCTTGCGGAAGTTGCCGTGATACGAGGTCTGCCGCCACTCGCCCGATAGCCCTAGGACGTCAGCGATGAACGCCTGCCCCACCGGCTCCGAGTGAGTGGGTGCCGGGTCAGGAGCGTCGGCGTTGCTGATGCTGATGACCTGTAAAACGGTGCCGTCGTTGTCAATCTGTGCAAAATATGCCATGTCAGATCACCACGCTATCGAGCCAGAATCGTTGAACACATAAATGCGGTAGCCACCAGAAGTTGTGACTGTTGGCGATCCCGTTGTAGTTGCCTGTGCAAAGGCGTCAGAGTGCCGAATGATGACAACACCTTTACCGCCGTTGCCGCCGCCCAATGCCGTGGCATCGTCGGCATTGTTTCCTGACCCTCCTCCACCGCCGCCCTTGTTTGCCTCGGCGTTTGCTCCCGCTGTTGCGTTTGTGACGCAGTTGCCACCAGCTCCCCCACCAGCCGACGCAGTGCCACCATTCGCTGCCCTATTGTTCCCACCGCCGCCGGGTTGGGTGCCACCGCCTCCACCGCCACCTCTGGCGACGCTGGAGCCAGTAATAGACGATGAGAGTCCTGCTCCACCGTTTCCGCCCGCCGTTGACGGCGGGTTCGGGGCTGGATAGACACCGTTGCCACCAGCGCCTCCCGCGCCGCCTCCACCGCCACCGACATAGACGGCCCCACCGCCCTTGCCTCCGCTGTAACCCTCATTTGCCGTACCTGCACCCCCGTTGATGCTTACGGCATTTAGATTGTCACCGCTGCCACCGCCACCGGAACCACCCGTTACGGAAGTGTTGTTGAATCCCGATCTACCACGACCACCGCCCACCGTGGTTACCTGAGACCCGATAGATGATGCCGATCCGGACGTACTATTGTCGGCGCTGCTGCCGGTACCGCAGCCGCTACCTCCCGCACCAACGGTTATGGTGTAGGTCGTTCCCGATGTAATGCTCAAGGCTGATTCGGCCGGTGCACCGCCACCGGAACTTTCTCCAGTAACAGAACAACGATACCCACCAGCCCCTCCACCAGCACCGCCATAGATGCCGCCACCGCCACCGCCACCGGCTAAGACCAGATACTCGACTGACGCCGGGGCGGCTGGGGCCAACGCGAACGGGTTGATAAAGAACATCAGGCACGCCTACCAATCAGATACACCTTCGCGCCCTTAGCCCCGGTCCCTGCCACGTCAATGTCAATAGTGATCTCAGCATCGTCGGCAAGCGCGGAGTCACTAATCACCGCAGCCGTCGCTGCCGTCGTGCTCGTCTTCTCAGTAGCGTCAATGCTGAGTTTCGTGGACAGGATCGTCGTGCCACCCTCGTTGATGTCAAAGGTCGGCAGGCCCGAGGAAGAGGCAGTCGTCAGGGACGCCCGGACCGCTGTCAGGGTCATGGCGAAAGGCATCCGAAACGTGACTTTGGCGTTGCCCGTCGTTAGCGCAGTCGTCTCATCGGAGACAGCGATCCCGATGACCTCGGGGGAGCCCTGCCAGATTAGGCCGGTGGCCTCGCCAGAGGCGGCAACAAGGACGTACCCGTTAGTGCCCACCGCTAGTCGTGCCGGGGTGCTGGCAGCCGTGGCCGTGATGATGTCGGCCTTGGCGGTAACGAGCGCGTTAGCGACAGCGCCGACCTGAGCTGCCGTCACATTATGGGGATTAGTCGTCGTGTCATTGACGTGGCTATTTGCCTCATCAAAGTCACGAGCTGAGACACCATGCCGGAACACGGCCCCAGCATTATGGGACACCGCTGAAGTGCCATCCACCCCACGAGTCACCGTCAACGTGGTGCTCGCGGCAGCAGTAACCGTCACAACCTCCTCAGAAGCCGTGTCGGGGTCAATGATGGCTGTGTAAGGGAACTGTGCCGGATATCCCGACAGGGCAGTAACCGTGATTGACGTTGTTGAATTGTTAGCGGAAGCAGACAGCGTTGTCGCTACCGCTGTAGACGAGTAATATCTACGGGGCATCTATCCTACTTCCGGTAGTGAATCGGAGTGTTGAGGTCGTCACGGAAACGAGCTACCTCTTCAGCCAGGCGCTGCTGGAACAGCGCATACAAAGTCCTTGCCACATTTGACGCAGACCCAATCTGGCGACGCTCATCAAAAAAGCCTGCCTGTACCGAACTGGGATCCAGCAGAGCCACATCCACAGACGACACAAGTCGGGCAGCCGTCCCCAGGGCAACAACATCCCGGCACGAGGCAGGCAAACCCGCTGTCGATTCCAGGGTGTCCGCACCTGCGGACAGAGAGGTCGGATCCTTCAGATACCGGACCTGAACGGTTCGACCGGGAACAATCGAGTCCCACACAGTCACCGTCTTGCCCGTCGTGTACTGAGTCGCATTCGCCTGATGATCCAACTGCCAACGTCGCACCGTCTCCCAACGGCCCGAAGGGCCAACCGTCTTCCACGTCAACTGATTAACAGCCTTCACCGCAGCAGGCACCTCATAGGTGTTCGTCGCAGGCAAGAACGTGAACGTATGCACATCCTTCGCCTTCAACTCCACACCCATAGAAGCAATCGCGTCGTTAATCGCTCTCTTCACATAGTGGCGAGGGAAAAGAGGATTGAACGTCACCTTAGTGTTGTCGGCATGAGTGGCGGCAGTTGTGCCATCCACGGCACGACCCCACGGCTGCAAAGCCACAGAGTTTGTGGTGATTGCGTCGATGTACACCAGCTCGTCATCAATCTCAGCCCGACCCATACCCAAGCGTGAACCGTTATCCACATTGAATGTGATCGCAGAAGAGTTCAGACTGCCATTCAGGGCAGTCACCGACTCCTGGGAACGCACATAGCCACGGAGCATTGACAGCACATCGTCTGTCAACTCATCAAACGTTGTCACAAATACTCCTCCGTGGTCACGAACTCCTGCGTCACCGTGTAGCCCAGGGCCTCCAGCTCGGTCTTCAGCGAGTTAGACACCACATGATCACGCCCACCAGCCAAATACTTTTGAGCAGAGCGAGTGCGCTCAAGGTCAGGGTGTGCCACCTCCGACCACACCCCGCTCTCCTTCAGCAGCGAAATGCCCTCGTACTCCTTGAACAGCCTCCATTGGTAGGTGTTCACCGGAGTTCGGAAGACCCAGCCCTTCTTCGTCGCTGTTGCAGTCCCAAACTCATTTGTCGGGTCATACGGGCCAGGGATGATGAACACGGTGGCGAGTGTGTCCGCATCCCCGAACGCCTCAGAACCGGCAATCCCGCCAGGGGACATCACCATCGCGATAGATGGTGTACCAAGTCCCCCTCCGGTCGCCGAGAACCCTGACGGGTTCATCGACGTGAAGGCTGTCGTCGTGCCAAGGGCAGCACTAGAGGGCAGGCCCTCAATGGGCTGAGCCTTAGCCACCGTCTTGCCTGTGCCCAGGGCAGAAGCCCCGGCAATACCCGTGGGAGCCAGCAGGTAGGTCACCCCAGGGGTGCCTACTGCAGTAGCCCCAGAGACACCTGTGACCGTCGCAGAAGCAGCCGTGGACGCTGCACCGACTGTGGCAGTAGAGGCCACACCAGCAGCCACCACCACAGCATTCGCTTGAACCGTACCCACAGCCCCACCCGAAGCAATACCATTCGGGTAAGCAGTCCTGGCATAGTCAGGCCCCAGTTTGAATACTGGGCGTTCCGTTACATCAATAACGGTAGACATTCAGGTCAGAGGCTGAAGATCTTGTTAGCGCCGTTATCCCACACCACGGTGATATCGCCACCGGCAGGCTTAATTGGGATACCCGTACCCGAATCGATCCAGGCAATCACACGCTGGCTAGAGGCAGCCACATCAGCACCGCCACCCACAGCAGAGGACTGGAAGATCAGCAGGCTGTGATCGTTTGCGTCCGACGCCGGAGTGGTGAACGTGATATCGGCAGCATCTAGCACACCGTTTGTTACCGACTTGCTAGACAGGGCAGAAGACGTGGCATGCAGAGTGCCACCGGCACCCGTCACATCATCCACAAAATCATGGGCCGAGCTATAAGTGTAGCCCCGAACTAGGGCAACCTTAATCACGGCAGTATCCAGGTCGATAGACCCGTCAAGAAAGCCTTCCTTGGCTTTCGGGAAGACAGCGTTCGCCACCTGTACTCCTTAGAATTGAACTACCTGCCCCGTCTTAGGGCTGTAATGGGCACCATTGCTGAAGGTGTTGTTTGTTGCATCAAAGGCAGCGCCTGCCTTCTCCGATATCTCAATCGCCTTACGGATATCGGGAGTCCTCGTTGTCGCAGGCTGAATCCCTGCCAACCGTGCGGTCTTGTACAGATCCAGTTCAGCCTGCTTGCCACGTTCCCTGGTCCGGTCAATGCCCAGGTGTGACTTACCCCAACCCACTCGCAGAGAGGCCGATCTCAGGCACTCCCCATAAGAGGCATGGTCTTTCGTGATACATCCGGTCCTACAGTTCATATGTCCCTCCAACGCCTGTAGGGCCACCCCGCTATATGAGTGGCCCTACAGGTACGTCAGTTACTAGGAGGCGTTGATCGAGCTGGAAGACTCGATGCGCCAGAGTGCGGCCTCGCGGAACCGCTTGTGACCGATGACTCCGTACCAGCCCAAGGGGCGGTGGCGCATCAGCTTGTCAGTCACGGGACCAACGATGGTGTGCGGCTCCTCCGCAATAGCCTCAGCAAGCGCCTGCTTGCCGACAATCACGGTGCGGAACGCACGAGCCGACGACGCACCATCGGTCGCGTTGTACATGCGCGGCGTCTCAATGAAGTACGCGCCATCAATCGTACCGATGAAGCCGGGCCAGAAGTTCTCCGAAGCATCGTACTTGTGGAGATCCTGGAAACCTCCACCCGTCGTCTCGCTACGAAGATCGTGCGAAACCTCAGGATGGATGTAGGCCGCATACAGCGAACCCTGACGGGGAACAGCAAGACCCGCACGCAGCTTAGACACGCAGAAACGGATATCCACGAGAGTAATCGTGTCTTCAGCCGCAATCGTGTTCGTCGCACTCGGGTCAGTCGCGCCACCCGTCGCGTAGCGGACATTGCTGCCGCCACGCAGCTCGGTCATGGCAACCGCGTCAAGCGAGTCAGCCATGTTATAGGCGATGATGTCGGCAGCAGCCGGATCAACATCGGACAGGGAGAACAGACCCAGCTTGCGGGTGAGCAGGGCAGCATTGCCGTACTCATTCAGGGTCACCGTCACCGTGCTGGTGTTGCTCAGCGCAACAGCATCAGGATCGACGTTCTCAGTAAGGGTGCTGGTTGCCTGCGCCAGATCAGCATAGATCTGGAACACGACAGACGAACCAGGCATGGCCTGCTGCACAGGGCGCTTATCAGCAATATCACGGATGAGCGGCTGCGAACGCAGGGCCATCTCAACGTAGCGATCATAAGCGGACTGCACGAGGTTAGTCATGCCAGTCTGGTTAGCGATCGTGCTAGTACCAGAATAGGTGTTAGCCATAGTTGAGATTCACCACCTTTCGCGGTTAGTTATTGGCAACGGATTAGTACACCGCTGGGCCAGCCGCAGACCCGAAGAGAATCTTGTTCAGATCCTCAGGGCTCTTAGCGGCCTGAATCATCGCTAGAAGTTGCGACTCATCACCCGTTGGTGCCTGTCCCGCGTTCACCACATCGTTGAACTGCTGATACCCAGGCGGGATATTCACAGGGGGCTGGTTGTCCATCTGCTCGCCACGAGCGCCATCGTTGTCCGCAGCCACGGTCATGGGCTGGAACACATCGGCCTTCTCGTCAAGCCAAGAAACAACCTCAGCCTCGCTAGTAACATCTCCTGGGATCAGTTCAGCAATTTTCGGGTTAAATCCACGAGACGTAAGAACGTCTGCGACAGTCCGCTTACGTGACTCCGTGCGGTAGCCCTGAAGTTCAGACTCCAGTTCCTTTAGGCGCTTCACCGCAGCCTTGTGGGCTCGGCGTACCTGAGTAATGGCACCATCATCGTAGTCATCGAAATCGTCTGGCAGATCGAACTCGTTGTTCGCCATAAGGCGTTCACCCTCTTCTCATCCGTGAGTAAGTCGCCACCCACACACACAACTGGGGGGTTGTGTGAGGCTGTGACATACAGGTCTTGTGACGCACCCTGGGGCCTGCTGATCCAGGTGTGGGGTGGAGGTGCTGGGAATCGAACCCAGGTCTAGGTCTGTGTCCTTCGTGAGGCTTTACAGTCCTGCATTCCATTCACCCCCGGAGCAATTACTTGACCGTGTGAACTCTGTACCACGTGTAGTCGCTCACTTGCTAGATGTTCCTTTCGACCCCGAGAGATGCCGCAGCAGCCCCAGACGAGCCAGAGAACCTTGCGCGTTCCCTACGGGCACGCCTTTCCGACGCGAGCTTCTTTTGCTCATCACCGAAAGCAACACTAAGAGCATCCCTCTGGTCATACGTTTCCGTGTCGATAGCGGCAAGGGTTGTCTCCCTGTCCGCAACCCTGCGTGCCTGGTCAAAGGTGCCCTCCAATCTGGCAAGTGTTCCCATCTGGAACGGATCCACCGTCTGACCCGTGGAGGTGGCACCAAGGCTTTCCGCAAAAGTCCTGTCCATGCCGAATCCGGCACGCTCCGCAGCGGCACCAATCTGGGCTGCACGGCCCTCCTGACGGATCTGCTGCTGAGTACGAGCGGACTCCAGGGCAACACCCTTATCGTCCGTAAGTCCAAGCAGGTAGGCCATCTGGGTGCCCTGGCTCACGCCGTAATACTGCTCAAGTTCCTGAGCGACCAGCGGATTGAGGGACTGCTTCGCAGCGACCACCCGCTCCTCCACCTCACGCACCGACAGGCCTGCACCGATCAGTCGTGCATAGTCGGCAGGGTTGTCGTAGAAGGTGGTGGGCAGACCGTAGTTCCGCATCACATTGCGGTACGAAGATTCAAGCTGGATGTAATCGGCTTCGCTGATCGCCTGACCGCGACCCTTAAGTTCAGCCATGCCAGCAAACCGCTTCTGGTAGGTGGTGGTCCCACGGAACTTCATCATCAGCGCCTCGCCATCACCATCGGCGTAGCCCTGCGTGATCCAAGGTTCCAGCTCTGCCATCAACTGATTAACGTCATCGGCGCTGAAGCCAAAGGTGCCGAACAGTTCCCGCAGGTAGTCGCGTGCAATACGACGAGTACCCTCATTCGGATTCTCCGCAGGAGGTGGCGGTGTCACTACTGGATCTGCCGGAGTTACGACAGGGACCGGAGCAGGCCCAGTCACATCGTCAATGCCGTCCTGTGCAGAACGGGCAAACTGAATGTACTCGCGAGTCTTCTCAGTCAACCGAGAGCCCGTAAGATCAGGGTTCATCGCAGCGGCGTAAGCACGCCATTGCTTGTAAGGAGCGTCGGCAGCAGGTGTCTGTATCGCCATACCTAACCCACAAATCCCATCATTCGGGCAATATTGGAACCGATGCTTGAGTAAGTCGCGAAGGCATTATCTGTTGACTGCCAGCGATCATCCTTCTTGATCTCCTGAGTGAACTGCCACAACGGCATCAGGGCAGGATTGTTGTTCTGGTCAATGTTCGTGAAAGCACGCTGCAACAGCGGGTCCTGTAAATCAATCATGTCGGGATCATTAATCTCAAGATACCTAGCAAGCTGCCCGATATAGCCAGAAGCCACATCACGCACAGAACGATCCTTCGACAACTTCCCAGAGAACACCGGGTACGAAGATTCGGCCTCAGCGATCAATTCATTCCAGGCATCATCCTCAGTAATCCCAGACTCAGGATCAAGAATGCTGGCAGCCGTCTTAGCAGCCCAATCCTGTGGACGCCACAAACCATAGGCCTTAGCAGCATCACGCAGCTGACGCTCAGTCTCAACAACAAGACCACCGGGCGTCAAAGCAGCCGTACCATCCTCACCAGGCGTTGTCTGATTGCGGAACTGGCGCGACAACCACACACGCAGGCCGCGCTCATCAGCCATATCCCAACCCTGATACAGGTAACGGCGGGCAATCTTATCCAGCTCGCCCTCATCGACCTGCATGTCAAACATGGCGTCAGCAAGATCACGGATCTTCTGCTTCACAGTATCAATACTGTCAAGCCACTTACCCTGCTGGGCAGGGTCATTCTCCATGATGAAGGTTTCAAGCCAACGGTTACCCCGGCCCTTATCCTTCTGCTCTTTCCACCAGTCAGACTTGTAAATTTCACTAATGAACTCGTCAGTAGACAAGTTATTCGTAATGGCCTTAGAGAACAAATTAATCAGGGCAGGGTTTTGCTCAACAAGGTCACGAACCCAGTCGCCAACCTCATCGTAGTAGTCGCCAAGGTACTTCTCAGTCAGGCGCTTCCGGTCAGCACCACGAGAACCACGATACTTATCGACAGCATTCTGAGCATCTTCAACAGCCTGCTCAAGTTCCTTAACGTTAGGCGCGTTATTGTCGCGACCCAACTTCAGGCTGTTCTTCGCGTCACGAAGTTGACGCTCAAGAAGCCTGACAGTAACATCAAACATTGACTGAGCCATCAGGCGGCACCACCCAACAAGGCCTGCATGAACGTCCTGTAGTAGCGGTCAGCCTGGGACTCCGTGTAATCAGGCAACGTTTCCACAAACTCTTGAGCAACCATGCCAGCGTCAATACCGCCGCTCTGGGTGACCGTACTACCCTCAGCAGAAACGACAGTAGGATTGTTCCTCTGGTACTCCTGAAGTAGGTCAACAAACTTGCGGACCTCGCTCGCCTTAGGGTCACGACCAACAGAAGCCTGCATGAACTGCGTCAGCAGGGCCTGCGCCTGGCTGGGTGAAGCAAGGTCAATGCGCTGCGAGGCGGCACCGCCGCCACCGCCGCCGTAACCCCCGCCACTTCTACTGTAGGAACGAGAGCCAGTTTCCTCACCGTCGCGGGTTTCCGTCGCATCGCCACTAAGGTAGCGACGGCGAAGAATCGCATAAGGGCTCACATACTCGCCACGCTGACTAGCAAGAGCAGACGCAGCTACTGACTCTTCCCAAATAGAACGACCACCCTTCAACGGGTGGATGCTCTTTGCAATTTTTTTAAGCACATCGCGAAGACCGGGAGGCACAAGATCATCATCATCAAAGGCCTTCTCTGCGTCAGTAGCATTTAGGCCAAAGTTCCACATCGGCGTGGCACCGGGATCGTTCGGGTCACCCAAAACGCCCTGATTCAAAGTGGAGCGAGGATCGGAAGGATCCTGGGAGCCGTAGACATCGGCAGAAGAGTAATACCAGTTTAAGTTCGGGAAAGAAACAATAGGATCGCCAGCGTCAACACCATAAGCAGTAGCCATAGACGACTGCTTGCCAGTAGAAGTAGAAGCGCCAGTACCCGTAGCATTCAAATCCGGCTCAAAGCCTGCAAGTTTTGCGCCACCGCTACCCTGAATCTTACGACCAGGATCCCAAGTTGGCTTTCCGCTAGAGGAAGAATCAACATAGCCAAGGCCAGGAACGTAAACCCTGTTACTCATTAGAAGGAACCCCCATGTTCATAGGAAGGGGGAAACCCCTATTCGGATCATACGGGCTATCAAGCATTTGCCTACCGCCAGAAAGATCCTTGCCGGAAAGGTAACGCTCATAGTAGTTTGCAAAGTTCCCAGCCTGCGGCAGGAAAGTTGTCCTCACGTACTCATCCCATTGCCTAGCAACAGTCGCTCGCTCGTCAGGTGTCTCCGCAGCATCATAAAACTGTTGGGCATTATACAGTTCAAGTCTGTAGCTCTTAATAGCCTGCCAAGTTGGCGAAGCGCCAATCGAAGACATGAACTTACGATCAGACAGCAAATACTGAATACCGTCAAGTGCCCTCTGAGTTTTGCCTGGATCGAAAACCCGATCAGCCTTCCACAAGGCATTCTCTGGGTTTCCCTCAAATTCCGTCTTGAACTGTTCCCATTGGGTATGTAGCCAGGCACTCTCATTGTCAGGCGAAAGAGACTTGAAGCCATACTGAAGCATCAGCGCGTCGCGCTTTGCAACAGACTGATTCCACACGGCCCAAGACCTGCCGCGCTTGTACTCGTCCTCACGCTCCTGCCCGGTCTGGCGAGAACGAATAGGCTCCGTGTCACCGGGGATGAAAGCCGTCTGCTGCCAGTTGTAGATGACCTCAGAAAAGTCAGCCTCGCTGTAGGTCTGCTCATCAAGGAACAACAGAGACGTAAGCATGTTGGGATCTTCTGGTGCCATTTCACGGAAATCAGACAGAACATCCTGATTGTCACGCCAAATGTCGTAAGCGTCCTGCGTCGGCGGCATACCTGCACGGTTAGTTGAAGTAGAATTCATAAAGAAAAAGAACTCTGGACCGTACATAAGCCGCGCTTGCGCAATAGCGGCAGGAAGATTTCCGGGGAACGAAGATCGAATCTTGTACCACTCGTTGCGAAGGAAATCAGCCTCAGAGTTAGGCTTCACCGCACTCGGACTTGCCCACGAAGCAATCGTACTTTCAATGTAATACTCTTCGGCGTTCTTCAAAGAGTCCTCGAACTTAGGCATAGGACCCTGCTGACCATCTTTAGCCCATTGGTACATTTGATAGTCGTAATCTTGCGAAGCAACCCTCAGCCAGTCCTCATCGGGAATTTCCTGAAAGAACGGGTTGGGCAACCCGGCAATCTCGGGAATGTTGCGCGCAGTAAGAATAGCTTTCTTCTGATACGAACCCATCAACGGGTCAAGGGGAATGCCAAAAACCTCATAGTTCGGGTCGGTTCCAGTACCAAACCCAAACAACGCATCCCACACATCAGGGTAGCGTTTCCTAATTGTGCGCTCCAAGTCAGGCTTCATGCGAAGAGCCATGCTCACAGGAATCTGCACCGTTGGTGTAAACCCAAACTCCTGCGTGCCAAGGTTAATCGCGTCGGCGCTGATCTTCAGATCGGACTGGACCGGGATGCCCCACTCGTCTGGGAAGGAAAACGTCAAATACTCCGTGTCCTTCCACGACTCAGAGTCATTGCCGTCTGCGTCCGTACCTACAGCCTCAAGAATGTTGAACCATGTGTTAGCCATTACCGTAGCCCGACCTGGGTTGCGGTAAGCCAAACGGAAATACCTATAGGTTGAGTTCCAGCCAGCCGCAGCAAACGCCGTTATGTACCTTAAGGCAAACACGGGGTTTGTCATGCGTCGCACATTGTAGAAAGTGTTCTCCATTTCTTTCAATGTGCGTGTTTGCGCAGAGTTCTTCATCGCCTGAAGGGCATCACCATCAACGATCTGACCGCGCTCTTGCGCAATGCGGATCTCACGCTGCATTTGACGGCTGTACTCTCGCGTGAAGAAAGGCCAACGGGCAAAGCGCGACTCGGGGCGAGCGGAAAGCAAGCGCCAAATAGAATTCAACGCATTGTTGGTAGCGCGACCAACCCTGGCAAGCCTGTTGCCAATAAACTCCAGGCCAGTACCGTAGATGGGCGAAAGCCCCTCAATCCCACCCAGAGCTGACTGCACCTCACCAGGAGTCCACTCTCGTGACGTAGCCAGGTTACGACGAAACTCAGGATCAGGGAAATACTGGTTCAGAATGCGACGCTGGTTAGCAATAATGCCCTCTTCAAACATGGTAATACGGGCGTCAGTTGCTCGCTCTGTTCCCAACGGCGTAGCGGGAACAGAACCTCTCGGCCCCCCGCGCAACTCATCGTATGTCCAGCCCATCTGCTGCATGTAACGCTTGCCGACAGGGGTCTGGAACCACTTCATAATGTCAGCGTCAGACTTACCTGACAAAATTAGGTTAGCGAAGTCATCACCAACAATATGGCGGTTGATAACGTGAGTCAGTTCATCCCAATAGCGAGGGTCGTACGGCTGAATAACGTCACCGCTTTGGCTCTGCCTCCAGCGCATGCCAGAAGCAGCACCATTAAGACGACCACCAGTCATTGTTTGAGCGGCAGTCAAGTCAGCAGAAGTTTCTGCACGAAGGGCAGTACCGTAATTGCCCGTAGTTCCGAAGGGCGCTGGAATCGTGTACTTGATCCCGCCAACTTGCATTTCGTAATCAGTCTCGCCTGACAAATCACGCTTCTGAAGCCGCTCACGGGCCAGTTGCCTCGCGGCAATACGACCAGAAAGAGTTGCACGCTCCGCGTCAAGCTTGGAAAGGTCGTCGCGCAGTTTCTGCATTTCCTTCAACGCTGTCGGTTCCAACGTAAAAGTCTGCTCGCGAATTTTGTCAAGCCGAGCGGTCATGTCATCAAGAATTGCCTGGGGGTCAAGATCCCCAACATCAACCTTGCTGCGAGCAAACACAAGCGCAGACAACTGGTCAATCTCGGCCTGCTCAACAGGAGTCAAACCAGAACTAGGCGTTCTCTTGCTGGCCTGGTTCCTGGCAACAACCTGAAGGCTAGAAATTTCCTCATCCAGGCGGCGCGGACTCTTACCGGCGGCGGCAGCTGCCTCGCGCCGCTGCTTCAAGGTGTTAATACGAGTCAAGTTCGCGGCAAGGTCACGAGCTCCCGACTGACGGGTTACAGCAAGATCACGCAATTCGTCAATGCGATTCGTCGCTGTAGCAACAAAATCAGGATCCGTCAAAGCGGAACGAAGAATAGTCACACGATCAGCAAGTTCAGCGTACGTAGGAATCTCATCAACCTGAGTCCACGCATCGTCAAGCAAATCAAGTTCACGCTCAAGATCCTTCACCTGAGTGTAAACAATCTTACGCTCTGCTTGAGCAAGACCAAGGTACTGGGCTCTAGTAGCAGGGGAAGTACCAGCGGAATCCAGGTCCGCTATGTATTCTTCAAGTTCGTCAAGGCGACGAGACTTTTCCTGGTAAGAAAGAAAAATCTGTCGGGCCTTAGATTGATCTCGTGACGCAGGCGTAAACGGAAGTCTGTCTGCTACTGCAAACTTAAACTGCAAAATACGACGATCATTGTTTGCATCAAAACGCTTCAACGTCGAAGCAAGGCCATCGCGAGGAAGGAGGCTTCCATCTGCCAGCATGGCAGACACGCCAGGTTCCGTAAACGAGTTCTTCGGAACGTAACCGCCCCGGAAAAGAACATTTGTGCGGAACCACTTAAAGATAACGTCAAGGGTTGCCGCCCCAGCGCGAAGAACCCTACGCGTTGACTTACCGCGACGAGCATAAACTGTTGTGCTGGCGTTGCGAAGAGCCCAATCAAGATCATCTAGCGGCATCAGAATGCGCATGTTCGGCAGCTCGCGCATTGTGCGAGCATCAATAATAATCCGCTCCGCACCATCCATGTAGTAGCCGTCTTGAACGACCTGATCTTGTGCTGCGTTAAGACGCTCCTGCAAGCCGCCCTTGATGCGCACAACGTCATCCTGGGAAACGGCATACCGATTCACAATGACTGAAATCAGTTCCTCTTGCAGGTCGCGAACGGTCGCGTCAACAGCAACATCGCCTTGAGTCTTTGCGGCGGCAATGCGTTCAATAGCCTTAGCACGCCATTGCCACGAAGGCATCGTGTCGGTTCGCGAAAGACCTGTCTCGGGATCCGTTGCAGTAACAGTCCATTGGCCCTTGCGCAAAGCGCGAGAACTGCGAGAGTACGCAGTCATCTCCTCAACAATTTCGTCGGGGCGATGGCGGCTGTAATTCACCATGTTCAACGGCTGCCTGCCACCGGCCCAAAAAAGCAAAGTGGTTAGTGGCCCGGTCCCACGGCTACCCAAGGGAACCTCAACGTAACTGTTGGGTCGATTGATTCGGGCGTCGGCAACAATCCGGCGAGCCCAACGCTGGGCCATGCCTACAGTATTTGCAATGGGTGCTACACCCTCAGCACCCATTGGAAGAAAGTCTGCACCCGTGCCGCGAACAGCAGTCAACTTACCGGGCTCGCTAGTTGCCGCAACGTCGAACTCGTCACGCGCTGGAGGAGCCTTCCTTGCAGAAGCAATCTCACCCTCTAGGCGGCTAATGTCATCAAGTGCAGCCTGGCGAGCGACAGTAGCTCTACCAATAGCGTCACCGCCCCCAACGGCACGACGGATAACATCCTCTGCTTCAGCAAGCCTAGCCTTAGCTGCATCAAGATCATCAGTCAAAGCAACAAGGCGCTGACCTCGGGCACTCGCAATAGGAACGCCGTCGATCTTAGCCGCAACATCCTCGGCAATATCGAGAGGATCGTCAAGGCGACCTGTCATAAACATGTCACGAACGGTGGTAAAAAACTCGTCCCGTTCAATGGCAGAATCAAAAGTCGTCTGAATAACTCTAGCCTGTTGTGGCGAAGGAATAAACTGACCACCCACGACAAACTCGCGAGCAAGCTTGTCGTTCATGTGGGTCAGCGACCACACCGTATCAGGTGCCGTGTTAAACAAGCGACCAAGAGCAAGAGCGTCGCCACGGTCAGCAAGAACGAGTTCAGTAATCAGCTCTGGATCGTCTGTTTTTAAAATCAGAGTGGACAACTCGTCGGCATTAAATGAACTTGGCCTTGTCCAATTAGTCAGCAAGGGGCTGCTGCGAATACGAGCAACGTCAGTTTCTTTAGCCAAGTCTTCAATCAACTGGCCCGGAACGGAAAACTTACCCGACTCCCCATTGGTAGCCCGATATTCTATATGCCTAGCAACCGAGTCACGCAGCGTAGTCAACTGGCGAAGCTCAGTCACCTGAGTGTTAAGACCAGCCGCCTTCTTTACTGTTGAAGCAGCAGCATTTACACCCTTGCCACCAGCAAGCAACAAAAATGCAAGATCGTACGTACCTGACACGACAGTACCCAGAGGGGAGTTATCCCACGCCTCTTCGTACTGTTGCGGAGAGACACCACCCGTAGTCGGGTACGGATTAGTGATAGCGCGATAAAGATCAGCCTGCTCTTGTGGGGCACCGGGAACAACTTCAATGGGAGTCCCTTGCATTACCTGGCGCTGAACAAGGGCGCGAGCAGGTGAAATGTACTCGCTGGCATTCCACATGTCCACAAAGTCTTGCCATTGAATACCATCACGATACAGCGGGTTAATGTTGTACCGTGATGTTGCTGAAGCTTGCAACGCTGTGGACGTTGGGCGAGCAATCAGGTTAGACTCAGCCCACTCAAGAGCTTCAAGGCCACGCGTAAAGAGCCAAGCATTAGCGCGAGGACCAGCGGTAATGACCTTACCCGCCGTAGAATCTACTGCGTCGGAAACCCACATGTTTTCGAAAGGCCAAAGGAAATCCGCAACGGCGGGGATGCCGCCTGTAGTCTCACCTGTCTGCGGGTCAGGCGTCCCCATGAGAAATTTCTCAATGAAGTTAGACACCAAAAATCCTGTCGCCGTATTCGTCACGAGTTCTTTGAGCCGACAAGGCATCAAGGAACTGGTCACGTTCGATTATGGACTCCCACGGAACCTGCGCCAGTCCCCACGCAATATCGGCTTTGTCGAAACCGATAGCGTCAGCAGCAGCCGCGAAATTGTCCCAAACAGTTCCGGCCTTCCACTTGCCCTTCACATTGATCCCTGAAGGTAACGAACAAGTGCGCGGAAACGGTCGGGTGCGCCATCAAATGTGGCGACCTGTCGCAGCACCGGAAGATACTTAGTAACAACCTCAAGGTTGTTCACGGGCCTTTCCATCTGCAAAGACTCAGCGGGGCCAGGGCCCTCACCAAAAGGAGCGCCTGCCGTAATCGGTTCATCAGGACGCTCGGACGGAGCAAACAAAGGAGTAACGCCAGGCCCCTGCCCCATGCCCGGTGGGACGGTAGTTGCGCCGCGACGAGGACGCGGCCCCTGTGGCTGCGCAGTTTCACGAGACATAGGAGCAGAGGTCTGAAGATCCATCATCTCTTGACCTTCCCCGTACTGACCGCCAGCCATGTACCTAGCGCCCTGACCGTCCGTGCGCTGCGACAAAGCACCCGGTCCTGAGACAGGGGCGGGATTGCTGGGGCGACGGTAGCCACCCTGCTGCTCAGCCATCTGTCTCCTTCAATTCGGGAAGCCGTGCGATATCAGTCGCGGTTTCGTCCGCAAACTCTTCACGATCCGCTTGCACCCACTCATGCGCCGACTGACCAAGGGCCAGCATGGCAAGATTCTGGAAGTGGTCCGCTGCGGCTTGCGCCATCTGTGACGCAAAAACCATTGATGTGGCGACCGTGTCAGAGTTGAACCAAGGTGTAGCTTCAACAACGACGGCCTGCTCAACCTCAACATCTAGCTCGGTCTCGAAGTCCTCGTTCTCATCCACACCCGGCTCCCTACCACTTCACTTTGTCGGCCCAATAGGCCGCACTCATCTTGCCCTTCGCAATGTTCTTCGCATGCCTAGCCTTGAACGACGCCTGACGTTTCGTAGGCTGACGATCACCCGTCACACCCTGCTGACCAAACCGGATCGTCTTCACCTGCGATCCCTCCTTAGCCACAACAACATGCGACTTTGTGGGGTGGTTGGGCGTGCGCTTAGGCTTGTTGAAACCGCTCACGCCTGCACGCGCAAGGCGCGAATCCTTATTGCTCGCTGCCATCACTTGCTCCGAAACTGTGCGGTCTTCTTAGCGATCTTCTTAGGTTGAGCAACATGCTGCTTACCAGCACGATTACCCTTCGCCTTCGCAGCGTTCGTTGCGCGTTTCTCCGCAGGAGACAAAGCGGTCCAAGCAGCATCGGGCAGATATCGCTTCTTACCACCAGACTTAGAACCGTCCGAGGTGCGCCACTTCTGCTCAGTCCAACGTTTCAAGGACTGCTGCGACTTCTTCATCGGTAACCGCCGCCTGACGCCTTGTATTGCTTTGCAAGCATCTGCGCTTTACGAGCAGACCATTGACCCGGCTTGCCGCCCTTGCCGCCAGCTTTTATCTGGCTAAACAGGCGCTTACGCATAGCGGGTTTGGTGTAGTTGCCCGCCTCGTTGACCCGTGACGCAGGCTTCTTTGCTGGCATTGCTTGCTACCCTTCTTACCTGCCGCGTGTTGCAGGTCTAGTTGTGGGATTAAAAGGCGGCTTGGTGAGCTTCTTGCCCTTCGCCTTCATCTTCCCGCTGCCTGGCTTGCCCGGCAGCGGCTTGTACTTGCTGCCCAGGGACGCCTTCTTGCCAGCCGCACCGTAATGTCCTGGCATTACTTGCCACGCTTCTGCTTGTAGACGCCGGAGGCAGAGGAACTTCCCTCACGCCTCGTGCCCGTACCGCCGTTACGACCAGACGGGTACCTGCGGTCTGTAGCGATCTTCTTTTGCTCGGCTACGCTACGACGGGACATCCCCTTACCCGTCTTTCCCGCCTGTGCCTTCACGTCAACGACCTCTCCGAGTGGGGCCAGGCTCGGCAGCGCGCCTGGACTGCTGACGCTTACGAGTATTAGCCTGGTTCATCTTCTGGTACGACGAACCACTGCCATAGCTCATCGCGAGTTTCGACTTTGCCTTACCTGCGGCCGCTCCGGCCTTGCCTGTCTTTCCTGCCTGTGCCTTCATTACTTGCTGCCCTTCTTATCGGAACCGCCGTAACCCTGACCAGTCTTCGTCTGACATCCACAGAAATTGCACATCAGCGTGTACCCTTTCCTGATCCACGAGTGCCACCCGGCTGCTTCGCAGCCATGTGATTACCCCACGCGCCGTGCGTCGAGCTGTACTGGTGAGGAAGCGCGTTCGTGTTCGACACGGCCTTTTCCTGATGATTCACAGGCTGAACATTCGCCGGGGCCTTACCGCCCTGGTTTGCAGGCTTCTTCGGCGCTGCTGCGGGAACCGCCATAACTACTCCTTATGCGATGGGAACTCGTCGTGATACAGAAGCGGAGAGATTCGGCTCACCGCGTGCTGACAAACCAGCCAGCAGGAAGTTCAGATCCGGCCTGCCACCGGGAGGAAGACCCGCCTGGCCCGGTGCAACACCACGCACCCGACCCATTGCGTCAATGCCTTCCATGGACTCAGGTCCACCACCCGACATGGGATCCTGCATGGGATCGCCAGGGACCGGGGAGGCATCATCAACCATCGGATCAACCATGCCGGGTGGGGGCTCTTGGGGGGCGAACGCTTCAGCGATCACTTCCTCAATCGGCTTACCCTTCTGGCGTCCTTCGATGATGACCGCAAGGCGGGAAAGAATCTCGCCTGGATCCTGCCCGTTCTGCGCCAGCACAGGAATTGCCTGGGCATAGCCGGATACGGCCTGACGCAACGCCTGGCGCATATCCTCAATGTCTAGCTTCTGCTCTTCCTCCGTCGCATTCAGCGAGAAGGGCAAGGAGCGGCGAAGCCAGTCCTGCGAGATGAGGCGATCCCCACGGGCCTGCAACCCAAACACCAAAGCACGGTTAGGGTCCAGACCCGCCATGAGGCCATACTGGATATCCACCGAGTAATCGTTCTTGATGTCTTTCTCGGGGGAGTATGAAACCTCATACGGGGTGCCGTTATCGTTCCCGCGAACCGTCTTGCGGAACGCAGGCCAGCATCGCTCCTCCACCTCAAAGCAGAGAGCGACCAAATCTGTGTAGGCTTCCGCGAACATGGCGTGCGCGGTACGCACCTGTGTATCAAAACCGCTCATCAGGGCCTGCACACCGCGACCCGTCACGATGGACGCATCCAGGTTGCCGCCACGCACCTCGGGGTAACGTGAACCCTGACGCAACTCCTGATCCAGAATCCCTTGCTCTTGGAACGCAGCAGCAGGAACCTCAAGCGGAATACGCCGAATCTTTTCCGGTGTCGTAGACCGCAGCACCGCGTCTGCACCCAGGGACAGTTCCTGCACATCCTGAGGCAAAGCGATAGGTGCCTGCACCGACTTCTGTGCAGCCTCCATCGCCAGCAACGCGAAGCGTGCCTTCGCCACCTGCACGGCGATCACGTCATCAAACTGACCACGCGGATCCTCATCCAAACCAGGACGACGCACCTCCACCGCCAGGCACTTGCCCACCGGGTTAGGTGTACGAATCAGTTCAATACCGCCCTCACCGGGCAGGAACAGAATGTCCACGTCCTTGTCGTGGTAGCGAACAACCTCAATCTTCGTTGACGCACCAGGAATCTGCGAGAGAATCACATTCTCCAGCACCGGGAACTTCGCAATCAGATCATCAATGTGATAGTTGATCGTCTGAAACAGCGCCTTCACACGATCCCTACGGTCCCGCACCGTGTAGGTGCCCATAGAGTCCAGCCACTTGATGCGCGGCATGCGCTCGTCCCAGTCAATCTCCACGATGCCAGGAACAAAGCCGTACGTCACATAGCGGTCAGCAGCCGTGTACGCCTGCTTCTGCAACTGCGAATACTGCACGTAATAGGTCGCGATGCGGGTGCGCTTCTCAGCGAACATTCGCGCACGATCGGACACCATCGACGAGCTAGAGCAGTTGAACGACGGCAGGGGGGCAACCACCTCAGCAAGGTCCCGAGCCGCAACGTCGATCATGTTTGCCACGATGGGGCGGGTGAACGGGCCATCCTCAGGGAACAGCTCGGGGAACACCATCCCCATTTGACCGCCACGGACCTGCTTAATGTCACGCATGCGCTGATCACGATCATTGTTCTGCACACGCAGCCTGTTAAAGAGGCTGGCAACCTCAGCCGTTGTCGGCACCCATCCTCCTACAGAGTCACGAACATGCGGTCACGTTCCGCATCATTAAGGTTCACCGTCGCCCTACTCGCCTTGTCGAAACGAGTCGCAAAGGGGTTGTTCACGTGAGACCGGGCGTAGTTGCTCATCGCGGTCACGCGGTCACGACATCCCAGCTCGGCAAACCACAACGCCATCACGATGTCGGTCTTTTGTGTTTTCGGGGCAGCAGGATGCCAAATCAGCAACTGCTCCACCAAAGCCTTACTGGACTCAGAAATCGCAGTCGAAGGCAACTCAATCAACTGCCGTTTATCTTCCCAACCAGCCCACAGCGTTGTCATTGACGCGACACCGAAATCCACATCATGCTTATTGGATCCAGTAAAGTGCTCCCGCAGAATCGCACCAGCACCAGCCAGATACTCCCTGACCTCGCGGTCTTGAGTAAGCATCGACTGGAAGGCGTTCTTCTCCACGCGCCATTCAGTAATACCGTACTTAGTGGTCCACTCGCGGATCAAATCGCGGATCTGGTCCGGTGTCATCGCTGCCTTGTTCCAAATGTCCAGCAGATAGCGTCTCTGAGTCGCTGGATCCAAGCCGATCACCACGGCTGCCGTATGTCCCGCCATTGCCGGGTCCAAGCCAGCTACACATATCAACCCATCCATCCCGTCCGGGCGGCAATTCACCATGCCGCGAGGCATAAACCCAGTCATACGGTTGCCGTTGATGGAAGCTCGTAGTGCCTCAGCGGAAAAAATGCCCTGATCGGCTACTTGCTGCTGCTGATACACCAAAGCCCACGCCCTAGGGGACACCCGAGCCCTCTTCTTCGCCAGGCGCGGACCATCCCACTTCGGAAACAGTCCATCCTCACCTGGCTCGGTGTCCTCACCCCTCGCCCCCGCCTCAGGCTGGTTCGACCTAGGCCACAGCGTGAACCAATCCTTTTGATCCTCGGTGAACTCCAGCACCGCAGGCATCGCCAAGTAAGTCCAAGGGCTAACCTCGTCGGGGTAGCGGGTGTTATCCCGCAACTCCGAATACAAATCCTTAGATGCCAGGCGGGTCCCTACCACCAGCAGCGCACCCTGGCTAGAGATACGCGAAATCACCTCGGACTGAAGCCAGTCGATCTGCTTTTCGTACTCGTGGGCGTTAGTCAAGTCCACGCAGTCGTCCATAATGATCAAATCCGCACGGGCACCATAAATATGACCCCGGATACCCAGAGCCTGCACGGTCGGATCCTTCTCACCAGAATCTCTCGCGTCATCAGAAACATAAATCATGTTCTGATTCCAGGCCTCAGAGTTCTTATCGAACCCCCCGACCGGGGCATAGTTTGCGATCATCTCCGCGTACTTGGGATGTGTCAGGCGGGTCTTCACCGCGTACAACATCTTCTTCGCCATGTCTTGGGTCTTTGACACCACAATGATTCGCACATTCGGATCCATACAGATCCGGTAGGTGACGTAGTTGATCGTCACGGACGTGGTCTTAGCATGCTCGGGGGGCATGTTCACGATCAGCAGATCGGTTTCGCCCCGCTCATACGTCATCCCCGGATGACGCCAATCAGGCTCATTACCCTCAATCAGGTCCACCACGTTCTGCATGTGCGGGAACACCCGAGCGTCCAGATACCTCTCAGAAAAATCTGAGAAAGACAGTTGCTCGCCCTGCACATGCTGCGCCCCCAAGCGCATCTGCCGGATCCGATCCGCATCCACCGCAAACCGGGCGTCCGCGCGCCGCCACGTCTCATACGTCGTCCGAGTCCGACCCGCGAGCTGAAGAGCATCATTGATCGTGCGGCCATCGGCGTAAAACTCCAAAAACCGCTTCTTCGCCTCAGCCGGATTATCATTCCGCTTACGACCAGCAGCATTCACAGCCAAGACAAGGACTCCTCACCCAAATCAAGGGCCACCCACCAGGGGCAGTACACAAGAAATCCACAGCCTGTGGACAACGGCACCCTATAGGCTCCGGCGAGGGGTCATCCCCCGAGACGGAGCAACAGACACACCTGTCCCTACAAGAACCTAAACCTAACATCTAACAGAAATACATCTAACAGAAATAACCTATAACGCCGCCCCCTAAAGGGGCGGCTATAAAAACCCTCTATATATATATCCGTGTCCAGACCTGTCCAGGTGGACACCTGAAACCCAAAAATTTACACAAATGTGACACACCTCACAGAAATAAACGGACAAACAGGAACAAAATAGGTAACAGCTAGATCCCCCAACATTACAATCCCATACACAACCAAAAGGGGATAATATATATATATATAGTATTGTGGCTTAACACCCTAGGGTCATCTTGTGTCTATTAGGGTAGCCTAACCTAACCTGACTGTCATATATTGTAGGACAATCTTAGGATATACCCTCCGGGGTAGGGGGATGGGGGAGGAGGGCAGGCAAGCCTAACCTATATATAGTAAGGCTACCCTAAGTAAGGCCACCCTAACCTATAGTGCAGGGTAGATTAGGGCAGGCTAACCTAAGTTAGGGTGGCCCGTGCAGACTATCCGATACGCTAGTGTATTGGATACACTATTGTATCGTGGCCTGTGGATAAGCTGTGGATAAGCTCGTTACTGTATTGTTATCTGGTGGGGCTTGACTGTCCTGTCCTATCGTGGTATCCTCCTGGGCTGTAGATAGTTGAGTGTTCAGCTATCTTAGGTCTGGGCTGTTATCTAATCGTTACCTATTGGGCTTGACTGTCGTGTCGTGTCGTGATTAGATAGACCTGTCTAAGTGAATAGGGGAACGGATAGAGGATCGTCATCCATTCAACGGGACGCCCGGGATACATCCACTAGATTAGTTCCCGATATCGCTTGACAGGATAGGCTAGACCTGCTAGGGTAGTACCAGATAGACCGAAAGAAACTAGACGATAGGAGGTAGTGATCATGGGCCGCGCTACTAGCGCGGGTGTGTATGGTCCGTCATGGATCGACCTGGGAAGGCAACCTGCTAGGACCGCTCGTCGGGCCTATGGGCTGCGTACCGCGTCGCATCCTGACGGGTGGGCCCCGGCCTACGGTAAGCGTCCTCGCCGGCCTCGGCGTGAGACTGTGGACCCGGCTACGGGACTCATCGCACCTGTCGCACCCGTTGATGATGACGCTCCTGTCCGTCGCTACGTTCGGACTGAGGTGACCGACTATGCTGCGGAACGTCACGCCGCTGGCGTGATCCCGATGGCAGACTTCTAGATAGACGACCGATTATAGGACAGCTTTGATGTGGGGGTGACTGTGTCTGAGTCGCACGTTGTGTACGTCCGTGGCGTGCCTAGGTCCGCTCACGCTTCCCGCTTGGAGGCGCTGGTGTGGATCAAGGACGACCGGGAGCGTACCCGCAGGAGCCTGCACGACTACAGGATCAACAATAGGTCCTGGCGGGATATGGTGAGTGATCGACTGAGGAGGGACTGATGGCAGGTAGGATCACGAACGAGGACTTGGAACGTGGCCTAGAAAGGTTGTGTACCGCGCTGGGTGTCCACAATAAGGCACCCGCATGGGATAGGGTGATCTCACTTGCCCGACCCTATGGGCAGATATACTACGTGGTGACGCACCATATTGATGGTGGTGACCTGAGGCACGATGTGCCAGGGTTCCTGGGTTCTGGTGGTAGTGGGTTCGTCAGTAAGCGTGAGGCGCATGACGCTATCTGGCAGACTTCTAGGGTGTTGTTCGATTTGGCTCACGATCATGAGGAGGTTGTGTGATGACGTTCGATGCTGACTTTTGGAAGGGCCTTGCCTTGTTCCTGGCGATTATCCTGTCGCCGGCTGCGCTAGCCTTGATCGGTATGGGTGTGCAGGAACTGCGGGAGCGTGCGTGGCTGCGTGGCTATGATGAGGCGTGGCGTCGTGCGGTTGATGCTCAGAACAATGGCATGAAACTGATTTAGGACATAGCTCCACTAAACTAGACGAAAGGAACGAGCGTTATGGTCACAGTAAAGATGCCACGGGCGGACTGGGACACCGTGATCTACATCCTTGAGGACATGCGTAATCAGGGTTGGCTAGTGGGGCCGCTAGTGAGCGACATCATCAAGCAGGTAGACAAGCAGGAAAACTAGACGAAAGGAACGATGGTGACACAAGGTATCTGGTCGGATGACAGTACGCGGTTCGCGTCTAAGAAAGCCTTGACGGAGGCCGTGAAGGCAGGTCGCGTGACGTACCTGGAGGCTACGTCCGTGTTCGGTAATGAGTACGATGGGCCTGTGAGTGGCGCACCTGACGGGACGTACTATGTTGTGGGTCCTGACCCGTATAAGAGTCGCAAGTGGTACGCTCAGGTGATCAAGTCTGGTGACACGATCAAGGTCAAGTAGAGGAGACGATATGGCGCTGGGTATGTGGATCGAAGAGGACTTGGGTGGCACTTGGCATTGTGTGTGTGGCAATACTGAGGATCACGAGGGCTTCCCTCCGTACCGTGACGGGCGTGAGGTTGAGCCGTCTGACCCTGAGTGGAACGGGCATTATGTTGCTTGTCGTTCCTGTCGCCGGGTGATCGACGGGATGTGTGCCGAGGACGCACCAGACGGGAGCATCCGCCTGCCTGTGATTGACAGGCCAGATACGATTGTCTGGCTTGAAGACTAGACGAGACTGAGGAGGCATCATGAGTGTTTACATCAACGCGCATCAACGTCTGGGCCTTGGTGTTTCGGTGAGTGTTGCGCTATCGGAGATTGCGGAACGTCACGGCATCAAGCTTGAGGCTAAGGATATCGGTGGCCTTGTGGATACGATTGTGTGGGAGATTCTAGACAGGGGTGAGAACACATGAAGTATGACAACTACTATGCGAAGACGTACCGTGAGGCGCTAGTTGGTCGCACGATCACTAACGTTTTTGCGTTCTCTGACAGTATGCGTGACACGTTCGGTTGGGACACGCACGATGGTGAGATGGCTGTGTTCCTGACGCTTGATGATGGTACGGCTATCGTCGTGCAGTCTGACCCTGAGGGTAATGGTCCTGGGTTCTTGAATATTGTTCCACCTGGGGAGGATGAGGTCGCATGAAGTGTGACTGTGTATGCCACGATCCAGATATTCGTGGCTCTCACGATGAGAAAGATTGCTGGTGTGTGCAATGAAGGTTCACTTTGTAGCGAAGACGAACAACGCGAAGACGGGCAAGGTTGCTGCCACGTACATCACGGGCGACACGTGTCCTGACAGGTGCCCGTTCCTGGGTATGTGCTACGCAAACCAGGGCACGATGGGCAATAGTCCCTTCAAGATCGCCGACAAGCATGGCACGGAGGATCTGACGCGCACCGCTGACGGGATACGTGCCCTGCCTGAGGGAGCTTTGGTGCGGCACGCTGTGTCAGGTGAGCCAACACCTGAGTACGTGTCCGTGATTGGTCAGGCGCACGAGGACAGGCCAGACACGCTAGGTTGGACGTACCTGCATTCGTGGCCCGACCGCTCGCCGGCAGAGTTCCCAGCGAACATGGTGCCTAACGCATCATGTGAGACACGTGAGGAGGTTGAGAAGGCTATCGGTAACGGTTGGGATACGGTGCTGGTGGCGACAGGTGAGGATGACGACCTGATTGGTAGTGTGGTTGCGGGTAAACGTGTGATCGTGTGCCCTAATCAGACACGTGGTGTCACGTGTGCTGAGTGTAAACTGTGCATGAAGCGTGATCGTGCTGTGACGATTGCGTTCCTGCCTCATGGTGCTTCACGCAAGGTGTCTGAGGCTGTAATATCCAAGCGGTAAACAACAACAACAACGAAAGGAAATACGATGGGTTATTTTGTTACTCTGACTGAGTCTGACTGGGTTATTCCTGAGTCACCTGAAGTGCTTGCTGCTATTCACCGTATGGATACGGAGTGGCATGAGATCAAGCGTGGTGGCTCGTGGGGTCCTAATGGTGTGACTGAGAAGTGGTTCTCGTGGATGCCTGCCGACTTGTCTACGCTGAAGAGTGTGCGTGAAGTGTTCACGGACCTTGGTTTCGAAATGAATACTATTGATGACAGTAAGGTGAGCCTGTGGGGGTACGACAATAAGACAGGCCAGGAGGAACTGTTCCTGGCTGCTGTGGCACCGTTCGTGAAGGATGGTTCCTATACTGAGTGGCGTGGTGAGGATGGTTCCATTTGGCGGTACGCTGCGGTTGATGGTCGCTTGGTTTACCAGGAGGCTGAGCTCGTGTGGCACGAGGGTGTCACGCACAAGCCTACGCACTACGACTTCTCTGACGGTAAGAGCATTGCCGTGGCGATTGACCTGTATTCTGGTGTGCCTGTTGCGGAGCAGATTGCTGCCGCTGAAAGCAAGGAGACTGCGTGATGAATATTGAACTGACTGTGCCTACTAACTTCATGGATGAAATGATTGTGATGTTTGATGATGAGGCTGTGGGTGCTGATTCTGATGGCTGTGCGTGGATTGGTTGGAAGCGGTTTGAGGGTATTGGGCAGTTCAAGTATGAGTGGGCGTTTGAGTATTTGACTTCGCTTGAACTGGAGGGTTTGGTTCGTGCGCTTGAGTTTGTGTTGGCGCATATGCCGGAGCCTTTGCCTGTTGATGTGTGTACGTGTGATGATGAGGAGGAGGACTGACATGAGGTTTCGGGTGTTGGAAGACGGAAGCATGGACTTCTATGCGAGTGAAGACGGAAAGCACTTTATGTGTTCATGGTGGGCATGGTGCGATAATGTTGCCACGCTTGCGAGTCGTGGACCTATTGGCAATGGCGAGTTCGGGATGATCCCGGTGTGTGAGCGGTGTGCCACGCGCTTTGAGTTGCCCACCGTTGAGTATGCAATCAACTTTGAAGAGGCACGATGAGCTACTGTTCAGGGTGTGACTCGTCGCACGACTCCTACATGTGCCCCTACCGTGGCCTAGTAGGTGAGCCTAAGCCCGTATACCCCATGTCTCTGCCACCAGGGTTCGATGAGTGGGTCGAAACACTAGACTTGGAGGATTAGCAATGTTGCCTTACATTGACTATGCTGCTGACGCTAGGCAGCGTGCAGAGTGGCTGGCCTGGTTGCAGGCTAAAGCAGCGGAACGCAGAGACAACGACAGGAAGGTAGAGAAATGAACCTGGAAGAACTGTACGAGAACTTCCTTCGACTGGAGGCGTTGCTTGACCTTGACCCTCACCCTTGGGAGGAGTGATGTGGGAGATCGAAGGCAAGATAGAGGAAATACAGGCATGGATTGCTGTCACGGTTGGCAAGATTGACGACCAGGATGTGCGGTCAGCTTTGAGAAGCCTTGACTACAGGTGTGATGATGTGCTGGCGAAGTTGCCGGCAACTGAAACGAAAGACGACTATTGTTCTCTTTACAGGATTGGTTTGTGTCCTGAGTGCGAGGAAAGGGAAGCAAATGAGACTGCTTGACTTGTTCTGTGGTGCCGGCATGGCCTCAGATGGGTATCACGCTGCCGGGTTCACCGAGATTGTGGGCTGGGATATCAACCCGCAACCCAACTATCCGTATGAGTTTCAGCAGGGGGACGCGATGATCCTGCTGCGACTTGAGGAGTACCTGTCAGGTTTCGACCTGATTCATGCGTCACCACCATGCCAGGCGCACACGAGGGCGAAGCATCTACGGGATGCACAAGGAGGTAAGAGTAAGTATGAGGATTTGCTCACGCCCACGCTTGCCCTGCTCAGGGCGCAGTCTACGCCGTGGGTCGTGGAGAATGTACCAGGGGCACCTGGCATGGAGGCTGCGGCGGTTGAGTGCGGGTCGTCCTACGGGCTGGGGGTGAGGCGGCACAGGTTGTTTCTGTCTGACGCTGTGCCGCTTGTGTCTTCTGTGTGTAGGCATAAGGAGCAGGGTAGGCCGTGGGGCGTGTATCACGTGCCGAGTGATGACATTCCTAAGGGTGGTAGGACCGCCAGGAATGTAGAGCATGGTCGTGAGGTAATGGGCGTGACCCGTGAGCTCACGTGGAATGAACTGAAGGAAGGTTTCCCGCCTGCGTACACCGAGCATGTGGGTGTGCAGGCTTTGACAACACTACAGAAAGTTGCTGTGTGATGAATGATGATTGGGATCGGGCTGTGCTGAGAGGCGCGGCGTTAGTGGATGCGTACAAGGAACTGACAGGGACTGAGGACGTTGAGGTTGAGCAGATGATTGTTGATTTGCTGGCCTGGAGGCAAGGTGAGCCTGATGGATCTGACTAGGTTTGATGCGTGGATGCAGGCTGCTGGGCATTCACCTGGCACACGTGGTTTGCGTAAGCATTTCGCTGTCAGGTTCGCTAAAGTAGCTGATCCTTCAACTTGTACCATGTCCGATGTTGCTGTGTTTCTGGCTAATGACAACTGGAAGCCTGCCACTAGGGCTGCTGCCATGTCTAGCCTAAAGATTCTATTTGAGTGGATGATTCTGGAAGGCATCAGGAACAACTCGCCCATGACGGGCATTAAGCCTGTCCGTGTGAGCCTAGGTGTGCCTCATCCATGCCCTGAGGATGGCTTTAGGCAGGCTCTGAAGGTAGCAGATAAGCGTACCCGCCTAGCGGTGATGCTTGCCGGCTTTGCGGGCCTCAGGCGGGCTGAGATTGCCTGCATGCATGGGTCTTTGATAGGTGAATCAGAGCTGAGGATCACGGGGAAGGGATCGAAAACGAGAATCGTTCCCATTCACCCTGACTTGGAGCCCTGGTTGGCACCGTATCGTGGGAAAGATGTGTACCTGTTCCCGAATGGGGACACTCACCTAACTCCGACCACTATTGGCAGGCTTGTGCGTAAGGTGCTGCCCGATGGGTACTCTACGCACTCCCTCAGGCACAGGTTTGCCAGCCAAGTACATGCGAACAGTAAGGATTTGCGTGCAGTCCAGACCCTACTGGGGCATGCCTCGCTGGGCACGACACAGATTTACGTGAACGTGTCCAATGATCAACTCGCCTCAGCGGTAAGTTCGCTGGCTTCGGTGGACAATGCCCAGGAGTAGAGGGACCAGGGTGAGCAGGGATCTACCTTCGGAAAGTAGCATCCTGTTCGGGTGGTGCCAGGAGACTACCGCCAACCATGAAAACTGTATCGTGTCATTCGTGTCATCCTTGACAGATGTGACATACTCGTGTAAATGTGAATGCCATAGTTCTTCAAGCTGATTTATTGCTGTGGGTCAGCCTGATGTTGGGAAAGGCACCTTGTTGGAGGGTGTTGCATGGAGCGTGGCCCCGGCTCCCTGGCGCTACGGGGCATCAATCATAAAACAACTACGAAAGGTGATAGATAGCATGACTAGTAACGATGATCAGAAGGCAACATACCTACTGGCACGTATTCTGTACCACTACTACTGCAAGGAGAAGGGTTTCACCCCGTACGCCCCGCCGTGGGCTCCCCGCTGGGCTATCGACTATGCGGAGATCGCTGTCAAGTGGTACGGGTACACCGATGAGGCTGTCGATGAGCTTCAGCAGGAACTGAATGACCTGGATGTGCCCTCTGAGGTGGCCTGATGGTGTCCTACCCTGCCTTCGACGGCAACCAGCCGTGCCGGCAGGTAGACCCCGAGTTGTTCTTCCCGACCACGTTCAATGCAGTCACCCGCAAAGACAAGGCTTTAATGACAGACATTTGCAACGACTGTAGGATGCGTGAACCGTGCCTGTTGTGGGCTTTGCACCATGAGAGGGATGGTTTCTGGGCTGGCACAACACCTGAAGATAGAATCAAGTTGCGTAGAAAGTTGAAGATTCAATTTGAATCGGTTATGTTACCGATTATGAATAGGAGAGCGTCGTGACTTGTAAGCATTGTGTAGAGGGTGCGAAGTGGAACCGTATGTGGAGAGCGGGTGGCGGTGGACAGTTTCTTGAACTGGCTACGCAGGCGCATGGGAGGTGCAACGGATGCACCTGTCAGCATGCGGTCGGCGCAGACTCCCTCGTCGTCACACCAGTCTGACGAGGCAAAGCCGTGGAGTTACATCTTCCACGAGCTGAGTGAGGGTGGCCCTGACTATCGTTGGGCTGGGCCTACGCAAGTGTGCCTGTGCGGCAACGATAACTTCGCCACCATCACCATCTTCCACGACAGGCGGGTTGCACTATACTTTACGGATGTGCGCTGCTTGGCGTGCGGAGCGTACCTGATTGCACCTACTGAGGTCGATGATGATATTTGAAACTGACTTCTCTCGCACCAAGCGTGAAGGTTACTTGCTTGGGCAGAGGGAAATGCTAGATAAGATAGAGGCAATGTTTGTTCTGTGGGCTGACACTCACCCTGATGCTGTGGTGCGGGATGAGTTGTGGGCTTTTGTCAATAAGATTAGAGAAGAAGGGAATAAGGAATGAGTAATGTGAAATCTGACGCCACTATCGGCGTGTATTTGGATAGCAATGGGGCAACGGTTCAGGATGTGCGTGACTGGCTGGCTGAGGTGGAGCGGTTGAACCTACCTAAGAATGCCGTGTTGGAGGAGTGCATCTTGTCGGTGTTTTATTTGAGTGAGATTGTTGAGCCGACTCATAGTGAGTCTGCTCTTGGCGTGGAAGGGATCGACATTCTCGTGGGAATGCCACGATGATGGATTGCTTTTGGTGTGCAGGCCCCCTCAATGACAAGGGGGTCTGCACATCCTGCGCGTCAATCTTCCCAATCCTCCCAGATATCAGTAGGCTCGTCACGCATAGCGACGAGGAAAGCCCCGACAATCCAGCCGGCGAGCAAACCTAAGACACCTAGTACACCGATCACAGGGATAGCCCACCAACTCATGCTGTTCTGCCTTTCGCATCCCACCAAGGAAGTTCACCACCAAGCTTATCGACCAGGCGCTGCAATGCACGCTGCTCACGGCGCTGAATTGTCTTCTCGTTCACATCTAGCGTGGCTGCCAGCACCTGATGCGTGACACCACCATCTTCATACAAGTCACGAAGCAAAGCCTTGTCCTCATCAGACAGGGCTTCAAAGCCTGACTTCACATCGATCACAGTAGCGAGGCGAGTGTTGCCTTCGCTAGGTCGGGATGTTCCCGACACCCTTTCAGAGTCGTTCGTTGAACCTGTGAGCCAGTCATCCATGTCAAAGATATCGGGCAAGACTTCCTTGACAATCGCTGGCGTGTAGTAGGCAATGTCACCTTTCTCCAACTGGTAGATGCGGCGACGTTCCTTGCCTATCAAGGACAGGCAAGCCTGCTTGATGGAGAAACGCAGCAGGTTCTCACCGTACTTGCCTTTCTCTCGCCACAGTTCAATCTTCTTAGGGTGTTCAAGTGCCCAAACAACACCCTCATTGATCAGATCCGGCAGCGGAATGAGCTCTCGCTGCGCCTTGTGCGCGTTCGTTGCCCCCTGCGTGATGATTTGAATCTCACGGTCAGTTAGCTCCACGAGTAACGCTCTCCTTCGATGACGAAAGACTTTTTCTCAATGGGCACAGGGCAAGGTGTGACATGATTGCCATCCACATACAGCAGACCGAAACCTGACTGCCAGTTGTGGGTCTTAGCGTACTTCGCCTTACGCATATCCATCAGGTTGCCCACTTCAAAGCCCCACAGGGTGCGGGTGACCTTGCCGTTCACGCTCGTGGTGTAGGGTTGTAGCCCCAGCCTGTGTGTGTGACCGCAGGCGACGGAGGTTCCGACCTTGCGGACCAATCCTGCTGCTGTTTGCCCTGCGATCTGGCTCATGCCGGCCTCGTCCCCGTGCATGAGGTTCCAGCCAGGGGCTACAGGGTAGGCGTCCTCGCTGTAGTGGATGCCCAGTTCGGGCAGGCCAAGGAAGTTCGGCAACTCCAGCTCAGGCAGCCCGATCAGACCGGGCAGCCGCTTCATCATGGAGTTGTAGAGCCTATCCGTATGGTTGGAACGAATACAGACCTGTACTTGTAGATCCTTCAGCACCTGATGGGTGAGGTCACGGTCCTTACCGATGGACCGCTCCCATTCCAAGGCTGTGCCTTGGCTCCAGCGGCTGATGGTCTGCATATCCATTTCGTCGCCGGCAGTAGCGACTAGATCGTCGGGACCTTTCAGGTCAGCGATGGCTTGTGCTACCGCATCGACTGCTTTAACATCATGGAACGGGACCTGAAGGTCTGAAATAATCCATATGCGGCGCATAGTTATGGCCCTCTCACTTATCGTTCGCGCTTGGCACAGTCAGGGCACACACACCGTGCCCGAAGAACACGGCATAACTTCCTTCGCCGTCTGACAAATACACGAAGCCGTAATGGTGCAGTCGCTTCGCTACCTCCACGATGGAGATCTCTGCGAGCCTGATGGTCTTGCCACTCGTGAGATGCACATCCACATAGGGGTCCGTCATTGCGGACACATCGGGGAAGTCTTCTTCGCTGAATGTCACCGCTTGACTCCAGGCCAGGTGCTGTCTTGAACCATGACCCCAATGAGGGAGTAGTTCGCCAGGTCAAGCCATGAATCCCGAAGCCGCTCACCATAGACAGCCTCACCCTCGTGACTGAGGATGTGCTTGATGCGTTCCAGCTTGTCGTTCATGCGGGTGACAAGGGCAATGAGCGGAGTGGGGTAGCCACCGTTGATGTTGCCTGGTCCGTAGTCCTTCTGCCTGCCGATGAGGATGTCTTCAGCCTCATCGAATACGGCAGCAACCGACATGAGGAAGTCAGGTGTCAATCCTTGGTCGGCGGCACGTAGCCCCCGATGAAGCCCTGCTTCTTGTCGATCTTGATCCTCACTAAACCCAGATCCTGTAATGCGGACATGAGCCTTAGCCAATCCTCGTTCAGCAACCTCAGACACCAGCCCTCCTACGAATACCGTCAGCACCCTCTTGGAGATAGGT